>JACKQG010004726.1_pt1 | contig 15625 bp, 16 predicted proteins | sample 8237621 | NCBI WGS metagenome assembly JACKQG01 (sample SAMN15677084, study PRJNA649215) | marine metagenome | biome: marine; feature: Black Sea; material: saline water; isolation source: suspended particulate matter (SPM) from the Black Sea western gyre | collected 2013-06-09/2013-06-10 | depth... | reverse complement strand
AAAAAAATAACCGAGAAAAATCTCGGTCATCTTTTAGCAAAATTAATATCCTTTTTTAAAACGCCTCTACCATTCGTCCTGCCAGGATGAACGAAACCTTGAAAATCCGAATCTATCTCTATTATAATAGGGATTGTACATTCCCGGCATACTCCGATATTGAAACTTCATCTCAAATTTATCATTAGGCTGGTACTTTAATTCAGCGCCAGACAGGAAGAAACCACTCTGAAAAGCAGGATTATCTTTGGAAAATGAATTGTATGGATAATTCTGAATTCCCCATTGTACTGTCAGCATCAGCGGGTTGGCGATTTGGTATTGCAGTGTGTTTAAATACATCGTCTGCGAAAGCCCGTTGCCGCCCATTGAAAAATATGACATGGAAACACTGTGGGACATGGTCAATCTTGATGGGTCAATCAGACTAAATCCCAAATATTGATTTGCCGGTTGCAACAATTCTTTTTTTATTTCAACAGGTTTATCTTGTCTTTTTAATTGAGCTGAAAGCAAGCTGGGTAAAACCGTTGCTAAAACTAAAATTAAAAACATTTTTTTATTCATAATAGATTCTCCTCAACATATTCTTAATTTATTTAAATAAAGAATTTTTGTTACTATTCAGGATCAAAAATAAAGACAAGACAATTTAGGGCAAAACTATTCATTTTTAAAAATAAAAATAAACAAATACTATTAAATCGTTTTAAAGTCATCTAAGGTAGTATTAAAAATAATACCCAACTGTTATTTTTTAATAGTTTCCGCCGAAAAGAAGGCGGACAGGTTTCCCATAATCGTTTTGCCAATTCCGGTTGTGGTACATGAATAGTTACGAATTTTTTTTGATAAAGTCAATATTTTTTTAGCGAACAATTCATTTTTCTTTTCATTCGGCGAGAGATTTCATTCCTTAATATCTACTTCAATAACCCCGCCACCTACTACAACATCTCCATCAAAAAACACCACTGACTGTCCCGGCGTTACCGCCTGGTGAAAATTTTCAAAAACAACCTTTACACCATTTGGATCAGGAAAAATCGTTGCCGGTTTGCCAATATCATTGTAGCGAATTTTAACGCTCACTTTTTTTGGTTTTTTCAAATTTTCAATTGCAATCCAATTTGTTTCTTCAGCAAACAATCCTTTGCAAAACAAATCTTCTTTATCGCCAACAAAAACTCGGTTAGATTCAGCATCAATTTTTGTGACATAAACCGGTTTGCCCACTGCAATTCCCAATCCCTTTCTCTGCCCGATTGTATAAAAAGGAAATCCTTTATGAGCGCCTAAAACATTATTCTGCTGATCTAATATCTCACCATCTGCTAATTTATCTTTTAAACCGGGAACGCGTTCATCTAAAAATCTTGAGTAATCTTCATCCGGTACAAAACAGATTTCCTGGCTCTCTTTTTTATCTTTTGTTTTTAAGTTGAATTCATTGGCAATTTTCCGAATTTCTTTCTTGCTAAAATCACCAAGGGGAAAAAGTGTGCGTTCTAATTGCGGCTGTGTCAACCGCCAGAGGGCATACGCCTGGTCTTTTGTTGAATCAATACCGCGCAGCAAAAAGTAACGTCCGGTTTTCTTGTCAAATTCCACCCTTGCGTAATGCCCGGTTGCAAAATAATAAAACCCAAGTTCATTTGCTTTATCCAACAGAATTTTCCACTTCATTTCCGAATTGCACAGGATGCAGGGATTTGGCGTTCTCCCGTTCAAATATTCCCGGGAAAAATTGGAAACCACAGATTTTTCAAAAGCATCACGCACATCGATCACGTAATGCGGGATACCCAAATTCAAACAAACTGTGCGTGCATCATTGGCTGTTTCTACGGAACAGCAACTGGATTCACTAAATACATTGCCACCAACAGAATCATAATCCCACAAATGCATTGTTAAGCCGACAACATCGCAGCCATCTTTTTTCAACAATGCAGCAGCAACAGAACTATCCACACCACCACTCATGGCGACAGCGACTTTTTTATTTTTTACTCTTTTTTGATTTATTTTAGTACCCAAAACTTTATCAAATTATCTGTTAATTTTATTACAACTACCATTTACCACTCACCACTACTCACCAATAACTACCCGCCACTAAAGCGGCGACATAGCTCTCAACCGTTCCACAATCTCAACCAAAATTTCAACGGTATATTCAACATCTTCAATTGTGTTCCCTCGCCCCAGGCTGAACCGAATTGACGATTGCGCTAACTCCGGTTTAACGCCCATAGCACTGAGTACATGCGACGGTTCAACACTTCCCGAAGTACACGCAGAACCGCTGGAAGCAGCCACACCCTTTAAATCCAAACTTAACAACAAAGCCTCACCTTCTATTCCCTGAAAAGATAAATTGAGCAAACCGGCTGATCGTTTGTTGGGATGTCCATTTAAATAGACACGGGGGATATTTTCATTTATTTTCTTTAACAACAGGTCACGAAATTTACCAATTTTATCCTCATCACTTTCTAAATTATTTTTACAAATTTCAACAGCCTTTGCAAGTCCGATGATTCCTGTTATATTTTCTGTGCCAGGTCTTTTGTTCCTTTCATGAGCGCCGCCAAAGGATGTCTGCTGTAATCGCACCCCTTTTTTAACAAACAAAATGCCGACTCCTTTGGGACCATAAATTTTATGTCCTGACATGGACATTAAATCCACATTTAGTTTTGATAAATCAATCGGTAATTTTCCAAATGACTGCACAGCATCCGTGTGAAAAAGAACCTTTTTTTCATAAGCGATTTCCCCGATCTTTTCAATCGAATTGATGGTACCGACTTCATTGTTAGCGTGCATGATTGAAATCAAAATCGTATTTTCCCTGATTGCTTCAGCTACCGCTTCCGGGTGGATTTCTCCATATTGATCCGGTTTCAAATAGGTTACTTCAAATCCCTGTTTTTGGAGATATTCACAAGTGTGCAAAACTGCATGATGTTCCATTGCAGAAGTAATAATGTGTTTTCCTTTTTCAGCCAATTGCCTGGCAACGCCAAGAATAGCCATGTTGTCAGCTTCAGTGCCGCCACTGGTGAAGTAAATTTCATTAGCGTGTGCTCCGCAAAAATCAGCAATAAATTCTCTTGCTTCTTCCAACGCTACCTTTGCCTCGCGACCATACGAATGAATGCTCGATGCATTACCAAACTTTTCTGATAAAAATGGGATCATCGCGTCAACAATCCGGGGGTCAACAGGTGTCGTGGCGCTATGGTCAAAATATATTTTTTGCATTTTCAAAACCCTAAAAAGAAATAAAATAGATATTTAATCGAATGTGGCTTCAAGATGTAACTTATCCAATAAATTTTACAAGTTACATGCCTTTTATTTTTAAAGAAAAATTAATATAGTACTCTTGGCTGAAATAATCAAGAAATAAATTTGCAAAACTGGTTGACATCAATTCTGAAAATTAGCCTTGACATTCACCTTTAATTTTGATATATTATTCTACAAGATTAATAATAATCAGGGAAAAAAGAGATGCAGAAAATACTTATATTATTGTTATTTTTTTTACCAACAATTGCAATTACTATCTCTTATGCTCAAGAAGTACCTTTTACACAGGAAGACAAAGAGCGACTTGTAAGAACAGAAACCAAAGTTGAGGAAGGGCAAAAAGCCATAAATCAACGAATCGAGGATTTAAGAGATGAAATGCGTGACATGAGAACGTTCATGTTGTGGGGATTTGGTTTACTGTTCGGTGGTATGGGTGGATTAATTACAGTTGTGATCTGGGATAGAAGAACAGCGCTTTCCCCTGTTATACGGCGTAATAAACAGCTTGAAGAAATAATAGAAAAGGTTTTTAAACAATACGCCCGGGTCGAGCCTAAATTTAACAGTGTATTGAAGGATTGTGATTTTTAATTGAGATTCATAATAGTTTTCAAGGACAAAAAATGGTCATTAATATAAAAGTAAAAAATTCTAATTTCTCTGAGCATGTCATCGAAGAGACAATTAAAGGCAGCCTTGACAGAGAATTTGAAAATGCCAAATTTAAAATCGATCGCTATTCAAAAATATGTGATTCTTTTCAAAAGAAATATGAAATGACTTCTGAAAACTTTTTCAATAAATTCGAAAAGGGTATGCTCACCGAAGATGATGATTTTTTCGATTGGTATGCTGCTAAACGAGGTTTAGAAATATGGAATGAGAAATACCACGTTTTACTGGGAATTTCTTTATGACCACCAAAGAATATGTTAATTCGATTCAGAAAGTGGTTTCAGAAAATAAAATCATTATTTGTTCAGATATTCATTTTGAAGAGATCTCCCAAAACATCTGTTATTTAAAAGGTAAGCTGGAAATACTGGACAAATCTAATCTTTTTTTTGTTGAGTTCGTTGTAATAAACACTAAACCGTTCCTGGAAAAATATAAATATCACTGGCAGGACGAGGATAACAACCAACTTGCTCGTTGGGATAATGTTAAGCATCATCAACACATACCAACATTTCCCCATCACTATCATGATAAAACTGACAAGCCGTTTCCTTCCGAACCCATGACCCTGGAAAAAATTTTACTAAAAATTGAAAAAAAAGTAGCTCTCAATCTATAGCTTAAAATTTTTTCCTATTTAAATAAAAACTTTTCCTGAATTCTCGCAGATTTATTCTACATCAAAAACACAAACCTTCTCCACATCTCGCGGGACAGTAAATTTTGTCATCGGTAATATCGCAATTCTCACACCATCATAATGACGATAACCAATCCGAAATTTTTTTGTTTTTTTGTCGTATTTGCCGGATACAACATCCTCATTGAACAATGAAATCCCAATTTCAAGCTTCTTTTTATCGCTGGAAAATATTTTCCCTTCAAGATGTATTTTATGTGATCCGTTATATTCCAGAAAAATTTCTTTATCCTGCCCTGACAAATCTTGTAATTTTGTCTGAATCACTTCTTCTCCTTTATTAAAATTTTGATCCTGCTTATTTGGCTTTGTTTTAAGTCGGTTTTTAATCGCTGCTTTCATTTGATCAAATTCTTCTTTATTAAATAATCTTGTCAAGAATATAATATTCAGATTTTCATCTAAAATTATGTTTCGCGTTACGCCGCCGCGGGCAAATATTTCAAAAATTCTACCATCTGTATCCAATGCTACGGGATAGGTCATGCCCATTTCTTTAACTGCTTTTTTTGCGATGCCCGGCTTTTCTTTATAATTCACACCAATAATCGTAAGTCCTTTGTCTTTTAATGGCTGCCAAATCTCTTTTTCGATGAAAGGAACCTCCTTCCTGCAAACACCTCACCAGGAAGCAAAAAAGTTGAGTACGACAACCTGCCCTTTAAATTCGGACAGTTTTTGGGTAGCGCCGTCTAATATTTTCAACTCAAAATCTTTTATCCTATCGCCTACTTTAACAATATAGCCGCGCTTATCCGGCGTTGGTTCTTGAGCAACACAAGCTGTCAATAAAAAAAAACAAAGCATGAAAATACTTACAATTTTTTGCTGCATATTCTTGATCCTATTTTATCACATTCGCTACGTTATTTCAATGTTTAAAATTTTTAATTCTCCTATTTAACAAATTATTATATAAAAATCAAGATGATTTTTTCATTTTATTTTTTCCTTGATATTCTCGTTAAAGAATTTTATATTTATAATAAGAATTGTTTTTTTTATAAGGATTTGGTAATGTGTTGAGCAGTTTCTACTCCGCGAGTAAACAATTGAGGATACCCTATGATTACTAAAAAACAAATCAAGGAATTTTAATACATGGATAATCAAACAATATCCAAAGAGTGGTTCGATATTGCTGCCGTTGGTTTATCCTCCGTAAAATACCTTCAAAACATGCATCCCATTCCGATAGAAATAATTTGTTATCATTGTCAACAGTCATCAGAGAAATATTAAGGAGATAGTACATGCAAGCAGTCATCTTAGTCGCAGGAAAGAGTACCCGAACCTACCCATTAACATTAACCCGTCCCAAACCACTTCTGCCGGTTGCAAATGTAACCATTGTTGAACACATTCTCGAACAGTTAAAAGGATTAGTCGATGAAGTTGTGCTGCTTGTCGGTTATCGCAAGGAGATGATTGAAAATTTCATCGGATCAGAATGGGAGGGCATGAAAATTTCCTATTGCGAACAAAAGGAACAATTGGGCACGGGACATGCTGTTTTGCAAACAGAACCTTTCATCAAAGACCGGTTTATTGTTTTGAACGGAGATGACATTTATGCCTATCAAGATGTTAAAGCGTTGATGAAATACGAATATGGCGCTTTAGTGCGTTGGGAAGAAGATCCATCCGCGTATGGTGTTTTTGAAGTTGATGACAAAAACCGGGTTTTAAATTTAGTTGAAAAACCAAAGAAGTTCATCGGTAATTTAACCAATGTCGGCGCTTATATGTTTGATAAATCAATTTTCGACTTTATCAAAAAAACACCGATCAGTGAACGCGGCGAAATCGAGATCACCAGTTCAATTTTAATGTTTTCAAAAGAAAAGACATTTTATACGCATAAGCTGCAAGGTTTCTGGCTTTCCAATGGCTATCCCTGGGAGCTTTTAGCCACACAGGAATATTTTCTAAAACAACAAAAAGAGAGTCAAATTTCCGGAGTAGTTGAAAAGAACGCCCAACTCAATGGAAGTGTTTTGGTTGGTGAAGGTACTCAAATCAAATCCGGCGCTTACATTGAAGGACCGGTTGTGATTGGTAAAAATTGCCAAATCGGGCCGAACTGCTTTATTCGGAGTAACACTGCCATTAGTGATAACTGCCGTATCGGACAGGGAGTTGAAATCAAAAATTCAATCATAATGAATGATACGAATATTTGTCATTTGAGTTATGTTGGTGATTCAATAATTGGAGAAAATGTGAACCTGGGTGCCGGGTTTACCGTTGCCAATGTCCGTCATGATAAAAAAAATGTTTTGTCATCAGTAAAAGGCAACTTGGTGGATACAGGATTACTCAAATTTGGCGTTGTGATTGCTGATAACGTAAAAACAGGGATTAACACGTCTATATATCCGGGGAGAAAAATTTGGCCGGGCTTGCAGACAAAAGTGGGGGAAATTGTAATAAAGGATGTTAATGAATAAACTACTCTTTTTCTTTACAGATATAGTTTAACCAAACCTTAAATATCCCCATATTAAGGAGGCTAATTATCAATGATTATTTTAATTCGCCATTGTATTGTGCTATTAATTATTATTTTTGCCAATCTTTCTTTTATTTTTAATTCTTTCGCTCAACAAGAACGAAACCTCCTCACCACAAACTACCCCCTCCAAAAACTCAAACAAATCATCATTCCAAAAAATGAATGGCGACCCTATCCCAAAGCAGGTGAAAGGGAATCCTGGCAAGTCGTGCCTGAACCTGTTCGGAATGCCCATATTAAATTAGGAAATAAATATTTAAACACGGAATGGAAACATCTTCCGGCAACCGTATTCCTGGAATATGTGCGAAATGGAAACCGAGCCAATTTTCAGAGACTTTCTTTTGATCGGCGAAAAAAATTAGCTTCATTGGTTATGGCAGAGGTGTTTGAAAACGACGGACGATTCATTGATGAAATAATTAATGGCATCTGGGCGATTTGCGAAGAGACCTACTGGGGCGTGCCAGCACATGTGGGTATGCAAAAAGCCGGCTCGGGATTACCCGATGTAAAAGAACCAACAGTCGATTTGTTCGCTGCTGAAACCGGCTGCCTGATTGCCTGGACTGATTATTTGATCGGCGAAAAGCTTGATAAAATTTCATCATTAATATGTGAGCGCATGTCGCATGAAATAGACAGAAGAATACTCACGCCAAATTTGGCGCGGGAAGATTTTTGGTGGATGGGATTTAAAAAGAAAAATGTCAATAATTGGAATCCCTGGGTCAATTCAAACTGGCTCACTGCTGGGCTATTGATGGAACAGGATGAAGATCGCCGCCTTGCCGCCATTTACAAAAGCATGCTCACGCTGGACAATTTCATCAACATTTACCCGGATGACGGCGGTTGCGACGAAGGTCCTGGTTATTGGAGCCGGGCTGCTGCATCTTTGTTTGATTGTTTGGAAATTCTGAATTCGGCTTCAAATGGAGAAATTGATATTTTTGATTTTCCGTTGATCAAAAAAATGGGCAGGTACATTTAAAATTTATAATTTAATGGGACAGGTGCTTTGAACGTTTATCCCATCCGAATTTCAGGACAAGAAGCATTATCAATTTATTTGGGATGGGACCAATGATAACGGGGCATTAGTTTCAAGCGGGAACTACTTTTTTATTGTTTCTACCCCAGAGAATAGGCATACTTTAAAATTAACGCTTTTGAAGTAGATTTTCAAAATATGTCTTAAATTTTACTTGCTTATTATTGTTGAGAATACTATATTTGCGCTCTGTTTAAAAAAGTTAAATATTAATTAATAAGTAAACGAATGGAGAAAAATATGACAAAGTATAAAATAGCCTGGCTGCCCGGAGATGGCGTTGGCAACGATGTTATGGAAGCTGCAAAGTTAGTGCTCGATACGATGAAATTTGATGCTGAATATGTACATGGTGACATTGGATGGGAATTTTGGTGCAAAGAGGGTGATCCGCTTCCCAAAAGAACCACAGAGATGTTAAAAACAACAGATTGTGCCTTGTTTGGTGCGATCACTTCAAAGCCAAAAGAAGAAGCTGCAAAAGAATTGATTCCCGAATTGCAGGATAAGGGATATGTTTACGCCAGCCCGATCGTCAGGTTGCGGCAAGAGTTTAACCTGAGAACAAATTTACGTCCGTGCAAGGCTTATGCCGGGAATCCTTTAAATTTCAGGGAAGGGATCGACATTACTGTGTTTCGTGAAAATACAGAAGACCTTTACGCCGGTGTAGAATTTCATCCGATCCCAAAAGACGTCATGGATATATTAAATGCCAATCATCCAAAAATGAAACGATTTGCCGAATTACCCCTGGATGATGTCGCAATTTCATTAAGAATTATCACCCGCAATGCAGCGCAAAATATTATCAGGGATGCATTTGAATATGCCAAAAAACATAGCAAGAAAAATGTAACGATTGTTGAAAAACCAAATGTTGTCCGCGAGACCAGCGGTTTAATGATTAGGGAAGCGAGAAAAATTGCCAAAGATTATCCCAACATTGAATTGTGGGAAACAAACATCGATGCCCAGTGCATGTGGTTGGTCAAGAATCCGGAAGATTATGATGTGTTGGTAACATCAAATATGTATGGCGACATCGTCTCTGATTTAAGCGCCCAGTTGGTTGGTGGCTTGGGTTTTGCCAGCAGCGGTAATATTGGCGATAATTATGCGGTGTTTGAGCCAACTCACGGTTCAGCGCCAAAATATGATGGTTTGTACAAAGTAAATCCCATTGCCATGTTATTATCCGTTAAATTAATGTTTGACTGGTTGGGTGAAAAAGAAAGCGTGGATAAATTGGAAAATGCCATCGCAAAGGTTATTGCGGCTGGTAAATTCAGAACTTATGACATGGGCGGTAATTCTTCAACCCTGGAAGTTGCTGAAGAAGTAGCGAGGAATTTGTAGTATTTCAAAATATGTTTTTGTTTTTGGTGCAGGGTTTCAGATTATATTTTAAATTTGATTAAACACGCCACAGAGTTCCTGGATGCTTGATACTGGTTTCTTGATCCCCCATCCCACCCAGCATCAAGCAGAACGTCCGCCATCCTGTTAGTCCGCCGTCTTTTTGGATGATTTTTGGGCGGATATCCGGCATCGCTCAAATTCTAATTATTCATTAAAAAAACTCGAACAAACCCGGCGAACAGACAGTTAAACAGAAATAAGAGTTTTAGTAATTATAAAATAATAGGTTACAAAATGCGCAAAATAAAAAAATCAACAGCAATTTGGTCATTAATTATAATCGTATTCTTTGTACTGGCGTTCAATTTTTCGTACTCCATTCTTTTTTCTGCGGATAATGCGTTTCAACAAATGGCTCGTTTTATGGAAGTTTATAAAATAGTACGCTCTTATTATGTTGAAAGTGTTGACACGGAAAAATTAATGACCGGCGCCATTCAGGGAATGTTGGAAGAGTTGGATCCACACTCTGTCTATATTGAGCCGAAAAAATTAAAAGAAATTACAGAACAATTCCAGGGCGCTTACCAGGGAATTGGTATTGAATTTATCATCCAAAATAAAGTGATCACGGTTGTCAGTCCAATAGCCGGGTCACCCTCGGAAGCGCTTGGTTTAAAACCAGGCGATCAGATCATAAAAATTGAGGGCAAAAGCGCTTATGGCATCACCGAGAGCGATGTACAAAAAAAGCTGAAGGGCAGAAAAGGCACCAAAGTAACTGTTACCATTAGAAGACCGGGAATGCATGATCCTTTTGATGTAACCATTACCAGGGATGAAATTCCCATTTATAGCGTGATGGCAAATTTTATCATTCAAGAAAAAATTGGCTATATTTATGTGGGACGTTTTGCTCAAAAGACAGTTGATGAATTTGACAAAGCTGTCAGAGAATTGGATGAGCAGGGAATGGAAGCCTTATTGCTCGATTTAAGAGGCAATGCCGGTGGTTATCTTGACCAGGCATTTAAAATGGCTGACCGGTTCATCGATGGAAATAAAAAGATTGTTTATACCAAAGGCAGAATACCAAATTCAAACACAGAGTTTCTTGCTACGCATCGGGCAACGCACAAAAAAATGCCGCTCATTATTTTAATTGATAAAGGTTCAGCCAGCGCCTCGGAAATTGTTGCCGGCGCGGTTCAGGACTGGGACAGGGGATTAATTGTGGGCGAAACAAGTTTTGGAAAAGGTTTGGTACAAACACAGATGCCGCTAAAAGATGGTTCCGCTTTGCGCATAACAACAGCAAGATATTACACGCCCAGCGGACGACTCATTCAAAGGTCTTATGAAGATGGATTAATGGATTATTATGCTTCAGTTTATCAAGATGATGACGTTGAAGAACCGGTAAAAGATTCTGAAGACAAACCGGTATTTTATACTGAAGCCGGCAGAGAAGTGTATGGCGGTGGAGGAATTACACCGGATATAAAAATCAAGCATGGCACCATCACCAAGCAGACCACGGAGATTGTTTTTAAGCGCTTGTTTTTTGAATTTGGCTCACAATATGCAACAAAACATAGTCATCTAAAAACTAACTTTGACTCTTTCAAGGATAACTTTTTTGTCGATAAACCTATTTTACAAAATTTCAAATCTTTTATCGAATCGAAAGATGTTAGTTTAGCGGATAAAGATTTTAAAAAAGACCTGAAATATATTAAACTTATGATAAAAGCTGAAATCGCGCGGAATTTGTGGAGCTCGCGTCAATACTATCAAGTTAGAATTTCAGGTGATAAAATGGTTCAAGGGGCGTTGCAACATTTTGGTAAAGCTGCTAAAGTTGCCGGCTTAAACTGGGTGTCGGATAAGAGGGCATCTAACGACCGGAAACTTTAGTTTAAGATAATTAATTCTAACTTTTTTTTAATCCCCACACTATTTCCAGCCATATTTGATTTTGAATAGTTCAGCACAAACCGGATTTCTGTTAGAAATCCGGTTTGTAAACTGATAGAATACTCTTGAAAATTTCACACTTCTTTCTTCTAACTAATTCTAAACAAAAATTATTCATTTGCTTTTTCATGATTATTTGTTTATATTTTTTATGAAACATTGATATAAACTTTATATTAAAATTCATACCCCCCTGTTCAGATGAATAAACAGAAATTAAACATACTTCTTCTTTTATTTTTATTTCTCTTCACTTGTGAGAAAACAAAAGAAAAACTACCTGTTCAACCTCCAAAACCTGTCTATTTCTCCAAAAGCTGGAAAGCTGAAATTGATTTTGTAAATTGCCAATATTGTGTTGTTTATCGAGATGTTTTTAATAATTTAGTGGCTATTATTTACTCGCAAGCAGATGTGTATGAATCAGTATCACATGATAATGGGATTTCCTGGACTCCTTCAGTTAAAATATTAGATTTTAGAGATCTGGGACTCCCGATAATTGTTCAAAAGCAATTTTTAGGTATACAGACATTCACAAACGTAGATAACGGCGGACAATCCTTTTTGCACATTAGAACAAAAAACGGTTGGAATAAGCCTCTTCCAATCAGGGATACATATTGGGGAAATTTTGGCGCAGGAGTGTTTGCAAAAGATTCAACAGGAAATATTTATTGTGCCTGGACAGATTATCGGGAAGGAAATCCTGATGTTTATTTTTCATCCTCAACGGATAATGGGAAATCATGGAACGTAAATGTGCGTATTAATGATGACCGATCAGGACAAGCACAGGCAATGAACTGCCTACTGTTAAGCCCGGGGGGAATTCTTTATGCGTTTTGGGAAGACAATAGGAATCCTAAAACATTATACGATATTTACTTCTCATCTTCAAGAGATGGTGGTAAAACCTGGAGCGATAATATCAGAATAAATGATGATACGACTCATTGCTGGCAAAGGTCAGCCAACGCCGTTTTTGATCAAAAAGGTGATATTTATGTCGCCTGGTATGATTACCGTGACAAAGGAATCCACAATGATCTTATAGGAAATATCTATTTTTCAAAATCCAAAAATAGTGGAGAAACATAGCGCACTAAAGTGCAGGCAAAGGCTGAGGCAAAGGCGAAGGAAGAAAAAAAATCTTTAATCCTTTGATCTTACATCTTGCTTCGCCTAAGCCTTCGCCTCAGCCTTTTCGTCATAACAGTTAATCGATCCGGGTTAAAAAAACTTTTGCACAAAAAACAAAGATTCAACTGGTAATACTATAGCGCACTAAAGTGCAGGCAAAGGCTGAGGCAAAGGCGAAGGAAGAAAAAAAATCTTTAATCCTTTGATCTTACATCTTGCTTCGCCTAAGCCTTCGCCTCAGCCTTTTCGTCATAACAGTTAATCGATCCGGGTTAAAAAAACTTTTGCACAAAAAACAAAGACTTTACTTGTAATACTATAGAGTAAAAATATTAGAATTAGCCTTGCTAAAACCGAACATTGTTTAAATCCAAAACTAACCATTGCTTCCGACAATATAATTCATTGTACCTGGGGGAGTTATGATAGTAAGCATTACGCAGATGTGTTCTACTCATATTCAGCAAATAGTGGATTACTATGGAGTGACCCGGTCAGAATTAATGACAATCCAAAACGCCTGCCACTCGAGCATCGGGTTGTGGAGACTCTTCCGGATAGTGCGGGGAATGTAATTCTTGGTTGGTTTGACAAAACAAAGGGAAAAGCGGCTGTTTACCTGGCGAAAACAATTATATCTCCTGATTCATCTCGAGTTGAAAGGAAACAAATAATTAATCAAACAATTGATGAGAATAAAGTAATAATTCAATATGCACAAGAAAACGTAATCTTTGCAGATAATTTTGAAAAAGGTATTTCTGAACTCTGGCAGCAAATTTCCGGATACTGGGTGTGGAAGGATCGGATGTATATCGGGTATGGAGGTGCAAAAAGTTTTCTTAACATTGAACCTTTATCGGATTTTGTTTTTTCCGGCAAATTCAAACTGGATCCTATAAATCACCATGATGCGGGTATTTTCTTTCGAATAAACGACAAAAACCTTGAGCAGCTCAGTTATTACCGGGTAATCAATTTTTTCCGAGTAGGTATTACCCTTGAATATTTTGACGGAAACACACCCTCCCAAATTATTGATGTGCCTTATCCTTTTCAAAAAGATACCTGGTATTCTTTCCGGGTAGTAATGAAAGGAAATGCGCTAAACTATTTTATAAACGATTCTTTGTTAGTGTCAAAAAATTTTCTTGTTAAAAATCCCGATGGAAAATTAGGAGTTGGATGTGGAGCGCCACCAACCTATTTTAAAAATATTAGTATAACAACAATAAAAAACAATTTAGATAAAAGTCCAAATATATTTCAATGGCAGAGAGAAATTAGCCTGTGAAATGTCCCAAGCCAAAATTGATTATCAAAAAGATGATAATTGCTTTACATGGATAAGTGATTTGTCAAAAGCCCAGGAGTTTGCTGATGATCTAAATGTTTCGCAATTAAGAGCTTTATTTGACAGTTGGGCTGAAAAATATGTTCCCGTTTTAAAGCAATTACAAAAAAAGTGGCAAATATCATATCATTGGTCTATAAGACAAATTGAATATGCAAAAGATATAATTTTTAAATCTCAATACAAATTAGAAAGCATTTATGAGCAATTGCTTCAATACTGTGTTCTGTCTGTTCTCCCAAAAGATATTATGTCTTTTTTAGGAAAAAAATTATCTGGCCCTCAAGCTGGCAGAATAGAAACCAGTTGCAAAAAAACATATCTTGGTTATCGAATCAAGCATAAAAATGGCGCTGTTACAATTAAAATCTATAATAAAGCAGGTAATGTGCTTCGTATCGAAATTACAATTAATAATGTTTCCGAGTTCAAAGTATATCGAGAAGTTCATCAAAGAGATGGACAAATCGTAACCAAATTAACGAACATGAAAAAATCAATATATTCATTGGAACATGTAGTCCGTATTGGAAATGCTGCAATAAATAGATATTTAGACTTCCTTTCCAATATGGAAAATAACAATCAAGGTTTTGATGAACTTCGCCAATTAACAGAGCGAAAAACAGAAAATAATAAAAATTACAAAGGATTTAATCCTTTAAACAGAGAAGATTCATTAATATTTCAAGAATTGATAAATGGTTCATTTGTCGCTAATGGTTTTACAAATAAAGATATAAAGTCGGTTTTATCAAAAACATTAACCAATCAAAATTGGAATACTGCAAAAGTGAGCCGATTGTTTAGAAGATTAAAAGTCTTCGGTTTAATAAAAAAAGTTCACAGAACGTATAAATATTTTCTAACTGACAAAGGACGATTATTGATAGCTTTGTGTGTCAAATTAAGAAATTTAACTGCTATTCCTACTGTTGATTCTTTAATGAAAAAATTATGCCCGATAACTGTGTAAATTCTTTTGCAAAAAAAACAAAGATTTCACTGGTAATACTATAGCGCAGTGAACTGCAATAAAAATTGAAAATTTATGTAATGACGGAGTTTGAATTAGAATTTTGAGCGATTCTGGATACTTGATGCTGGATGGGATAGGGGTATCCAGAAACAAGGATCAAGCATCCAGAATCTTTCTGCACCATTAAATTTTAGACATATTCAAAATTTTTGCAAAAAAAACGAAGATTTAACATGTAATACTATAATAGTTTTACCAGGGCTGCAACAATCGTTATCGCAGCAGCCATCATTACGCCAAGCCTGAAAGTGAGATCATGTTTCAAACGTAATTCCATTTCTTTCATGTCTCGAGTTAAAGAAACTTCCAACTCTTTCATATCTCGTTTCAAAGAGACTTCCATTTCTTTCATATCCCGCCTTATTTCTCCCATTTCTTTTCGCAGAGAAACATCCATTTCTTTCATGTCGCGCCTCAGCGTTGTTTCCATTTCTTTCATGTCTCGTTTTAAAGAAACTTCCATTTCTTTCATGTCTCGT
>JACKQG010004725.1_pt1 | contig 15626 bp, 9 predicted proteins | sample 8237621 | NCBI WGS metagenome assembly JACKQG01 (sample SAMN15677084, study PRJNA649215) | marine metagenome | biome: marine; feature: Black Sea; material: saline water; isolation source: suspended particulate matter (SPM) from the Black Sea western gyre | collected 2013-06-09/2013-06-10 | depth... | reverse complement strand
ATGCGCCGCGCGCTTTCATCGACGTTGCCGCGACTTCGCGGTACTCACGTTTCATATTGTTGAATGCGCGGCGGGCCTCCTCGACAATCCCAATTCGTCCCGTTCGTTCCGCCATGGTGACTCGATTGGCGAATTCACCATACCTTTCGACCTCTTTCAGTAGCGCCGTGTCCGCAGCCCGACTGCTCCGCGCCAAGCGATCGACGCGATCGACGCTTTCTCTCAACTGGTCATCGCCCTCAAAAAGCCAGTATTCCTCTCGTCTTCTCAAGCCGCGATTTTCGAGCAACTCCGCTGGGCTCGCAGGAGGACGGACCTCCGTTCTCTCTGGCTTGGCTGGTGGATCTTCAACACGGGGTGCCGCGTCGCCAGGCGGGGGTTCGGACGTAGGGCCCATGGTTTCCGTTCGGTCTTCCCTGCGACGCTCGAGTACCGCGGGTGCGTTCTTCTTCATCGTCTGTTCGAATCGCTCGCGCAACGCCGGGTAACGGAACTTGAATCCCTCGAGATCTACAAATGCCTCCCCCTTCACAAGCAACTCCAGTTGTTCGTCCGACAGTTGTTGGTCCAGCAGCTCTCCTGCCGCCTCGTCCGAGGTGGCGATCCTCAACTCCTCCAGCATCTGCCGCGCCCAGGTTCGCTGCTGGCTATTGCGGGACTCCAGAACGCGATGAAGCAGCGGTCGCGCTTGTTCGAGTTTTCCGTTGGTGATTGCCACCATGGCCTCATTGAACGGAACCTCGTCCTGCAAGGGTGTTTCGTCCAGCGGTTTTGGATTCCCCGCGTCGAAATCTGCGATGGGGCTGCTCGGAAGGAACTCATCGTTTGGTCCCTCTCGCCGCCCGGTCGATTTCATGGAGACGCCACTGGTTGCCCTGTCGTCCGTGTTCGGTTTCGCGGCTGGTTGTTTGGCCTTCGTCCGGCCATTCGGACGTTGACCACTCTGCGATACGTCCGATCCGGACGGCCGATCGCCCGTCCATTGCCCAGTGGCAAAGTAGATGACCCCCAGGAGTACCAGCACTGCGGCGACCGATCCGACGGCGACCAATATGGGATTGCCGCGTTTCCTTCTCAACTGCCGCGCATGGGAGGTTGGCCTGCCTGTTGGCACGCTCACCACCGGCGCGACGCCCGAGGATGTTGACTGCGCGCGGACCGGCGGCGGCTTCTTGGGCCGAGCGGCTTGTTTGGCAGGTGGTTCCAGAGCGGTCGTCTCGCCAGCCACGTTCGCACGAGCAGCAGGCGGAGCGGCCGGCGGTACCGGTCTCGCAACGGGGATGGCATCCGGTTCGGGAATGGCGACGGGAGGCGCCGCAGCAACGGGCGGGGGAGCCGGATCGTCGCCGGCTGGCGGGCTCTCGCCCGGCGCTTCGTCTTTGGGTCCTATTTCCTCGGTTTTCGTTGGTTGCGTCTGTGCCTCGTGCTGTTTCGCCTCTCCTTCCGACGACTCGGCTTGCTGCTTGAGTTCCGCGTCATACGCTTCCTTGTCGTCGGGGTCCATCAAGCAGACGCGTGCTATGGCGAGTTCATTCAGGAGTGGTTGCGACAGTTCGCCGTGCTCGCCGGATGCCAGGCCCTGCAAGTAGGCCATGCGCTGATTGGCGGCAGCATCAATCACGTCCAAGTCCGATTCAAACAACTCGACGCCCAACAGCCGGTAATGATTTGGCGGCTGGAGCTTGGGTGGGATTCCGAGCCATTTGTGGTAGGGATCGAATTCTGCGGTCATAGCGCGCGATAGAGATAGAGGTGCCCCGTATTGTCTTGATCTCAATTGTAATGACAAAACGCAGCAGTGGGAATCTCTAAGTGCATATGATGACCATACTGAAACAGCGAAAGGATGCTTGATCGTGTTACGCGGTCAAAATATCACTCTCCCCCTCGGTGAAGCGCCGCGCCGTGTGGTACGATGTTGGTTTGCTCATGCACCGAGAAGGGATTTCCGATGCAGCTTCATCCCGTTGACAGGGCCATAGTGGCCGCTTACCTGGTCCTGGTGGTCGGCTTGGGATGGCTGCTCTCGCGGCGCGCCGGCAAGGACATGGAGTCTTATTTCCTCGGCGGCAAAGGCATGTCGTGGTACGTGCTGGGTATCTCCCACGGCGTCCCCGGCTTTGGCATGGCCAGCACGATGTGGTTCGCGCTGATATTGTTCACTTACGGCGTGAAAGGCGTCTACATTCTCTGGATCTGGCCCATGTTTGCCATGGTATTTCGCATGGTCTACCTGAGTGTCTGGGCTCGGCGCTCCAATGCCCTAACGGGTGCGGAATGGATGCGCACCCGCTTCGGAAAGCGAGGAGGCGGCGATCTTGCGCACCTGATGGTTGTCGGGTATGCGATGCTCGGCGTGATCGGATTCTTGATCTACGCATTCAAAGGCATTGGCAAGTTCGCCGAACCACTCTTCCCATCGGACTACTCACCGGAACTCTACGCGACGGCGATCATTTGCGTGACCGCTGCCTATCTGATCGCCGGCGGAATGTACAGCGTGGTCGTGACCCACTTGATTCAATATGTACTGTTGACGGTATCAGCCGTCGGCATAGCGATCATTGCCATGCGGCAGACGACGCCCGAGTTGATCGCCAGCAAAGTTCCTGACGGGTGGTCCGACCTTTCGTTCGGTTGGGTGCTGGAACTGGACTGGTCAGGCCGCATCCCATTGCTTCAAAACCAAATGACCGAGGATGGCTGGTCGCTGTTTACCATCTTTATCATGATGCTTCTGTTCAAAGGTTGGCTGGTCAGCATGGCAGGTCCCAGCCCAGGTTACGGCATCCAACATGTGCTGGCCACGCGAAATCCAAGGGAAGCGGCACTGGAAAGCTGGGGCATCTCCGTGTTCGTGTTGTTCCCGCGGTTTCTCATGATTGCCTCGATCGTCGTGCTGGCCTTGGTGTACCTGACGCCCGAATTGATCGCCATGGGAAAGGCTGATTTCGAGCAGATTCTCCCAATGGTCGTGGGGCGATACATTCCCGTGGGTTTGACCGGTATCGTCGTGGCGACCCTGGTGGCGTCGTTCATGAGCACCTTGGACTCGGTCGTACACGCAGGAACGGCGTACATCGTGAACGACCTTTACAAGCGATACATCCACCGCAATGCGGCACCTAAAACCTACGTCTATGTCAGCTACGTTGTGGCTGCCTGCGTGGTGGGGCTTGGCATTGCGTTTGGATTCATGACGGAATCGATTTCATCCGTGATGAAATGGCTGGTGTCCATGCTGTTCGGTGGATACGCGGCGCCGAACATACTCAAGTGGCACTGGTGGCGGTTCAACGGGTATGGTTTCTTCGCGGGTTTGTTGGCCGGCATGGTGGGTGCAGTGGTCATGCCGCTGGCCTTTCCTGCTCTGGAACCGCTGTATGCTTTTCCATTTGTGTTTGGGTTTAGCACCCTTGCATGCGTTGTCGTGTGTCTACTCACGCCGCCAGAAGACGACGAGATCTTGGAACAGTTCTACCTGACCGTTCGTCCGTGGGGATTCTGGCGACCGGTTCATCAGCGTTTGCTGGAAAAGTACCCGCAGTTGTCCGCCAATGACGGTTTCGTTCGCGATATGATCAATTGCGCCGTTGGAATCGTCTGGCACACGACGATCGTGCTGGCGGCGGTCTACTTGGTATTACAGGACTACTGGGCGTTGTCGATTTCCGCTCTGGTCGTTGTGGCAACGTCGGTCTTCTTGAAGAAGTTCTGGTACGACCGTTTGGCGGAGGGAGAAGGTTACCTGCCGGAGGACGAGCGGGCGCGCGGCCCCTCGCGCACGCCTCCGGCTTGCGGTTAAACGAGGGAGTCGCCTCGCGTGCAATTCTACAGGTGCCTGGGCGGCACGGCGCCGTCGGCGAGTTCCTCGAGGTGCGGCTTGTAGTCGCTTGCCTTCCGGCCGAAATTGAAGCCCATCTGCTCGAACATGGCAATCTCGGTCAGGTCCACGGGCCATTCTTCGATCGCGAGTTTGGTCGGCATGTAGATGATCTTACCTCGCTGGACGTTGGCCACGGTAACACCTGTCTTGCCTTCCATCAGCAAACGCACGGCGGCGGCGCCCGCTTGCATTCCGAAGCAGACGTCATAGGCCGAAGTCTGGCCGCAACGGACCAAGTGACCGGGCACGATGGCGCGGATCTCGGGACGCTCGTAGACGCCTGGAACAAACATGTTCTGCTCCTTCATGAAGTCCTCCATCGTGGAGTCCTCCTTGATCAGGTTCTCCAACTGCTGGGCCACGTACTTGCCCGCGCCGGCGAGTCTTGCGTGGCCAAAGGCGTCCAATTTGGCCGATTCGTCCGTGACTAGTTCGCCTGATCCTACCTTGATGCCCTCGGCGACGACGATCATATAGGTGCCGGCCTTGACGTCGCTGTCACATACGCGCCGTGTGAATTTGTCGCGGAGATCCTCGTAAACGATTTTGAAATCGACGGGGATTTCAGGCAGCAGAATGCAGTCAGCCTCGGCGCCCACGCCGCCGCGGAATGCGGTGTGGCCCGAGTAGCGCCCGAACACTTCCACGACCATCACGCGGTTGTGCGTGACGGCCGTCGTCCTCAGGTCGCGGACAAACTGGGCAATGCGGCTGACGGTCGAATCGCCGCCCACGCTGTAGGTCTGCAAGTCCAGGTCCATGGTCTTCGGTGCGTGGACACACGGTATACCTTGCTCGCTCAGATCGACAATCACCGAACCAGTATCGTCGCCGCCGCTAATGACCAACCCGTCGATGCAGTGCTTGGCCAATCCCTCCTTGATACGTGCGTAGCGGTTCTCGTCACTGATCTTGGAGATCTTCACGCGGGAATGCCCGGCCTCGGACCCAGCCACACTGGCTTGGACCGCGTCGACACGTTTCGCGTCTAATCTGACCAGTCCTTCCATCTCGATCAGATTGTAGAGCCCTGCATACCCGTTCGGGACAACTACCGCCTGAACCCCGTTGGCCTCGGCCGCCAAAGCTGCCCCCTTGATGACCGCATTCAAGCCACCACAATCGCCACCACTGGTTATCAGGCCGATTTTCTTCATTTGCTGCGCCACTTTAGTCTCTCTTTCTCTTTCGGAGTATCTCTTTATCCCGGATTTCCATTCGGCAAAACCAATAATTTTACCCCGCTTGCCGTCACTGCCTAGGGCGGAGAGGACGGCGGATTGCTGCGCAGTAGGTCCCGTCTGCCGGACGGGACCTTGCGGCATCAGAGAGCAATGCCACGAGCGCGGAGGTCCCGTCCGGCAGCCGGGACCTACTGGCCAGACTCAGCCTTCGGCGCATAGAGGCGGCTTCCAACACGTACTCGCCGTTGAAGCGGCAACTGGCCCCGACGCTCACCACCTATTGCGGCGGATTTAGCCAATGCCTAAGCGGTTGGCCGCGAAGCCCGGCCAGCAGGTTGTCGGCGGCGATCTCGGCCATGCCGTTGCGGCTGGATACGGTTGCGCTGCCGACATGTGGAACCAGTACGCAGTTGGGCAACTCGACGAGAGGATCGTCCGCTCGGACGGGCTCCGGATCGGTAACGTCCAATCCGGCTGCGAAGATCTCGCCATTTCGCAGGGCGTCACACAGATCTCGTTGGTTTTGGATCGGGCCGCGGGCGCTGTTGACGAACACTGCGGTCTTTTTCATTTTGGCAAAGGCCGCAGCATCGAACATCCCGTGGGTCTCTTCGTTCAGGTCCGTATGCACGGAAACGAAATCGGATTCCGCTAGTAATGTATCGAAGTCGACTTGCAGTGCGTCTAACTCCTTCTCCGCAGCCTCGTTTCGATGTTTGTCGTGGTACAACACCTGCATGTCCCAACCGCCACGGCACCGTTTGGCCAGAGCGAATCCGATACGGCCCATGCCGACAATGCCGAGCGTCTTGCCGCACAGATCTTGTCCAATGTGACCCAACGGCTCCCACGTCTTCCATCGATCCGCGCGGACGTACTGGTTGCCTTCGATGATTCTCCGTGCCGCCGAGATCAACAGGGCAAATGCCAAGTCTGCCGTGGCGTCCGTCAACACGCCCGGGGTGTTACCGACGCGGATTCCTCGCCGAGTGGCCTCGGGCACGTCGATGTTGTTGAAACCGACGGCGAAGTTGCTGATCACTTTCAACTGCGAGCCCGCAGCGTCCATGAATTCGGCATCGACCTTCTCGGTCAGCAGCGTCAACACGCCATCGCAGCCGGCGATCTTCTCCAGAAGCACCTCACGGGCCGGAGGCAGCGGTTCGTCCCAGACCTCCGCATCGCACTCGTCGACGACCTTATCCAAACCAGCAGCGGGAATCCTGCGAGTGACGAAGACCCGCAGTCCATCTGTACCAGGCATTCTGCTATCTCCCAAACGTTCACCATTTGCTCAACGTCAAGATAGCATCGCATGGTATGAGATTTTCGTTTAACCGCAAGCCGGAGGAGGCCTGCTCAAGAGGTCGCGTTGGCGCGCTCGAGGTAGGTCCCGCTTGCCGAGCGGGACATGGAGACGCTGACAACCTCGGGATTCGAGGTCCCGCTCGGCAAGCGGGACCTACTTGCGGTCAAACGAGTTGGGTAGCCGTGCGTCAGCGGAGGCAAGTAGAAACGGCGATCGATTCTTGGGGCCACTACCGCTTGATGCTGCCTGCTCGTGGGGCGGCCGGCTGAACGTAACTGGCAGGCGAGGCGGTTCGCGCACCCAAGCGTGTGCCGGCCTGCGAGGTGCCGGTCAAGAAGTTGTCGATCTGCGCCGTTTCTTTCAGCCGGTCAAACTCCTTGGCCATGGCAATCCGTAGCTTCTTCTCTTGGATGTCTTTGAACAACTCGTCCTTGACCGCGTCAAACTCCTTGACCACCGGCTTGGTACGGCCCAAGCAACGCATGATGACGTACTTGTCCGCCACGGCCACGATCCCCGAAAGCTCGCCGGTCTTCAGTGAAAACGCTTCTTTCTCCAGCACCGGTTGGCCGCTGTGGCGGCGTATGGGCGGAACTTCGCCGAAATTGGATCGCGAAGCCGGCTCGATCGAGTATTGAGAAGCAAGTTGGCCGAAGAACTGGTCCGTGGGATTGTTGCGAGCCATGTCCCACACTTCTTGCGCCTGGCGATGATTGCCCAACACAATGACCAGCACTTTCGCCCGCTCGCCGAAGTTCGATAGAAACCCGTTTTGCATATCTTCGTCGGTAACCTGCACCTTGCTGTCGACCAGCTTCTTTAAGGCGACCGACGGCCAGACGGCGTCGCGAACGTACAACTCGATCGTCGTCGTATCACCTTCGGTGATCTTCTTCAGCCACGCGTCGACGTCCGGCGAGCCGTCAGGCCTCAGGAAGTTGTAGGCATCGGCCGCTCGTGCGACTTCGTAGTCGATATCCTGCTCCTCGACGCTCTTCTTCCGGCGTCGCAACTCCTGTAGCAGCAGTTTGCGGTTGATCTCGCCTTCCAGCACTTCTTTGCCATGACGAACGATGCATTCTTCGGACAATTGCAGTTCCGTAATCGCCCGTCCATTCACGAGCGCGGCCACGCCCGGATACTGCCGTTGGAGATTCGCGTCGTTCAGGACATTGACGACTTGGGCCTGCGACTGGAGTTGCTTAAACAACGTGGCCGACTCGGTACGCATTTTGTGGTCGCGGATGCGATCGTACAACTGTCTCTTGATGTCCGGCAACTGTTCGCTGGAAATGTAAGTGCGGTCGATCTGTTTATCACATTTCAGAATGAAGTATTGATTGGCGACTTGGACGATCGACGAAATTTCGCCCTCTTCGAGACGGAAGGCGACTTGTTCGATGTTCGGATCGCCAAGATGCTTGCGGATCGGCGGGATAACGCCGTAAGCACTTGCCGTAGCCTTGTCCTCCGAGTGCTCTTTGGCAAGCTGCCCGAATCCGTCCGGAGCGGATTTGGCCAGCTTCAGCAGTCGCTCCGCTTTCGCGCGATCCGTGACCACAATGATACTGGCTTTAACTTTCGGTCCGTACTCGGATTCGAAAGCTGCTGCGAATTCCTCCTGCGTAACCACCGTCTCCTTGGAGGCCAACCGGCGCAGGGCAAGCGTGGGCCAGATGATGTCCCGGCGATAGTCTTGGGGATCTACGTCGCGCTCGGTCTCCAGCAGGGTAAGCCAACGATCGACGGACAGTCCGAACTTGCTGGCGACATTGTTGATTTCAGCTTCCACATCCTGTTGAGAAATGGCGACGCCACGAGTCTGGCAGGCCTGCAAAATGATCTGCTTGTTGACCATGCTCTCCAGCACTTCTTGGCCATACCGGCGCCGGGATTCGTCAGCCAACGCTTGTCGGCTGATCTGTTCCCCATTCACGACGGCCGTGACTTGGGGCTGTTGGCCGGTCGACGTCGCCGCGGCAGGCTGTGGACCGGCGGCGAATCGCGATGTCGAACTGCCCGGTGCGGCGCTCTGGGCATCGGCAGGCGAGACCCACAAGGTGCTTGCCGCCAGAAGACCAAGAACCAAAGGCAGGGTGACTACGAAAACGGTGTTCGGGACCCTAATCCTGCCAAGACGCGGCGCGACGCCGCTAGCATCCTTGCCAGCCATATCCACTTCTCCCTGAGCGATAGCGATTCGTTCCGGACGTTGTATCGAAGTGATCCGGTTGTTACAGGCGGCCGGAGTATAAGGGAGCCGGCAAAAATGGGTCAATAGAGAACCGATTCACATATCGTACAGCGTGTCGTCCACGTTGGGCGGCTTGAGCCTTCGGGAGATCTGACGCAGGCTATGGCCTCCTTCGCCGAGCATCGGATCCTCGGTGTCCAGCAGGTCCCCCATTTCTTCCTCGATCGCATCGGGATCTTCGCCGGCTTCCATCCGCCGCATGGCCTCTTCCCAGCCTTTGCCGAGCGGCATGCCGGTGGCGTCTTGTAGCTTGCGCATCATGCGTGCCATCTGGCGAGGGTCGTCCTCGTTCATGCCCTCCGCATCACTGGCCATCTCCGCCAGAATGCGTTCCATCTTGGTCTCGTCCAGGTCGGCTGGCAGATCATCGCCCTCGGTCGGTTCCGACCGCCCCTTGGAAATGGCAAACCGCGAGAGTCTGCGATCCAGTTTCGGGCGGTCACAGCGCGGGCACGCCGGGCGTTTTTCTGTGTCTGGCTTCTTGGCCAAGAAACTGAAGACCGTATGGCAGTCGGCACAGTAGAACTCGTAAATCGGCATGGTTTGTCCTCCCAAAAGCGCTATGCGCATTTCTTCGTAAACGACAGCATTGCTGGCAGTGCTGATTCGCTGCCAAGCGTTCTTGAAATCCCATTCGTCCGGCTTTGTGGCGGCGCGGGCCGACAGGAATACGGGACCTGATCGCGCCTGCGCTGGCCGGAATCCGCCCACTGTTCCGCGTCCTGCGTCAGCCGGTTCAGCAAAACCTCGATCTCCCGTTGGTGGCCCTCGATCCGGTCACGGTTTAGTCCGAGGGGAATCTGGAGGCGAGGTCCGAAGACGAGCCGCGCTCGCGAGTAAAGACGCGGCACGGCAAATCGGTCCCACGTAGGCATTCGCCAGGGCTTGTGGTAGCCGATCCCGACGAGTACCAACGGCACCTCCAGTTTGGAGGACAGATAGACGCAGCCCGCAGCGACGTGGCGTCTGGGACCGCGGGGCCCATCGGGCGTTATGCCCAGGTTCATCGTGCGATTGGTCCGCAGTAGCTCGCGCAACGCCCGGCCGCCACCGCGTTTGGTCGAGCCGCGCACGATGCGAAAACCCATCAGCCGGGCCGCTTGCGAAAGCCATTCGGCATCGCGATGGCGACTGACCAGCATCGCCACATTGCAGTGTGGCCCCACGTAGACCGGACAGGGGAGGTATTCGTGCCAGAAGACAAAGATTATGGGGCCTTTGAAGCCTTCATATGTCGGATCGACCGTCCGATCGCAGAAAATCGCCTGATAGTCCAGCGTGCTCATCCACCCGCGAACCATAGTGTAGACCGCCAAACCGCCCAGTTTCGCTTTCCACTTCCCAAAGCGAGTCATCGTTCACATCCGTGCTTTCAAGGTGCCGTATGTTTGCTTTATCCAGCTCCATCTTCTGGCCAGTCGCCGCTGAAGACCTCGACCGCCGGCCCAGTCATGTAGACGTGGTTGTCTTGCTCGTTCCAGTGCAGTTCCAGGTCGCCGCCGCGGAGATGGTTTAGGATCTTTCGCTCGGTACGGCCCGACAAGACGCCTGCCACGCAAACCGCACTGGCGCCGGTGCCGCAGGCCATCGTCTCGCCCGAACCGCGTTCCCAAGTCCGCTGATGGACCTCGCCGGAGCCGAGCAGCTCGACAAACTCGACGTTGACTCGCGCCGGAAAACGTGAATCCACCTCGATTTTCGGCCCCAGGCCAAGGACAAGATCATCGGTCGCCCGATCGACAAATACGACGCAATGCGGGTTGCCCATCGAGACACAGGTGACCTTCAACTCGTGTTGACCGACCTGAAATTCGGCATCCACAACCGGGTTGCCCTGTAGCGTCGTGGGGATGTCACTGGCCTCCAAAATGGGTTCGCCCATGTCCACCGTGACTCGCTGGACCAAACCGCCGGCCGTTTCGACGTTCAACGACAAGACGCCGGCACGGGTCTCGATCTGCAGTTGGTCTTTCCTGCAAATGCCATGATCGTACAGAAACTTGGCTACACAGCGGATGCCATTTCCGCACATCTCCGCCTCGCTGCCATCGGCGTTGAACATCTGCATACGCGCATCGGCTGCATCCGACGGCCGGATTAAAATAAGGCCATCGCCGCCGACGCCGGTATGCCGATCCGAGATCCTCTCCGCCAAATTCGCCAGATTCGAAGGCACTGGCTCGTCGAAGCAGTTTACATAGACGTAGTCGTTTCCGGCTCCGTGCATTTTGGTGAAACGCATGATTTGGCCTCAGGGTCGGGATGCGAGATACGGGTGTCAGGTGTCGGGTGTCGCGGGGGCGAGTTTCGAGTTTCATGTCTTTGCCCACCGGTTCGAGTGTCTTCTTCCCGACACCCGACACCCGACACCCTTCCCCTCCCTCACTCCCTTTGGCGTCCGAGTCCGGGCATTAGTCTGCGGCGTGCCGTTTCCAGCGGTTGAAGGAGGCGTAGGTCCAACTCGCGGCGCTTCTCTCGTCGTTTTGCCGCATCGGGGAACAGTTGCTGCAGCGTATCTTGCACCACCGGCAGGGGCAAGCGGGTCGGATCCGGTCGATCCAAGGTGCCCCTCACCCGGATGCGGAAGATCTGGGCACTGGCCTGCTGTAACAGGGCCCGCAATGCCGCCAGGTCGAATTCTCGTTGACCAACCAGTGTATAGAATTCGAGGTCGATTTGGCGGTCAAGGTTCACTTCGCCAGAGCCCTTCAGGCTGACGGCGTCGCCATGAAAATTGATTTTGTCAAGGTACCCCTGTTCACCCTCGATGCGGAATTGGATTTCGCCGCTTTCGAATGCCGTCCTGTCCGGCCGACTGAGGAGCAGCGGCTTTAGCAGAGCCACCATCACGGGGATCTTATAGATATCTGCGTCATACAGCCACACACCACCGTTCCCCCGCCACGAATGTCTGCCATAGCCGTTGCCGCTCAGATTCAGTAGCGCGTTCACCTTTCCATGAACGTCCCGATTCTTCATAGCCATTTCTTGCGCTAGTTGCCCGAGATCACCCTGCACTAGCCTCGCCTGAAGCAAATATGGAGTCTCGCTGTCCAATTGCACCCTGGCGTCGGCGGATAGTTGCCCGCCGAAAATGTTCGCAGTGAGTTGGCGTGGGGCGCCATCCGTGCGATCTCGTTCGGATTCAGCCCCCAGGACAACCTCGATCGGGGTAATCAGGAGCGGCCCACTAACCTGAGTTAGTTGCACGTCCCTGAAAAACATGGAATCCACGTCCAGCTTCCCGCGGCTGTAGAAGCCTTGCCGACCGCTGCTGCCATACAAACGCACATCGCCGTGGATATGATCCAATTCCAGTCCGCATCGCATGCTGCCGTTTTCGATGTCGAATGTGACGTCCCAATTGGCCGTTGGCGGCTCGTTTGCGCCTGCCCCCCCCGAGAACGACAACCATCCCAGCACGTTAATACTGCCGCGCAGGTTCAGTTTTCCGGCGGCCTTTCCCAGCTCGGCGGGCAACGCCTCCAGCAATTCGTGATCGAAGCTGACGCGATCGGCCACGACGTCAGTCAACTGCACTTGCCAATATCCCTCCTTGCCAAATGCGCACCGACCGTTGAGGCTGATCAGAGTGTCATCGTGCAACGCCGAGACGCTTTCGAGCGTGACGATGCCGTCCTTGTAGACGGCGACGCCCTCCAAGTCATCCAGGCGGTAGGGAAACCACGTTGGGAAGATCGTCATGCTGCGGCCTTCGTCGTTGGGCTTCTTTCTCCACTGTTGCGTTCTTATGTCCAACGACAGGAGCTTTGTTGTCTCCGGGTACCTCAGGTTGATCATCAGGTGATCGATGGAGCCACGCGGCCGGACCTCACTCCACAGTTGCGCGGTGCTGGGGCTAAGGGCGTCCCTCAATTCGTCCTCCAGAGGCACGTCAACTCCCACGAAATCTAAGGCCAATAGGCCATCGTCGCTGCTAGTTCGCTTCCATGTGCCCTCGCATTCGATATACCCACTATCGTTGCGCCCCGAGAGGTCTTGAAAAATCCAGCCTTCGTCGTTCCATCTCATCGTTCCGCGGATCATGCTCAACGGATAAGGGAACTTTTCGTACTGGATACTGCAGTTGTGCAATCCGATTTTCACATCCCTATGCACCCCCGCTGCGCCGGGCCCATCACGTTCGAAGCGTCCCACGACGGTCAGACTGCCGCTTGGATGGAACGATCGAACAAGCTTCTCGGTCCGGTCGTCCAAGGCCGCCAGAAGTTCGTCGTTCAATGGGATCGGCTGCTCGCACGCCACCTCGACCCATCCGGTGGGGTTTGTGTTGGGGTGGTTGAGAACGCCGTGAATGTTCACCGTCTGCCCGCTGGCCAAAGCCTCCATGTCGATCGTGACCACGTCGTCTTTCAGCGTGACGGTTCCGTTTCCGCGCTCCAGGCGGTAGGGGAACTTGTAGTACTTGAACGAGACGTCGAGGCATTTCACGTAGACGTCCGTTATCCAACGGCCACCCTTGAATTCGAGACTAAGATCGGCGTCGACGACGCCGTCCGGCGAGTATTTGCTCGACAGTGACTGGAGCTTGAACGGCTCATTTGGCAAGGCCTGGAGGAACCTGTCGTCAACGACCAGTTTCTTGGCGTGAGCGGCCAATGCGAACCGTTTGCCTTTCGCTGTGCCGTTCTGCTCCAGCGAGAGTTCCAGCGTGGTAGCCCCATTTCGCGCGGAAAGGCTCTCGATCATCACGCGGTCGTTGTCCCAGTAGAACTGTGCTTCCACATCGTACAAGCGGACGGGCAGACGACGGTCGGCAATCTGTCCTTCGCTAAGAGTACCGGAAACCGCGAAGTTGACTGGATCTTCTTCTGACCCATTTTGGGCGAGGTGGAAGCTCAGCTTCATCCGGCCGCTCACGGATGCCGCAGATTCCAGGCCCTTGCGCCACGAGGCGGGCAGTGCGGCGTGGAGTTGCGGCGAAAGCTGCAGACCCTCCGCGGCGCCATCGGCCTCCCATGCGCCCGTGTTGGGGTCGATGCGAGCTTGGAGATTGACGGTGTCGAAAAAGTCACCCTTCAATGTCCCTCGGATGCGCACCGGAGGTCGGTAGGTGCCCGCTGCCAGTTGCCCTGGTTGCACGGTGGGACGTTCCGGAGTGACCTGCAAATCGACGTCACGAAAGCTGAATGTGGACCACTTGCCGCTGTCGCCAACGGCGATTTTGACCACACCGTCTTTGATGGTCGACGGCGGCGAGTTGGGACCGAATTTCGGTAACGGCCAGAGTTGATCGACGTTCCACGATCCGTCGGGGCGTTGTTTGGCCCACGCTTTCAGGCCGCGAATCGCCAGATGCCGGGCCTGCGGTCGCTCGCCCGAAAGCAACTGCTCCGTGGTGATGGGACACGCGGCGAAGATTTCGTCCACGTTCGCCAACACTGCTTGCCCGTCCTTCTCGGTGATCAATACTCCGTATATCTCGATCCCTCGTCCTTCGATCAGCCGGGCCGATCGCACGGAGACGCGAAGTCCGGCGTAATGCTGGGCAAGCCTCTGTTCGACACATTGGCGAATTTCGTCATGGATTTGGCTCTTGACCACGAACCAGGCGGCCAGCAGCACGAGAGCCACCAGCGCGGCGCTCAGCAAAACGCCTCGCAGGAACGAGTGACATCGAGCGATAAATCCACGATTCCGTTCGTGCATCAAAACTTTGTGGGCTCCGCCCACTTCCAAATCAATTGCCCCACAAAACCTGCGCCAAGCACAATCAGGGGTAGCATTGCCGGTTGACGATACCGAATCGATCCGACAAACACCATGTGTAAACAAGTGAAATACACGGCCGGCAGGAAACACAACACATAAGGCCAACCTCGGCCGGCATACTTCCACACGCCGCATACACCGAAGATCAAAATAGGCAAGAATCCAACGGCGACGACCGCGCAGAAAAGGGGGTGACGCAGTGACGACTCGTTAGGCCAGACGTTCCAAATTCTCCGGAACTTGACGGCCGCCAGTTGAAGTACTCGGCCCGGATTCGCTTTGGCCCACGCCAAAGCCGAGTCGCGCATCCGCTGGTCCAGCCGCTGTTCGAAGTTGGCCCCATCCGAAGCGGAGGCACCGCGATGGGCGTCTTCACGGCGAAGTTGCTCGCGAAATCGGTCCACAAACGCCATGTCGCTTGCGCCGGTCGCCTGGGGATTAAGACCGTCGTACAGGCTTTCACCGACCTGAAGCGTCGTAGGTACGAAACGGCCTGCCACGTGCCAGTTGCGAATCCACCACGGCATCATTGCGGACACCATGCCAGCCACCACCCAAACGCCCACCCAAACGTGCCGGCCCGTGTCGCGCCTTGACGCCAAGCCAACGGCGATCGCAAACGGCACGAACAACAGCCAGCTCGGACGCATCAGTGCCGCAATCCCGCCCAACACGCCACCCGCGGCGCCCAGTACCGCCTGTCGCTTTCTCTCAGTCGCCTTCCAAGCCAACGTCCAGAGGACCAAATGCAGCAGCATGAACGGACAAAACGGCGCCTCGGACAAGACGAACGTACTGGTCGAGATTGCCCCTGGGTACAGCGCGGCCGCAACGCCGGCCACCAACGCCGTCTTTTCGTTGAACAGCAACCGGGCCAACAGAATCACGCCTCCCACGGCCAGCGTACCCAATAGGGCATTCAGAATCCTGGCCCACATGACCGGCGGCTCGTCGTCGGCCGACCAGAACAATCCTGCCAGCAGCAGCGGGTAGCCGGGCGTGCGGAATGCGCGGCGATCGGGATTCGTCTGGTATGGTTGGCCGTTTGCGATCGTCTCCGCCAACATCCAGTAGCTTTCGCTGTCCGGGAACCCGAACTTCGTGTCTTGCGGAAGACGGTTCTGCCACCAAAACCCCGCGGCCAATCGAAGGCCGAACGAGGCGAACAGGATGGCGATGATCAGTTTCCGGTACATTGGGTGTCGGGTGTCGGGTGTCAGGTGTCAGGTGTCGGGTGTCAGGTGTCAGGTGTCAGGTGTC
>JACKQG010004724.1_pt1 | contig 15628 bp, 16 predicted proteins | sample 8237621 | NCBI WGS metagenome assembly JACKQG01 (sample SAMN15677084, study PRJNA649215) | marine metagenome | biome: marine; feature: Black Sea; material: saline water; isolation source: suspended particulate matter (SPM) from the Black Sea western gyre | collected 2013-06-09/2013-06-10 | depth... | reverse complement strand
GGTAACTATATGATTCAACTCGATTGGTAATACTATATCAACTGCCTCGATCTGCGAATTATCCAGCAAATCATGATAATCCAATACATAGGGCACCCCACCCACCAGCCGGGCAAATTCCCGGGCTTTTTGATCGGTATGATTGCATACCGTGGCAATCTCAAATTTAGCTAGTAACTTTTTCAGAGCCGGCCAGTGTAACTTGCGGGCGGCCAGACCAGTCCCTATAATTCCCAGTTTTATTGGTGGCATTTACAACTCAAACTTCATCGTTCATTTCCCACACAATTACCTGATCCCCGATACCTATTTATCCGCACCGGATTCCACAACCCGAAACACCCGCATTAAATTGCCACCCCAGATTTTCGCAATCTCCTCTTCGGAATAACCGCGCCGGACCAACTCTAATGTAATATTACCCAACTCGCTAACATCACAACAATCCTCTAATCCGCCGCCGCCATCGAAATCGCTGCCGATTCCAACATGATCCACACCCATTATTTTTACCATATGATCAATGTGGTCCACAGCATCGGAAACCGCAGCTAATTTTTCAGGGATCTCCTGCTCCAGTTTATGAGAAGCGATCTGGGCTAAATCCTTCTCTTCCTCGGTACGTTCATCATATTCACCCCATTTTTCCTTGAAGATCTTATAGGCAGAATCGCGCGCGGCCGATTGTTCAATTTCTTTTATATAATAACTCAGAAGACACATCTGCAGCACTCCTCCATTTTTCGCCAGGGCGCGCAGCATATCATCATCTATATTCCGGGGATTATCCCGCCTGGCGCGGGCGCAGGAATGAGAGGCGATCACCGGTACCGAAGTCAATTCCAAAACATCATAGAAGGCTTTATCACTGATATGGGACACGTCCACCATCAGGCCCAGGCGATTCATCTCCCGTACCACCTGACAGCCAAAATCACTAAGTCCGTCGTGCTCGGTGGTGTCGGTGGAAGAATCACAAATGTCATTGTTTTTTGTGTGACAGAGCGTGATATAGCGGGCACCCAGATCATAAAATGATTTTACTTTGGACAGATCGGTGCCAATCGGATAGCCATTTTCTATACCAATATAAATCGCCCGCTTTCCGGCTTTTTCCAACCGGGCTGCATCGTCTGACCGCAGGGCTACCTCAGCCAGTTGTGGATGTCTTCCTACCGCTTTGTAAATCGCATCGAAGATTGCCAAAGCCTTGCTGTAAGCCCGATTATTACCCTGGGGTGTGCGTTCGCCCTGCCCCATAAAAACAGCAAAAAATGTAGCATCCAATCCCCCTTCCTGCATACGGATGAAGTCCAGTTGTCCACCCTTTAGGGCGCGGGCATCTCCACGGACACTCAGATCGTTATTATATCTAACTAACTGCAATGGTGTGTCGGTATGGGTATCGATGGTCAACACCCGCTGGTGAATTCGTTTCGCTTTGCGCCTGAGCCGTGTTTCTTTATCCATTATTAAACATCCATTAATCAAAATCAATAAGAGTCCCAAAATAGCAAACCTGCCGTACCATAATCTGTTCATTTCATCCTCAATTAGTATTTGTTGTTTCCGTCGAATCCCAGTTCGCAGCAGCCTGCTCCAGAGTGATCGGTGAATAATCGAAAGTTTGCAGCAGCCGATCATGGTCTTCCGGCACTGCGTCTGCCAGATCCTGTGGGAACAAATTAAGCATTGTTATGCTACCAGCAAGATAGCGCAAATAAGGGGTAACCGGCCAGATCAGGATAGAGATAATCTTAATTGGTAAAATGGGTATCTTGCGGAATTTGATTTCCCGGTTGGTTACTTGCCCGATCCGTTGTGCTGCAGCAGGGAATGACAGGGCTTCCGGTCCTGCTAGTCGAAAGCGTTGACCATTCAAATCGTCCCGCAGGGCAGCTTGGGCGGCAATTTCACCCACATCGGCGGTAGCCACAGAAGGAAGCGCGGGCGGACCACCACCGGGAACCATCATTTTATCACCACGGATGAAAGCAAAAAACATGTCCATGGCCGGTGGCGCACCCAGCACCGTCCAATTAAAAGTGGATTGAGCCAGGTAATCCTCAATCGCCTGTTTATATAAAGCTAATGAAGCAAATTGCTTATTGGCCTTCGCCAGTGCATCTTTCCGAATATCATAAACCGAAATATAAATCACCCGCTTAACGCCGGCCGCTTTGGCTTCCTGCAGGACTCGCAGCACCGAATCATACTCAATCTCGCGCAGATGGCGGATCAATTTAGAACTGAAGGCCGATACGGAAATAATCAATGTGCGAACCCCCGTCAAGGCATTTTTGGTTGAATCCGTATCGGTAATGTCGCCAGCCATTATTTCCACTTGGTCATCGAATATTTTCTTGGCGTTATCAGGATAACGGGTCAGCACCCGCACCGCTTCATGGTACTTATGCAGACTGTTGACAATATGACGACCATAATGGCCGGTACCGCCTAATACCAGAACTGGTTTCATGGTTTACTCCCCGGTTGATTACTAAACAAATTACAAAGTTTCAATTTTGAAAATCACAGTTAATCCAATTGAATTCGCTGGAATCTTTTCAACAGTATTGCCAAATAGATACTGTGTACCATAAAACCTATCAGCAGACTGACAAGCCAGCTGGGGCTCGCGGATAGTTGTTGCCAGAAAGCCAGGACCGGCCAATAGGTTGGAAAAATTCCCGCTAAAATTTCCCAGGTTGAATCAACGAAAAATACCGACAGCGGCGCCAGAAAAAAGATACCGAACCCCTTGTACATGGCCAATCCCACCACTTTATTGCGGGCAAATGCAACTAGAATCAGGGCAAATAGCGGCGCTTCCAGTGATGCCATCAGCGTGCATAAAAGCAGCGGTATAAAATCTACTCTAACCAGCCCAGCGATGGGAAAACAGATCAAGGTGATCAAAACACTGATCGCCCAGGGTGCCGTGATTCGGTACAACAGGTATTCAGCCGGTTTCAAGGGCGTGACCCGCAATGCCGTCAGGGTGCGGTCATCGCGTTCATCCAGTAGCAGAAAACCGATCACCACTCCCACCAGCATGGGAATGAACAATAGAAAAAAACTCATAATCAGGGTGTAATAGGGCGTCAAATCAAAACCATATTCCAGATTCAGCCGTTCGTTCATTGCCGGTACTCCCCAGCGCACAATCACCGCCGGCAGAAACGGGATCACCAGCATCCATTGCAGCAGGGAATCGCGGAGCACGCTGCGGGTATCCACCGGACCCAAGGACCGGTATACACGAATAATATTCATCGCTGCCCCCTTCCCAAAATAATAAATTGCCGGAAATCCCGGCGCGCCCAGTTGAACAATAACCCAATCCAGATCAGCGGGCTTATCATACCCACCCAAATACCTACATCAATATTACCTGTAAAGGCTGCTCCCATCAATTTCAGCGGGGCCGTTACCGGATGAAAATAAAATAGCCAGTGTTGAAATAAACCAAAATAATCGATCAGCGGGACCGAGAAAATCGTCATCAGCAATGCCCCGGGGATGATGAATTCGTTGATTGAATCGAAACGGACAACCACGATAAAACCCATCAGCACCATGATGGCCGCATTCAGGATTAACCCTATGGTCAACAGCGGCAGGTTAAAACCGAACCAGGTTGTGATTCCGGCGATCAGTAGATTTTCCACCAGCGCCAGAATCGACAGACTGATTATCTTGGCTGTCAAATAAGCTGCAGGTGGTAAGGGCGTCACCACCAGCGCTTCCAGGGTACCTTCGCCTTTTTCGAACAGGATCAGACCAGCCACAAAAAAATAAGCCGTGATGGTAAGGTTACTCAAAAGCAGCAGCGGCAGGATTGTACCAAGGCTGGCTAAGGGTAATTGTTTAATGATGGCAATATAAATGATGGCTACAAATACAATTGCAAAATAAAATCCATAGCGTACCTGCAGGCGAACATCTTTAGTTACCGTGCTAACCAGAGAAATCACGCCAGCCTCCGGCCGGTAACTTCGATAAAAATATTTTCCAGGGTCGTCTCCTGGGAATGGATGGTTTGGATATTGTGCTCATGCAACGTTTTTAGAAATACTTCATTTTCTGCCAGACCTTCAAGGTCAAAATCCCGGGTTTCAATTTTACCATTATCACTGTATTCCACCCGCACCAGATGCCGGCCAAATTCCAGTTTCAAATCGCGGGGTACATCGATCAGCTTAATTTCGCCATCAACGATAAAAGCCACTCGATCACATAGCTGGTCGGCCACTGTCATGTCGTGGGTGGTCAGGAATACGGTTTTACCCTCGGATTTTTTCTGCTGCACGATGTCCTTTATTATTCTAGCGTTCACCGGATCCAGGCCGGCGGTAGGTTCATCTAGAAAAATCAGGTCCGGTTTGGCCAGCAGGGAACGAGCAAAACCTAGCCGGACTTTCATTCCTTTGGAATACTGCCCTACCGGCATATCCGCATCAGCCAGTAGTCCAACCTTATCCATTAGCGCATCAACGTTTTCGGTCTTACCGGAATACAACGAGCGGAAGTAGTTGAGATTCTCCCGACCGGTGAGCTTTAAATAGTGATTGGGCACTTCAAAGGCTACCCCCACCCGCTCATAATAATCCTGATGCCAATCATGGAGGTCGCGGTTCCAGATGGAAATATCGCCCTGGTAATGGTCAAAAAGTCCGATCAGGATCTTCTGGGTTGTGCTTTTCCCGGCTCCGCTGGGACCGAGAAAACCGAAGATTTCACCCCGTTCGATTTTGAAATCAATGCTTTTGATGGTCGGTTTCTTATTTCCCGGATAGGTAAAACACAATTGTTTTATGTCAATCATTGTCAGACTCCCGCGGTTCGGTCAAACCGCTGGCAATAACTTCCACCAGTAATTCGATCACTCGGGGATAGAGTTCGGCGCCGATTTCCTTTTTGTGGAGAGTAATCAGAAAAATTGCCCGGAAAAAAGCCGACAGAATCTCATGCTCCACACGACACAGATTGCTGTTTTGCTGAAAATGCTCGATAAACGCGCGGGCCGCTTGATGGTCGTTGGCCTGGTGGGCAGCCAGTTTTTCTGCCGGTAGTTTGCGCAACAACTGCTGAAAAACGCCCGGTTCATACAGCTTTTCCATCATGGTACTGGAATTAATATATGCAAATGCCTGGCTGAACAATTGGCGCAGAGCCTTTTCGGCGGAGGGTTCATTGGCAATCAAATCGGCCAGAATCCGGTCGCGGAAATGTTCTTCTTCCTCAATGATCAGGTAAAACAGTTCCTCTTTTGAAGCAAAGAAATTGTAAAAACTGCCTTTCGAAATTCCAACCCCGATCGTGATATCTTCGACACTGGTTTTTTTCAAACCGTAGATTTCAAACAATTCCCGGCCTTTGTTTAGTAACTCCCGGCGAATCTTTTCCCGTTCCTGTGAATCAAATGATTTAACCATCTGTGAACCTGTGACTAAAATAGTTATTTGGTCATAGTTATATTACACAGCTAGCTAAATGAAAGCAACCTATTCCCGGGATTTACCCATTTTTTGCAGATTTTATCCAAACCACTCAATCGGTAAGTAATGCTATTAAAAGTAATTTATCAAAGTGCTAGCATAATTAACTTTGTATTCTCCGTGCTCTTTGTGCCTTAGTGTTTAACCGATTATCTTCCACGAAATGATATATTCCACCAATTCCGGTAAATCGATGTTCGGCTCAGAATCTATCCACTTCCCGGTAAAGCCAGCCTCACGAGCCGCTAAATCAAAGTGGCACATGGCGATACCCATATCCACTCGCTGCAGATCTGCCGATTTGGTAAAACCGCTGTAATTGGGCCTGCGTTGCAGGAAAAAATGATATGCACTACCGTCGCGAACAATCCGCCAGGGCTGGCGATTGGAAGCAGAAGGCGCCAGACGAACCATTTCCAGCACCGGGGCAAACTTGCCGGCATTGGATGCGGATAACAGTAAACTGAAACTGCCATCAAAAAACAATATTTCCCAGGGATGGCGAGAGCGTGATTTGGCACCCCAGCGAATCACCCAATCCCGGACAGCACGGCTGGCGGTTCCGTATCCAACCGGAGTAATTGCGGGAATAGCTTCATTTACTCCCACGTTCAACAGCGGGCCAAATTCACTGCGTTTGAAGGTACCCCCCAGCCAGCAGGTACCCAAGTCAAGATCGGTCATTTTCAAGATTATCTTTTCAAGGTTGTAGCCGTAATCCTCCCAGTGCCGCGTTCCTTTATCTACTGCACCAGCAATAAAATTGCAGGCGTTTTTGATAAATCCATAGGTACCGAAGCTGGCCTTGTCAATGCGCAGCGGATCATCTTTTTCGATTAATTGAAAACGGGTAGTATGACCGAGCGGACCCTGTGTTTGCCGGTTGATATAATCAATAATCTGACTACGTAATTCCGGTTCCAGCGTCTGCGACTTATAACTGCGCCAGGATGAGCGCGACTCAATTAATTCGGTGATCGGTTGTGAGAATTCCATATTATTCAATTTTTATCAGAAATATTACTGTCATCCTGCGTATGAAAGACCTATGAATCTAAAGCTCAAGTTGTCCCAAGCTCGGGGTTGAGATTCTTCTCCCGATAAATCAGGATCAGAATGACAACTGTCGCACTTGGTTAACCAAGTGCGACATCGAGGCTCATCATTACCGCAAACCCCAGCATAGCACCAATGGTCGCAGTGTCTGTGTTTTTCTGTAGCTGAGATTCGGGGATTAATTCTTCCACTACTACGTAAATCATTGCGCCAGCAGCGAAGGCCAAGGCGTAAGGCAGTATCGGCCGCATTAAAATCACTGCCGCCGCGCCGATAACACCGGCAATTGGTTCCACTACCCCCGAGAGCTGACCGTACCAAAAGCTTTTCAGGCGGGAAAAACCTTCCCGGCGCAGGGGCACCGAAACGGCGGTTCCTTCCGGAAAATTCTGGATTGCGATACCAATTGCCAGGGCAATGGCACCCCCCAGCGTTGCCGATGGAATATTTGCTGCTAAAGCGCCAAAGGCCACGCCTACTGCCAGTCCTTCGGGAATATTATGCAGGGTAATGGCCAACACCAATAACACACTGCGTTGCCAACTGGTTTTGATCCCTTCCGCTTCTTCATTAGGAAATCCCAAATGCAGGTGCGGTAAAATTTTATCCACAACAAACAGGAATCCTCCGCCCATTAAAAATCCAATCAGGGCCGGTATCCAACCGGATTGCCCCATTGCCTCTGACATTTCAATTGCAGGCGCTAAAAGCGACCAGAAACTGGCAGCAATCATTACACCGGCAGCAAAACCTAACATGCCGTCCAGTACTTTTTGGTTGATAGTTTTAAAACCAAAAACCAGGGCTGCGCCCAAAGCGGTGATAAGCCAGGTAAACAGGGTTGCGACTAACGCCTGGATAATTGGATTCAGTTCGGTAAACCATTCATACATCTTTTTGTATCCTCTAAAAAGTAATCAATTAAATTAATTACCAGTGTCTTAATAAATTTGCCGTCAGTCATTCGTCATCAATCAGACGTTTACTCAGCACACAAACAAGGTCTTTTTTATACCCGATTCGATGATAAAAATCGACCGCTGGTTGATTTGTATCCCTAACCATTAGATCGATCTTGGGGCAACCCTGCACCTTTAATACAGCTTCAGCATGCTGCATGATTTGAGCAGCCAATCCCTGCCGACGGAAATCAGGATCAACTGCCAAATAATAAATCCAACCCCTGTGGCCGTCGTACCCTGCCATGCAGGAAACAAGCAATCGTTCATTATTTTCGCCAACGAAGAATAAATTAGGGCTGTCCGCCAGCTTTCGGTCTATATCCTTCTGCGGATCGTTCCACGGCACTACCAGGTTGCAGCGTTGCCAGAGATCGATCACAGCCGGACCATCCGTTGGGTTAAATTTACGAATCTTAAGATTTACCATTTAATTTGAACCGGATTGTTTTCAATACAATAATATCATCAATTCAACCGAAATTTAAATACTCTAATACTCGAATTCAGAATGAAAACAGTAAACTATCAGCTTTACACCCCAACCTTTTTCCTGGCCTTGACCCTGAATTTCACAGTTGGTTTGATTTTCACAAACAATGCCATTTATCCGCTCTATGTCGAAAACCAAGGCGGCACAGCAGCTCAAGTAGGTCTCTTTATGAGCGTCTATGCCATTGCCGCTGTTTTAAGTCGCCCACTGGTGGGAATGTTGATCGACCGGTTTGGCGTGCGATTGGTGCTGATCGGCGGCAGCTTATTAATGGCTCTACCACCGCTGGGTTTCCTAACCACATTGAATGGTGAACTTTCGCTGTTGGCCTGGTTGCTGCGCATTTGTCAGGGATTAGGCTTTGGAGCTTATTTTTCCGCCTTTTTCACAATGGCGGCCCAGATGGCGCCTACTGCGCGACGCAATGAGGCGGTAGCAATGTATGGAATCACCGGATTGGCTGCCAACCTAGTAGGACCGCTGCTCGGTGAACAGATCGTCCGGCACTGGGGCTTATCAGCGTTCTTCCCGTTTCTGACAGTCGCCGGTTTATTAGCAACCTTGATCGCAACGCGTCTCAGAACAACTAGCGCTGTGGAGCCGGTATCGTTCAGTCTGCGAACATTTGCCAACACTCTTCAATCGCGTCAATTGTATTTTCCTTTATTATTGGCTATGCTGCTCGCTATCTCATTTTCAACACCGTCGGGATTTCTGGCGCCCTTGGCCGGCATTCGGGATATCAATGGCTTTGGCCTTTATTTCACCGGCTATGCCTCGGCCGGGATTATCGTGCGCCTGATCGGCCGCAAGTGGGCTGATCGCTTCGGCTGGCGCCGGATTCTAATTCCCATGTTTTGTCTGTACGGCTGCGGATTGACGCTAATTTATTTTAGCTACTCGCTTTCGAGCTTGATTCTGGCTGGGTGTTTTACCGGGAGTGCCCATGGACTGGCCTTCCCGGCGGTGACTGCTCTGGGTTACACGCTGGCCCCTGAAAAGGGCAAAGGCACGGCTATGGCACTGGTGACCGGCATGATGGATTTTGGTAGTTTCGTAGCGGGGATTGTCCTCGGGCAAATTGCCCAGCTAATGGGTTTTGCTGCAGTATTTCCATTTGCGGTAGTGGCGCCTATAACAGCCATTAGTCTGTTAATCGTTCACGTTATTCGCAATCCTCAACATTTCGCAAAAGCAGCAAAATCGTAAATTTTAGTAAATCACAGGATAAATAAATGAAAAATACTACTGTTCTCATCACAGGTGCTTCCCGGGGGATCGGCCGGGCCACCGCGATTGAATTTGGCCGGCTGGGATTTAATGTGGCAATTCACTATAGCTCCAATGAATCCACAGCCCAAAAAACAGTCGAATCTGTATTAACGGCCGGAGCTTCGAAAGCCATTGCAATCAGCTGCGACCTGCGAAAAAGCACAACCGCCGGCGATTTGATAAACCAAACCATCGATCAGATCGGTCTGCCCACGGTGCTAATGCATAACGCAGGATTATGGTTGCCTACACCCATTGATTCTTTCAATGGCAAAAACCTACGTGACCAGATCGAGTGCAACCTGGTGTCGACTTTTTACTTGATCCGGGAATTCGTCAAGCACACCGAACAGGGTAGTATCGTGCTGGTATCATCCACGGCGGGGCAGCGGGGTGAGGCCGGCTATTCCGGTTACGCTGCCACCAAAGCCGGGATCATCGGAATAACAAAATCTTTGGCCGCCGAGCTGGCACCACATTTTCGTGTCAACACAGTTGCTCCTGGTTGGGTGGATACGGATATGGCCTACGACAACATCCATGGTCCCGACCGTGAACAGATCATCAATGAAATTCCACTCAAGCGAGTCGCAACCGCCGAAGATGTGGCTTATGCAATTGTCTTTCTCGCCAGCGACAAAAGCCGCCACATCACCGGGGAGGTAATCAATATCAATGGCGGCTCCGTTCTGTGCGGATAGCTTATTTTTAATCCTTGTCACAGCGCTCTGCGTTGTGCAAAAAGGATTTGGCTTTAATATCTCTTACACCCATTCCGACGGCCTATCTAGTCAGAATGGAGATTGCTAATCAGCTTTTTAACTGCCTCAACCGAATGAGCCGGGAAGTTGGCAATTCTGATCTGCCGCTCACGATACTCACCGTAACCAGCACCAACGATACTACCGGTGGCGGCTAATTTGGCACTAATTTCACTGGAATTACGATCTGTCTCGGCCACAATAACCGTGCGCGACCGGTATTTCGGATCGCCAACAAACGGCGTAAGCCCGGATATCGCATCTAAGCCGGTGTAAATCAGTTCCGCTTTCCGCTCCGTCTCAACACGAATGTGATCGATCCCTTCTGTCAGCAGATCGGCGCAGACTTTCCCCAGCAGATAAATCCCGAGTACATTGGGCGTTTCTGGGGTCTGATTTTTCTGCGCTCTATCTGATAATTCTGGCAGACTGTGATAACTGCCAATTGAAACACCACTATTTTTCAATTGCTCCGCTTTGGCAAAACATTGATTATTAACAATCAAAACACCCAGTCCGGCTGGAAGACCGAAGCCTTTCTGCACTGAGCAAAAGGCGGCATCGATGCGGGAATAATCCAACTCAACATAAGGTACGGAAGAAACAATATCCACGACCAGCAGCGCGTCCGGACATTTACGGTGCAGGGCATAGATTTCTTCCATCGGAATCGCCACCCCGCTGCTGGTCTCATTGTGGGTCACACAGATTAACTCAGCCTCTACCGGTACGGTGACTTCATTAGCAATAAAACCGGCACCAAATGCAGAAGTATGGCGTTTAGCTTTTTTATTTAATTGTTCTGCGATGCTGAAAAAGCGCTGGGAAAAAGCGCCGTTGATCAGATGAAAACTAGCGCGGTTCACACAATTCAGGATTATCCGCTCCATGGCTTCGGTGGCCGATGATAAAAATAGTATTCGATGCGATTCGGGAATGTTCAGCAGCATCCGTAAATTGCGTTCGGTGGTGGCATAAATTTCCTTGAACGCGTCGCTGCGATGAGAGATTGACAGCACGCCGCTGCGCCAAGCTGTTTCGAGGTATCCCGGTACGGTGGGATAAAGCTGCGACGGGCCGGGCGTGAAAAAAATCATATCCAGGTTCTAGTGTCGTTTCAACCCTGTATTAGCACAACCAAGTCTAGTTCTTTTCACCGCAAACTTCGTTGAATATTTCAATCCGCCAGCTGGACTGAAAATATCCGCCTTGTTATCGACAAAAATTCCGGCGACTTTTTGCACACTACACACTTGACACAACACTAGTACAACACTTTAAAACGGATAGTATTGGGAATCGCCTCCAATTCATTAATCACATTGGGACTATAATTCTTACTCACATCGGTTATCATATATCCGATGGATTCATTAGTTTTAAGATACTGGCCAACAATATTTATATGCCTTGCAGCAAAAATCTTGTTTATCGCCGCCAGGACACCTGGTTCATTACGATGGATATGGATAAAACGGTGGGCCTCTTCAAAGGCGGACATTTTTAATTGAGGGAAATTCACACTCATGGACGTATTGCCGGTTTTCATATAGCCAATAAGCTGCTGGGGGACAAAAGCGGCAATGTTCTGCTGCGCTTCTTCCGTACTGCCACCGATATGCGGGGTTAGGATAACATTGGGCAATCCCTGCAATACATTTTGAAATGGTTTGGTATTATCTTTGGGTTCCTTTGGAAAAACATCGATGGCGGCACCTTTGATCTTGCCTGATTTGAGAAATACCGACAGGCTTTCCAGATCAACTATTTTCCCACGGCTGGAATTAATGAAAATGCTGTTATCTATCATCTGGTCAAATTCTTTCTTACCGATCAGGTTCTTATTTTCCGGACGGTCATCCACATGGATCGATACAACATCCGAGCTGGTCAATAATTCTTTCAGGCTATCGCATTTGCTGGCATTGCCTAGGGCCAGTTTCTCCTCAATATCATAGTAGCAAACCTGCATTCCGTTGGCTTCGGCAACAGTTGAAAGCTGTGAGCCGATATTGCCATAGCCAACAATTCCCAGGATTTTCCCCCGGATTTCCCGGTTGCCATGGGCCGATTTGTCCCAGATACCATGGTGGGTTTTCTGGTTCTTTTCTATAATTCCGCGACTCAATGCTATGATCTCCGCCATGGTTAATTCTACCACACTGCGGGTATTGCTGAAAGGCGCATTGAAGACCGGAATTCCCCGTAACAAACTGGCCTGCAGATCAATTTGTTTGGTACCAATACAAAAAGCGCCGATGGACTGTAGATTCTTGGCCTGCTCAATGACTGATTTAGTGATTGCGGATTTAGAGCGAATGCCCAGGATATGGACATTTTGTATTTTATCCTTCAGTTCATCTTCAGCGAGGCTGCCCGCTAGAGATTGAACCCGGTAGCCCTGCTGAGCAAAGCGGTTCTCAGCGTCTGGACTGATGTTTTCAAGTAGCAGTACGTTTAAGGCTGTATTCATTATTAGCGTTATTAATTAAAGTTGATTGAGACAGGAAATTACGTTCGATTCAGCGTCATAGTGACTACCCAAAAACAGTTTATCTAATTTATTTGTACTAATATTGGAATATTCTTATATTAGAATATATGAAAATCAATCAGAAAACATCTCAGAAAGAGTTTATAATCCTGGGGCTGCTCCAGGAAGGACCTGCCCATGGCTATGATCTGGAGGCGAAAATTAAAGACCGGGGAATTCGCAATTGGACAGCAATCGGTTTTTCATCAATCTATCACTTACTGAAAAAACTGGAGGGTGCCCGCTTTATCGATCACGAACAACGTATTGTTAATGGTAAAGCGCAACAGGTTTTCCATCTCACTGACACCGGTCATGCTGAATTAAACCGCTTGATCGAAACCGCCCTTACCCGGACGAGAGGCAACCGTGGAGATTTCAGTGTTGCCATTTCCAATACGGTGGATTGGTCAGCTAATAAAATACAGGGATTGCTGCGCCAGCGGATCGCCAACCTCGAAGAAGATTACAGTAACCTGCAAATGGCGCGTGCCGAAAAACTCCGGACTGGTATGCCACACCTTCCAGCCATTATGATTCTATTTGATAAACCCCTGGCTCAAATCCGGGCCGAAATCGATTTTTTCAATCAATATATTGACAAATTTAATAGGGCTGAATAATGACAAAACTCGACCTGAAGAAGGTGCACCAACAGCTGTATGCATCATCACCCAAAGTACCGGTAATGGTTGATGTACCGGCATTCAATTATCTAATGATCGATGGCGTGGGCGATCCCAACACAGCCCCGGAATACAAGGACGCCCTGGAAGCACTTTACGGATTGGCATATACTTTGAAATTTGCCATTAAAAAGAAAAACCCGCAAAACGATTACGTCGTAATGCCACTGGAAGGTCTGTGGTGGACTCCCGATATGGCAGAATTCACCATGGACGATAAAGACGCCTGGCATTGGACCTCCATGATTCTGCAACCGGATTTTGTCACCAGTAACTATATTGATACCGCACAGGAAGTAGTGGAGACAAAAAAGAATCCAATTGCTTTACCGAAAATTCGTTTCGAGCGCTTTGAAGAAGGTCTTTGTGCTCAAATAATGCATATCGGCCCCTATTCCACTGAAGCGCCCACAATCAAAACACTACATGATTTTATCTACGAAAATAATTATGGGTTACGCGATAAGCACCACGAAATCTATTTGAGCGACCCCCGGAGAACTGCACCGGAAAAGCTAAAGACCCTGATTCGACAACCGATTGTAAAGGAATAAAACAAAAGCGGAGTCCCTAGCTTCAGCTACCAAGACCGAGCAGCCGGGGCTACAGCGACACTGCGCAGCAGCAAATTAATCGCACAATGCACAGATGATTTTCTGCGTTTCTAGCTCTGAAAGGTCAGTTTTTACATTCATTATAATCAGATGAATCCTTAGCCTCCAGAAAATAAATTAATCATAATCTTTGCTTTTTTTCTTATACTGTTGATAACTAATGTTGCTGGGTGACATCGCTTTTTTTTCCTCGATTTCAAAACTACCAACAGCACTTATCCAGCATACATGAAAACTGGTCATAACCGGTCACAAGTCACCATTATCGTCGGAGCCCAATGGGGCGATGAGGGTAAAGGGAAAATTACGGATTTTTTTGCCGGTCGGTCCGATTACGTTGTGCGCTTCCAAGGCGGTAACAATGCCGGTCATACCGTCATCGTCAATGGCGAAGTCTTCAAACTCCATTTGATACCATCCGGTGTGCTATACCAGCGTCCGGTCAGTATTATCGGCAATGGGACCGTAATTGATCCCGGTGTTCTATTAAATGAAATCGAAGATTTGAAAAAACGGGGCGTCAATCCCAATCTGAAAATCAGTCAACGCGCCCATGTAATCATGCCCTACCATATTGCCGTTGATGAAGGTTTAACCAGCCATCAGGGTGCCCTGGCCGCCGGTAGCACCAAGCGTGGTATTGCGCCGGTTTATGCCGATAAGATGTACCGCCACGGTATCCGCATGATCGATCTGCTGGAGGACAATATCTTCCGGGAAAAAATGGAAAAGGCGTATACCTTCAATGTTGGTTTATTACAAAAGGTGTTGGGCATTCCCTTCGATACGGACATGGAGGATATTTTTAATCAATACCGCCACTATGGTGAAGCTCTACGTTCCTATATTACTGACACAAGTCTCGAATTATATCAAGCACAGCAGGCCGGTAAAAAAATCCTGTTTGAAGGTGCCCAGGGACTGAGCCTGGATGTGGACCATGGTATTTATCCCCACACTACCAGTAGTAATATGACCGCCGGTCATGTTGCAGCTGGCGCCGGAATAACACTCCGTAAAATCCCAACGATCATCGGTATTGCCAAGGCTTATGTTAGCCGTGTGGGAATCAGTCCCTTTCCCTCCGAGCTGGATGAGGCAGATGCTAAGACGCTCAGGGATAAAGGCAGGGAATACGGCACTACCACCGGTCGTCCCAGGCGGGTTGGCTGGCTGGATCTGGTCCAATTACGCCAAGCCGTTCGCGTGCATGGCTTAAGCGAAATAGCTCTTACCAAACTGGATGTATTATCCGGAGTTAAAGAGTTGCCGGTCTGTACTGCATATGATATCGATGGAAAACGTTTAAGCGAAGTGCCTGCCAGTTTATCCCAGTACCGTAAGGCGCGTCCGGTGTATAAAACACTCCCCGGCTGGGAGATAATCGATCAAGAAAAAGTAGAAACTTTTATTTCCCGGGGCTATGATAGTTTGCCGGTCAGTATGTGTGATTATATAAAATTCATTGAAGATGATTTACACTGCCCAATAAAAATAATTTCTCTGGGACCGGAGCGTCACCAGACAATTGTTCGATAGTCATGTCTTTTACGGACGAAATAATCGACTTTTCCGTCCTGTCAACCGCGCAGATCAAGGCTACCCTGGCGCAAAATAACATACCACTGACAGTAGATGAAATCCTCCAGGTCCAAAATGACTTTCTGGGCCGGTCGCCCTCCCTGGCGGAATGCGTGTTGTTTTCGATTGAAGGCTCAGAACATTGCTCATATAAAAGCAGTCGCCAGTATCT
>JACKQG010004723.1_pt1 | contig 15630 bp, 8 predicted proteins | sample 8237621 | NCBI WGS metagenome assembly JACKQG01 (sample SAMN15677084, study PRJNA649215) | marine metagenome | biome: marine; feature: Black Sea; material: saline water; isolation source: suspended particulate matter (SPM) from the Black Sea western gyre | collected 2013-06-09/2013-06-10 | depth... | reverse complement strand
TCGTGTAAGATCCATTGCATTGGTCCACGAATGGTTGTATCAATCCGAAAACCTTGCTCAAATAGATTTTTTTAAGTATATTAAAAATATAGTGAACCATTTAATTCGATCTTACTCAATTAATCAGGCTAATATAAAACTTAATTTGAAAGTAAAAAATATTAAATTAGATATTGATACAGCCATATCTTGTGGATTGATAATTACTGAACTCGTAACCAATTCTTTAAAATATGCTTTTCCGGATGATAGAAAAGGAGAAGTTATTATACGTTTCCAGTCTTTCAAAGATATGGAGTGTGAACTAATTGTTGGCGATACCGGAATTGGATTCCCGTCTGATTTTAATTTGAAAGAAAGAAAAAGTTTAGGATTAAGGTTAGTGAACGAATTGGTGGCTCAACTTAATGGTACAATTGATATTGAAGTGCAACGAGGCACATCATTTAAAATAAAATTTTCAGCAAAAAATAAATCGAGGGGAACAAACTAATGTTAGAGAAAAAAATCCTTATCATCGAAGATGATCATGTCATAGGGATGGAAATCAAAGATAGGTTGGAAACTTTAGGATATAATGTTCTAACCAGGCTTTCGTATGGAGAAGATGCAATAGAGCAAGCTGGTGATTTACATCCTGATTTGATATTGATGGATATTCAGTTAGCCGGTGAGATCGATGGCATTCAGGCAGCGGATAAAATTAAAGATCTTTACGATATCCCTGTAGTCTATTTAACAGCTTATGCTGATGATAATACACTTGAACGTGCAAAAATAACAGAGCCTTTTGGCTATGTGTTAAAACCATTCGAGGAACGGGAGTTAGTATCCACAATCGAAATGGCGCTCTATAAGCATGTAATAGAACAAAAGCTAAAAAACAATGAGCGATGGTTGGCAACAACGTTGAAAAGCATCGGAGATGGCGTGATTGCGACAGACACAGAAGGGCGAATAATTTTTATGAATCCCATTGCCGAACAATTAACCGGATGGGAACAAGACCAGGCTATGGATAAAAGTTTAGAAAATATTTTTTGTGTTATTGATGAAGAAACAAAAACGCCACTAAAGAATTCAACTGACAAAATAATTCATCGGGGAACTATCGAAAGAATTCCTGCGGAAACGATCCTTCTCTCCAAAGATGGTGTTGAAATTCCCATACTGGAAACAGTCTCTCCCATTAAAGACGAGTTAGGAGAAAATACAGGCGCTGTTTTAGTTTTTCAAGATAATACTGAACGAAAAAAAGCACAACGCAAATTAGCGCTTCAAAATAGAAATAATCAATTGAGAGCGGATCTTTGGAAGTTAGCTTCGGATAAGACCCTATTGGAAGAAGAACTTATTAAAAAAATGTTAGATCACGTAGGTCCTGTTCTTAATGTAAGCAGGGTATCTTATAATAAACTTATTGGAAATTACCTGGAAGATGGGAAATATAAGTGTATCATAGAATGGTGCAAAAAAGGTACAAAATCAACCCTTGGTGTGACCTTGCCTGCAAAAATTGTCAATTATTTTGTCAAAGAAAAAATAACCGTAGTTAACCGTGAATCAGCATTGGAACGAATACCAACAGCGTTTCGTTCCGTCGCAAAACCGGCTATCATTTCATTCGAAAAACTCAACAATATTGAATCTATCCTGATCGTACCATTTCGTATTAAGAATGAATTGATTGGTATTTTAAGTTTTGATATTTGCAAAGATCAAAAAAAGAAACCGGAATGGACAGATGAACTTAAAAGCATTGTTTTGGAAGCAACTGATATTGTGGCGACTTATATCACTCAAAAACGCACTCAGGATGATTTACGAATTAGCGAGGAAAGATTTAAAACTATTTTTCAAACTATACCGGATTCGGTATTCATTAAAGATCGTCATTCAACCTATACGCATGTGAATCCCGCGATGGAAAAACGTTATAATAAATCTTTTAATGAAATGGAAGGATTCACGGATGAGGAAATTTTTGGTGAAAAAATTGGACAACAGAACCGGAGGACTGATTTAAAAGTTCTTAACGGAGAGATTGTAAAGGAAGAATACTCCGAGCAGGTTGAAGGCGGCGAAACGATTTTTGATGTTGTTGAAGTGCCAATGCGCAACCAACAAGGTGAAATTACCGGACTTTGTGGAATAGCCCGTGATATAACCGAGCGTAAAAAGGTTGAGATGATTCAACAAGTGCTGTATGAAATCTCAAACGCGGTAAATATCACAAAGAATTTGTTTGAATTATTCAAATCTATTCAATCGTATTTGGGAAAAGTGGTTGATACATCAAATTTTTTTATCGCGATGTATGAAAAAGATAATGATTCTATTTCCCTCCCTTATCATATCGATGAAAAAGATAAATTTAAAACTTTTCCGGTTGGAAAAACACTTACTCGCTATGTTATTAAAAACAAAAAATCATACCTGGTAAAGACCGAAGGCGTAAAAAAATTAGCCAAAAACGGAGAGATAGAAATTATAGGCAACATACCCAAAGTATGGCTTGGGGTTCCTTTAAAAAGCGGCGCAGAGGTTATCGGGGTTATGGTTGTACAGAGTTACACCAATTCTTCTCTTTATACAAATGAACATCTTGAAATATTAGAATTAATTTCCGGGCAAATCGCTTTAGCAATTGATCGTAAACGGGCAGAAGAAGAACGTGTCCGTTTGGCAACTGCGATTGAGAATGCTGCTGAAGGTGTCTTGATCATGGATGAAAAAGGAAGTATCCAATATGCTAACCCGGCGTTTGAAACGATCACCGGCTATAGCCTGGAAGAATCAAAAGGTAAAATATCAAGAATACTAAAAAGCGGCAAAAAAGGAGCAAAATACAATAAAGAAATTTGGGATAAAATTTCCAATGGGGAGATATGGAACGGATATATTTCAAGCAAGAAAAAAAATAATTCATCCTATGAAGAAGAGATTACCATTTCTCCCATTCGTGATGAAGGCGGAAAAATTATTAACTATGTTGCGATCAGGCGTGATGTTACTGAGCAGAAAAGATTAGCGGATCAGCTTCGTCAATCTCAAAAAATGGAAGCTATTGGAACGCTTGCCGGTGGAATTGCCCATGATTTCAATAATATTATCGGCGCGATTAGTGGCTACACGGAACTTACAATGGATGATGTTACAAATGAAAATTCACTTCGGAATTTACAGCAAGTATTAAAAGCTTCTCATCGGGCAAAAGACCTGGTGCAGCAAATTTTAGCCTTCAGCCGCTTAACCGAACAGGAATGGAAACCTCTCCAGATTTGCTCGATTGTAAAAGAAACGCTCAAATTATTAAGGGCTTCATTGCCGGCAACAATCGAGATTCGTCAGGATATTCAATCTAATTCGAGCTTAATTCTGGCAGACCCAATCCAAATTCATTCGCTGATGATGAATCTTTCTACAAATGCACATCATGCTATGTTGGAAAAAGATGGCATCCTGGAAGTAACCCTTAAAGAAGTAGAGATCGGCGCCGAAATGGCGTTACTCCACCAGGAATTAGCGCCTGGAAAATATATCAGGCTCTCGGTAAGCGACACAGGAACGGGCATAAATCCTGAAATAATGGATCGAATTTTTGATCCTTACTTCACAACTAAAGAAGTTGGTGAAGGATCTGGCATGGGGTTGGCGCTTGTTCACGGTATTGTTAAAAATCATCATGGAGAGATCACCGTTGAAAGTGAATTGGGAAAAGGGACAATATTTAGTGTATTTTTACCGGTCATTCAAAAAGAAGTTAAAGATAAAACAAAAAAAGTGGGAAATATTCCCGGGGGCGATGAAACCATTCTTTATGTTGATGATGAGAAAAATTTGGTTCGGGTGAGTAAGCAACGATTGGAACGTTTGGGCTATACCGTAGTCGGTACGATGGACAGCATTGAAGCATTGAAGATATTTACAAAAGATCCTGATTATTTTGATCTTATTATTACTGATCAAACAATGCCAAAAATGACTGGGGCTGAATTAGCTCAAAAAGTTTTAAAAATTCGTCCTGATATTCCTATCATTTTGTCAACAGGATATAGTGAACTCATTTCAAAAGAAAAATCAAAAGCGATGGGAATTTCGGAATTTATAATGAAACCGCTGTTCGCTGAAGAAATTGCCACTTTGATTCGAAGTGTTTTAGATAAAAATAACAGGAGTGAAGAATAATGAAACGAATATTAATTATTGACGATGACGATCAATTAAGAGACATGCTTCGTACAATGATTGAAAAAGAGGGATATAAAGTTAAAGATGCGCCCGATGGAGAAGTGGGGATGAAGCTTCAGGATGAAAATCCATTCGACCTTATTATTACTGACATAATTATGCCAAACAAAGAAGGTATTGCAGTGATAACGGACATGAAAAGCGCATATCCTGATATTAAGATCATTGCCATCTCCGGCGGCGGTCGCATTGTGCCAAACGATTATTTGGGTATTGCTGAAAAATTAGGCGCTGATAGAACTCTATCTAAACCGTTTGAACGGATAAAACTTTTACAAGCAATTAAAGAACTTATTAGGTAATTTCTGTTTTTACAACTGATTTAAATTATGAGTTTGTATTGTCGTATTATATTTTGGATTTTTATTAATGAGCAAAATTGAAAACGAGAACATCGAGGTTGAACTATTATTGGAGACTATTTTCCAAAAATATGGTTATGATTTTCGATATTATTCCAGGGCTTCTATTAAACGACGAATTAAGCACCGATTAGCCCTGACAAAATTAAATACAATATCCGAAATGTTGGGTCAGGTTTTATATGATGTAAAATTTTTTGAAACATTGTTGTTAGATTTTTCAGTTAATGTGACAGAAATGTTTCGCGATCCCTTTTTTTTCAAAATACTTCGAAAGGAAGTGATACCGGTCTTAAGAACCTATCCCTTTTTAAAAATTTGGCACGCCGGCTGCGCAACCGGTGAAGAGGTTTATTCATTAGCCATAATTCTGAAAGAAGAGGGATTGTACGATAAAACTCAAATTTATGCAACCGATTTTAATGAAGTGATTTTACATAAAGCGAAACAGGGAATTATCCCGTTAGATCAGATCAAACAATATACATTAAATTATCAGAAAGCAGGTGGGAAAGAGTCATTTGCAAATTACTATACCGCAAAATATGATTCGGCATTAATTGATCAATCTCTGAAAAAGGGCATTGTCTTTTCCGATCATAATTTAGCAACTGATGGTGTTTTTGGTGAAATGAATTTAATTTTGTGTCGAAATGTTATGATTTATTTTCAAAAGGAATTGCAAAATCGAGCAATAGGATTATTCAAGGATAGTATGTGTAATTTGGGCTTCCTTTGTCTCGGCACAAAAGAGAGCTTAATGTTTTCTGAATATGAAAATGATTTTGAGCCGGTTGTAAAAAAAGCAAAAATATTTCGAAGGATCAAGTAAAATTGGAAGCTTAATGGAAAAGCTGGATTATGAAGTAATCGTAATTGGGGTATCAACCGGGGGTATGAAAGCATTGGGTGAAATTATTCCAGAGTTGCCCCTGGATTTTCCATCACCTATTGCCATTGTCCAACATTTGCATCCATGTTCAGACGATTTTTTAGTTACTGATTTAAATGAAAGAAGCAAGCTAACTGTTAAACAGGCAGATGAAAAGGAAAAATTAAAACAAGGATTTGTGTATTTTGCGCCATCAAATTATCATTTGTTAATTGAAAACGACAAAACTTTTTCTTTGTCAGTTAACGATTTGGTTAATTTCGCACGTCCTGCAATCGATGTTTTATTTGAGACAGCAGCGGAAGCTTTTAAAGAGAAAACACTCGGTATCGTTTTAACAGGAGCGAACCATGACGGCAGCCAGGGCGCAAAAAAAATTAAAGAATACGGTGGTTTGGTAATCGTCCAGGACCCCGAATCTGCAGAAGCGGATATAATGCCGCGTGCTGCTATTGAAGCAGCTAAAGTTGATTTTGTACTGGATTTGGATAAGATCGTGGATTTTTTGCTGAAGAAAATTTGATTGTTTTGCCACAGAGACACAGAGTTTTACTGAATAAAAAAGTGGTTTCGAGATTTATACTTTCGGAGTACAATCTCCGTAGTAGCAGATCAATTAAAATTTAAATGTTTCGCAGTAAGGAAGACCTTTATGGATTGTGGCGGCGCATAAACAGGGTGTCCAAGAACTTGAAAATTTCATTATAATTTTCGGACTAAAGCCCGGACATCCTTGGGGCTCTTAAATCCCCACTATAAATAACAGGGTTAGTCAATTGATATTATAGGAGTTAGCTGGCTTGACTAACCCCACCCTTTAGGGTGGGGACTAAGCAAATCACAACTTACTTGGGCTTTAGCCCCAAAATATAGAATGTTTAATGGTTTTTGGACAGTTTGTAAAGGCGCCGCACTCCGAAATCAATTACTAAATAAAAATACTAAAACCACTTTGCGATTAATATACATTGGTAATATAATGACATTGAATACGGCATAATTTATGTTGAGCGGAAAATAAAAATGAGCGTAAATGAAAAAGCAGATATCTTAATAGTTTCTGCCGCCGGTTTGCAGGAAGCAGCATGGCAATTGGAATAAGCGAGTAAAGATGGCAAGAAAAATACCACGCCCGGTTTATTGGTAACTATTAAAAACGAATTTGAAAAGTTAAAAAAATACCTCGAGTTACAAGGTAAAGAACAATGAAAAAATGGATCTCAAATCTTCGTATAAAATTTAAAATTTATTTGATAATGGCGATTTCACTAATTAGTTTGATCTTCCTGGGAGCCATTTCAAATTATTTTTATAACACTGGCAAATTAATGACAATTTTTATTGATGGCATGCGCATGCACTCTGATCGGTATAATTTGAGCATCCAGGATTTTTTCCTTTATTTAAATACTAACGATCAAAAATATCTTGATAATTGTTTTCAAGAGCTTGAAAAAAATAATGCGATGCCATATATATTTGGTCAGGTTGAAAAACATGCAAAGGCGAATAATTCAGAAGAATTGGCTGACATTGTAATCGGGGTACTTGATGGATCATTGCATACTAAAAGTAACGCAAAACTTCTTGTCTCCCGGCTTAGAATTTTGTTGCCGCTTAAGATCCCGCAATTTCAAAAAGTCATAAAATCTACCTGGCATGGCTATCTCTGCGGTGTTAATGTTAAAAAGGAGATAGAAAATTATCTCGCCAATCCGAGTCCTGAAATTTTTGACAAACTGAACAATGCAATGCAGGAAATGAATAGCTACTATACTGATTATGCTGATGCAATCCATAATATCCAATCACTAACCAATAAAGTATTAAAAGTCGGCTTTGTTATAATTGTATTATTGTTTTGTGTTATCGTTTTTGCATCCTTATTGTCTATTTCCAAGGCGATTACAGAGCCAATATCTGAATTGGTAACCAATATGAATGAAGTAGCCATTGGTGATCTTTCCGGTGAAATTAATATTGATACGAGGGATGAACTTGGGCAACTGACTGCTTCGTTCAATAGAATGAAGCAAGATATGCAGCAGACAATAACTCATGCACATAAAATTGCCGATGGTGATTATTCAAATGTGATTGATCCAAAATCAGAAGAAGATGAACTTTCAATTTCTCTTAATAGAATGACCAAAGCATTGCATGACGGTAGAGAGTATAGAACTGCAATCTTTAATTCTATTCAGGCAGGAGTTATTCTAATCAATGCTGAATCGATGGAGATCGAATATGTAAATCCTGTAGCCTCAGAAATGATAGGTGCCAGAGAAGAAACTATTATTGGGAATATTTGTTATAATTACATTTGTCATAAACAAAGCGAAGGCTGCCCAATTACCAATCCGAGTTTAAAAGTTGATGGATGCGAAAGCATATTGATAAAGGAAAATGGTGAAAAAATCAGTATTTTAAAATCGGTAAGAACGATCAGTGTGAACGATAGAGAGATAATAATGGAAACTTTTCTTGATATTACCGATCGTAAAATAGCTGAACAAAAAAAGACAGAAGCGCTCAATCAATTACGAGTAGCTAATGAAGAATTAGAGGAATATACATGTCAATTAAAGAAATCCCAGGTAACGCTTAAAGAACAGCAGGAAGAACTGCAAGTTACTAACGAAGAACTTGAGGAGAAAACAGAGTCTCTTGAAAGTCAGAAATTTGAAATTGAAAATCAGAATAGGGAACTCGAAGCAGCAAGGAAAGACATCGAAAATAAAGCAGACCAACTTGAATTAGCAAGTAAGTACAAGTCTGAATTCCTGGCAAATATGTCCCATGAATTGCGCACGCCTCTTAATAGTGTGCTCATTCTTTCCCGGGATCTGGCAGATAATAATAAGGCTAATTTAGAGGACAGGCAGGTTGAATCGGCCAAGATTATTTATAAATGCGGCACTGATCTGCTAAATTTAATAAACGAAATTCTTGATCTCTCCAAAATTGAAGCAGGAAAAGTTTCTTTACTTATTGAAAACGTTTCATTGAATGACATTGCTCACAACATAACATGGAATTTTCAGCATCAAATCGAAAAAAAGAAATTGAAGTTAGAAGTAAATACTAGTCCCGATCTTCCCAAACAAGTTCAAACTGATCAACAGCGGCTTGAGCAAATAATTAAAAATCTCCTTTCAAATGCGATTAAATTTACCAGCGATGGTCGCGTAACAGTAAATTTCCATCGACCCGGTTCAAATACTAAATTTTCCAGTAGTGTTTTGAATCGTAAAAAAACAATTGCCATATCTGTTAGCGACACGGGCATAGGGATTCCGGTTGAAAAACAAACTGCAATTTTTGAAGCCTTTCAGCAAGCTGATGGCAGCACTTCCAGAAAATATGGTGGTACCGGGTTAGGACTTTCTATTTCTCTGGAATTAGCAAAACTATTAGGAGGTGAACTTCAATTACAAAGCAAGGAGGGCGTAGGTTCAACATTTACAATTTATGTTCCGGAAATTTTGGATAACAAAAATCCGGAAATCAAACTAGAGCAATTGCCAAACGAATTAACTGAAAACGAAGAATATAAAATCGTTTCAACTTATATAAAAGACTGCAATGAAATTTTGATTGTTGAAGATGATGAGAATATGCAAAAGATCATTTCTGATCTCATAAGTAGTAGTGATGTAAAGGTTACTGCAACGAATACCGGTAAAGATGCATTGCAACAGCTGAAAAACAAAAAGTTTGACTGCGTGATATTAGATTTAAATCTTCCTGATATTTCCGGTTTTGATTTGTTAAAAAAGATAAAAAAAATACACGATGAAACAATTCCTCCAATTTTAGTTTATACCGGCAGACATATAACAAAACAAGAGGAATTCGAGTTAAAGAAGTTTGCTACATCTGTTATCATCAAAGGTGTGAGATCAGAAGATAGATTGTTAGATGAAACAGCGCTATTTTTGCACCAGGTTGTGGAAAAAATGCCGGAAGAAAAACAAAAGATCATCTCCATGCTTCATGATAAAAATGGCCATTTTAGAGATAAGAATATTTTACTTGTGGATGATGATGTGAGAAATATATTCGCAGTTTCCAAAATTCTTGAAGATAGAGAAGCAAATGTATTTAGCGCTGTTAATGGAGAAAAAGCGCTTGAAATTTTGCAAGAGAAACCGGAGATGGACCTGGTATTGATGGATATTATGATGCCTGTTCTGGATGGCTATGAGACAATGAAACGATTAAGAGCACAGCAACAATTTTCAAATCTACCAATAATTGCATTAACCGCGAAAGCGATGAAAGAAGACAGAAAAAAATGTATCGATGCGGGAGCAAATGATTATATTACCAAACCATTGGATGTTTCAAAACTCTTATCTTTGATGAGGATCTGGTTGTATAATTGAGATATACTTCTTATGGATTAAAATGTAACACTCAACTAAAATATTTCTTTTAACATTTTTAATCTGTTAACATAAAAGCATGGCGCAAAGAGCAGAGCGCATGGCGTTAAAACATGCACTTAGCGCCATGCCCTTTGCGCCTTGCTTCCGTTGACAGGTATGTTTACTTAAGAGAAGCAATGTTTTATATGTTACAAAATAAATCTTAACGAGTATCAAAAAAGTGGTTGTATCTAACAGGAGTAAAAATGAGTGAAAAACCAAAAGTATTAATTGTTGATGACAGGATGGAAAACTTAGTTGCGTTGGAAACTTTGTTGGGCAGTCTTGATGTTGAGTTTATAAGGGCGCATTCAGGTAATGACGCGTTAGAAAAAACCTTGGACCATGATTTTGCAATCGCTTTGGTTGATGTACAGATGCCTGGTTTAGACGGTTTTGAAACTGTACGATTAATGCGAGACGTGAAAAGAACTCAAAATTTACCAGTTATATTTGTGTCGGCTATTTATTCAGAAGATTATTACAAAATAAAAGGTGTTGAATCCGGTGCGATAGATTTTATTACGAAACCAATTGTTAAAGAAATATTACTTGGCAAAGTAAAAATATTTTTGGATCTGTATGATCAGAAAATAAAATTAGTCGAAAGCAATCAGAAACTGGAACAATCAGTAAGCCAGGCTAATGAATTAGTAATAAACTCAGATATAGCAAACAGGGCTAAAAGTCAATTTCTCTCTAATATGAGCCATGAAATCCGAACGCCAATGAATGGCATTATTGCAGCTGCCGGGTTGTTGGTTGATACAAAAATGAATGCAGAACAAATAGAATATGTTGATCTAATCAAAACCAGCGCTGATGCGCTACTTTCAATAATTAACGACATCCTCGATTTTTCAAAAATTGAGGCAGGGAAAATGGAGCTTGAGGAATTAGATTTCAATTTACATTCAACTTTAGAAGATATGAATGATAATTTAGCAGTACGCGCACACCAAAAAGGCTTGGAACTAAACTGTGTTATTGATTCTGATGTCCCCCAATTGCTCAATGGTGACCCAGGGAGATTACGGCAGATACTAATTAATTTAATTGGGAATGCAATTAAATTTACAAAAAAAGGGGAGATAGCAATAAATGTTAATCTTATTAATGAGAGTGAAAACGATGCAACGTTACAATTTTCAGTAAGGGATACCGGAATCGGGATCCCGCCGGATAAAATTCACACATTATTCGACTCTTTCTCCCAGGTGGATGCTTCCACAACGAGAAAATTTGGGGGGACAGGTTTAGGGCTTGCCATCGCCCAGCAATTGACAGAAAAAATGGGAGGAAAAATAAGTGTCCAAAGCGACAATGGAAACGGGGCTACTTTTCAATTTATTATTAAGTTTAAGTTACAACCTGGTGTTGACAATAAATATTTGTTAATCGATGATACACTGCTCAGGGCAATAAAACATGCAAGGATATTAGGAGTTGACGATAATGCGACAAACCGGCGTGTTCTTGAAATGATGTTTTCATCGTGGGAATGTAATTATGATATTGTTGCTGATGGGAAAACAGCGCTGAAAAAACTTAAAAAAGCTGTTGCTGATAAAAATCCTTTTCATATTGTCATAACTGATATGCAAATGCCCGAATTAAATGGTGAAGAATTGGGAAAGATGATCAAAAAGGAAAAATCATTTGAAGATACATCATTAGTGATGATGACTTCGTTGGGAGCTCGAGGAGATGTTAAACGGCTTGAAAAAATAGGATTTTCAGCATATTTAACCAAACCGCTGAAACAGTCTCAATTATTTGACTGTTTGATGACCATACTTGGTTACCAGCAAAGAAATGATTTTGGAAGTGCAAAGATGATAACAAGGCATACAATTGCTGAAAACCGTAAAACAGGTTCGAGACTACTATTAGCAGAAGACAATGTTGTCAATCAAAAAGTAGCGTTGAGATTGCTCCATAAAATGGGCTATCGCGCAGATGCTGTGGCTGATGGAAAAGAAGCGCTGAAATCATTAGCAGAAATTCCTTATGATCTTGTTTTAATGGATATACAAATGCCGGAAATGGATGGGTTTGAAGCCACCAGTGTGATCCGCAGTGAAAATTCCATTGTTATAAATCATAATATACCCATTGTTGCAATGACAGCAAACGCAATGAAAGGTGATCGTGAAAAATGCCTGGCAGCCGGCATGGATGATTATATTTCCAAACCAATATACCCGGAAGAACTTGCAGCAACACTTGGGAAATGGCTGTCAGGAAATGGTTCATCGATAAAGGATTTTAAGAAAACTAAAGGTGGAAATTACTATAATTCTATTTTTAATCGTGCAACGCTATTGGATCGTGTGGGAGGAGATGAGGAATTTTTAATCGAATTAGTGAAGCTGTTCTTGCAAGAGGCACCCAAATTGCTCGAATCTATGCTGTCAGCAATTGAGAAAGATGATAGAATACTCCTTCATCGCAGCGCGCATACTTTAAAAGGCTCCGCAGCAAACATTAGCGCTAAGGAGTTACAGCAAGTAGCGCTTAAATTGGAAGAGTTATCCAAAGAAGGTGATGTGGCAGCCATCCACGAGCTATTTGCGGAGACAAAAAAAGTGTTTAATAGATTTAAGCAATATATGGAATCTAAGGAAACAGAGATGGTTTAATCTTTTTGTGAACAATAATTATTAGCGCACCAAAGTACAGGTTTTAATACTTTAGTGCAAAGGCTGAGGCAAAGGCGAAGGCGAAGGAAGAAAGAAAATCCTTAATCCTTTAATCTTATATCTTGCTTCGCCTCAGCCTTTGCCTTAGCCTTTTTCAGTAAATTTAAAATAAAGCCCAAAGGGGTGTATTATGAATCACCAGGACTATTCGGTTCTTTTGATAGAAGATGACAGGGTGGATCAATTAGCTTTTAAAAGGTTCATTGACCGCGAAGGTCTGAAATATAATTATGAAATTGTCAGTTCGTTTAGAGAGGCAAGTAAGCTGTTAAAAACAAGGCAATTCGATGTTGTCATTACAGACTATTTCCTTGGCGATGGCACTGCGTTTGATGTTTTTAAGCATGTTCACAACTCGTCAATAATCATCACGACCGAAGCGGGAGATGAGGAAATAGTAGTAAAAGCAATGAGAGCCGGCGCTTATGATTATTTAATTAAAGACCCCGATCGAAAATACCTGACAATGCTGCCGATTGCGGTTGAAAATGCCATGAAACAGAAAAAAGCGGAAGAACACCAAAAGCGTTTGCAACTTCTTGAATCTGCTGTATTACATGCCTTTGATGCCGTCATTATTTGCCAATGCGGTACACCAAATATTGAGGATACAAAAATAGTATTTACTAATGAAGCATTTACTAAAATGACCGGTTACAGCGAAAAAGAAGTAATCGGCAAACATATTGATATTTTATTCGGGGCAAAAACAGATTCGGGGGTAATAAATAATATTGAAAGCGCTTTAAAAAAGAAAGGACAGATAACCTCAGAAATTATATATTATAAAAAGGAAGGTTCCCCGTTCTGGGCAGAATTTTCGCTCCAACCTGTGGTAAATAGCAAAAATAAAACGAATCTTTGGATCTATGTACAACGAGATATCAGCAGACGTAAAACTGCTGAAGAAGAAATGCGTCAATATAGCGAACGATTGGATATCATTTTGCAAAGTATGGGGGATGGCGTACTGGTTCTTAATGCAAATCAAAAAATTATGATGATAAACAATAAAGCAAAGGAACTCATCTGTGATGAAACAGACGATTTAAACATGAAGGATATTAAAGATCTTATCAAAAAATGTAGTAAAGAAGGTGAATATTTAATTCAATCTCTTAATAAAACTTCTTTTGCTAATCTTGAATTCCAGGTAACATCGCCCCAGCAGCGTTTGTTATTGGTAACAGGTACTTCGTTTTTGGATGTTGATGGCGAGTCAGCAGGCAAAGTTTTAATACTGCGTGATTACACAAAAGAAAAAGAAATTGAGCAGTTGAAAAATGATTTTGTCTCAAATGTTTCGCATGAATTGAGGACGCCGCTGGCGTCCATACTCGGTTTTTCAAGTACAATTTTAAAAGACAAAAATATGCCGGATGAAATTAAATCTGAATTTAATGAAATAATTTATCGGGAGAGCAGGAGACTGGCACAGTTAATTGACGACATTTTGTCAATTTCCAGAATTGAGTCCGGGAGACAATTATATTATCCTAAAAAGATAAATCTTCAGAATGTTGTACCGGAAGTTATGGATACTTTTAAAATTCAGGCACAAGAAAAACATATAAAATTGATCAATAATATTAATGGTAAACTTTCACCTGTTTTTATGGATCTGAAAGCGGTAAAACAGGTTTTGGTGAACTTGATAGGGAATGCAATCAAATTTACATTAAGAGATGGTACTGTTACAATCGATGCGCAAAATAATAAAAAGAGTGTTGTATTAGAGATCAAAGATACCGGGATTGGCATCCCGAAAGCAGATATTAATAAAATCTTTGATAAATTTTTTAGGGTAAATCAAATAGGCGCTTCAATTACCGGATCAGGATTAGGATTGGCGATTGTCAAGGAGATTGTTGATTACCACGATGGAGAAATAGAAGTTTTTAGTGAAGAGAAAAAGGGGACAACTTTTCGGGTAACTTTTCCAAAATTCAAGGAGTCTAAATGAGAGCCAAAATTTTGATTGTTGATGATGAGCCGAACCTTTTGAGATTATTGGAGTACAATCTTAATGAAAAATTTGAGGTGATCCTCAAAAATGATGGCGCTGAAGCATTGCAGTGGCTGCATGAAGGAAATATACCCAACCTGGTTGTTACCGATGTTACAATGCGCGCCATGGATGGTTCTGAGTTATTGGAGAATATTAGAAAAGATCCCGGTTTGGACAAAGTCCCGGTCATTTTTCTAACAGCAAAAAGCCCATGTGTGGATGCGATACACACACTTATTGATGCAGCAGATGATTACATTGTAAAGCCATTTGATATTGAAGAATTAATAACCAGCATTGAGAATTTTTTGCCAACTGCAGTCTAATTATTTGCTTGGTGAGTCGAAAAAAGGAAATCGAGAATTACATTTATCATTATTGTCAACGATAATACACAATTTTTTGAAATTCATCAGTATTTTGATGGAAAAAGTTTTTTCTCAAATATATGTGGTTCGGTGTTCTCTACTGACGAAACAGTGACTAAGGCTACTAACATTCCAGTTGTTGATGGATTGATAGATTGATAGCTATAATTCGAAATCTAAAGTTATAAAAGACAAATTATGAAGTACAAAATATGTTATAAATTTGTTATCATGCTATCATTTTGTTTATCAATATTTATTTGTAGCTTCCCAAAAAATATTAATGCCCAAAATGTAAGCGGTCATATTACAAAGGTAAGTGATAATTTGGTGGCAATTGATATTGGGTCTAATCATGGAGTTAAAATTGGAGATAAGTTTAGAATTTATAGACATAGTGGGAATCATAGACAAAAAACTATAATAGAAGTTGGTGTGATCAGAATTATTAAAACAATAGAAAACAAATCTGTTGGCAAAATAATTAAACTTCAAGATAATTTAAGTGCTTATGTAGGTGATTTTTTCTATCCAATTAGCCTGACACAAAAGCAAACTTCTCCATTCAATAAAAATTATCAATCGTTTCTCATATCGCCACATTTAAAGCAAGATAA
>JACKQG010000415.1_pt4 | contig 15631 bp, 19 predicted proteins | sample 8237621 | NCBI WGS metagenome assembly JACKQG01 (sample SAMN15677084, study PRJNA649215) | marine metagenome | biome: marine; feature: Black Sea; material: saline water; isolation source: suspended particulate matter (SPM) from the Black Sea western gyre | collected 2013-06-09/2013-06-10 | depth... | reverse complement strand
TTAGCCATAACAACTAATTACAATAATATCAATTGACTAATCCCGACCTTCAGGTCGGGGGATTAAAGCTTAAAAAAGACATGGGCTTTAGCCAAATAATAATAATGAAAAATCAAGTTCGTGGACACCATGTTAAGGCCTGTGCCCGAAGGGTACATAAGCCTTTTATTTTCAATTAATACTCATAAAATCCTTACGCACCCTTCGGACACAGGGATTAATTCCTTAACTCAATGACATCAGTAACCAATGACTAATGACAAACCTCAAACTGCGCCGTAAAATGTCTCAACAAAGGCGCCTGGTAGGTAAATTTAAATCCTTTTAACGAATCCCTGTTTTTGTAAACTTCTTCAATCACTTCCAAAACGTAATCGAAATGACTCTGCGTATAAACGCGGCGAGGGAAAGCAAGCCGCACTAATTCCAGGTTTGGGGGAATGTAGGCTCCAGTTTCGGGATCATTTTTGCCAAACATAATGCCGCCGATTTCGCATGATCGAATGCCGCCTGCCCGGTATAGTCCAACCGCAATAGCCTGACCCGGGAATTGATTAACCGGGATATGGGGCGCGAATGCTTTGGCATCGAGATAAATAGCATGTCCACCCGGGGGTTTTAAATACGGCGCGCCCATTTTATCTAATCTTTCTCCCATGTATTCAACCGTGCGAATTCTGTAGTGCAAATAATCCTCATCCAGTATTTCATCCAATCCTTGTGCGATGGCTTCCAAATCCCTGCCGGCTAAACCACCGTAAGTTGGAAATCCTTCTGTTACAATCAACACGTTACGGCATTGAAGCGCCAATTCATCGTCGTTCATAGCTAAATAACCGCCGATGTTAACCAGCGCATCTTTCTTCGCGCTCATGGTGCAGCCGTCAGCATAGGAGAATATTTCTTTGGCGATCTCCCGGCAGGACTTATTTTCATAGCCCTGTTCTCGCATTTTAATGAAGTATGAGTTCTCAGCAAAACGGCAGGCATCCAAGAACAGTGGGATACCATACTTTTCACAAACCTGTTTTGCTCCCCTGATATTTTCCATTGAAACCGGTTGACCGCCCCCGGAATTGTTGGTAATTGTGAGCATACAAACAGGAATATTTTCCCTGCCTTTTTCCTTAAAAAAATTCTCCAGTTTCTCCAAATCGATATTTCCTTTGAACGGGTGAAGAGACTGCGGATCTTTGCCCTCTTCGATTACCAAGTCAACAGCTTCGGCTTTGTTATATTCGATGTTGGCTCGTGTTGTGTCGAAGTGGGTATTTGATGGAATGTATTTTCCCGATTGCGCTAAAATGTCAAAAAGAATTCTTTCCGCAGCACGTCCCTGGTGCGTTGGGATAATATGTTTGAAATTAGTGAGTTGGTAAACCTTGTTATAGAAATGTTCATAACTCCTGGCGCCGGCATAAGATTCGTCACCGCGCATCATTCCTGCCCATTGAATGTCGCTCATCGCTGAAGTCCCGCTGTCTGTCAGCAGGTCGATGATAATATCTTCAGCATGAATCATGAATAAATTGTAGCCGGCTTTTTTAATAATTTTTTCTCGTTGTTCCGCTGTGGTCATTTTAATTGATTCGACCATTTTAATTCTGAATGGTTCAATGATGGTTTTCATATTTTTGCCTTTCAATTTATGAGTCTATTCTAAAGAGATTAAAACCGCTAATTTCGCCAATTTACGCTAATTTTAAAAGCAAAAAGCTAAGTATTTTTTTCAAGCTTATTCAATGTGAACAAAGCACGCAAATCACTAAATGAAATCAAAATTTTCAAGACATCTTTTACATGCCAGTCTTCAATCCGTTCGATTTTTTTTGTGATGAAAAATAATGGAATTAAAACGAGTAAAATAATAACAAAAAATGTCCGGTATATTAAGAGATTATTTAGATCAAAGATTCTCAATAATTTTAATAGCCCGCCGCCTAAAATAGTTCCGGCTATCCCGGCTGTTGCCCCGGAAATTATCAGCAAAAATATATTTGTTCCCACCCTCTCTTTTTCAGGTATTGCGATTAAAAAATAATGTGATAGCGCTGTGTTTGTTCCTGCCAGCGCCATACCGTTTATCAAAAAAATTATCGCATGATAAAAAAGAATTAATTCCTGCGGCGCAGCAATCCAAAGCACAGCGCTGCTCATTAATCCAAGGCTGTAAATAATAAGCATTGGCCTGGGCCCAACGCGATCAAATATTATGGTGTTAAATGATGATGCAGCAATTCCCCCGAGAAGGTGGAATAAAGCGAAAAACAGCGCATTAAAATCTGACACGTGATATCCATTCTTCAAAGCCACCATGGAAAATGGAATAATCAACATGTTTGCACTGGTAGCAGCAGACCAGGAAAATAGCAGCTTCCGGCTTCGTTTATTTTTCCAGGTGTAAGCGAGTGATTGAGTAATGGACTTGCCGGCGGAGATTTTTGGGTTAATCGACTCGGGGATGCGATAAACCAGCAAGGCTCCCAAAATTCCAAAAATTACGCCGGCAAAAATGATGAATTGAAAGGCAGCTGTACTCTCAGACTGCTTTAAAACAAACATTAATACGATTAGCGTAATTAAATTGAATATTGTAAATTGCAGCCATATTTTTGAAAGATAATTCCCCCGGTTGCTTTTGTCCGTAATTTCTCCGATCAGCGGCGTATTAGCTGTGAAACCGATACTGCGAAAACCAAAAAAACCAAATGAACCGACAACCAAAATAATCAAGCCTGTTGTCTGATTAATTTGCTTAATAGCAACTGGCGCCAGGATCATCAAAGCAGCAGAGATATTTCTAAAAAACCAGCTTGTGCCATAGGTATGGGCAGCGCCAACTTTTTGAATCATTCGTTTGCCAAAAATCATCAGCGGCATGGTTAAATAAATGAATGAGGACATCAAACCAATCAGAAAATCCCCGGCGCCAAGTTTGATGGCATATAGAATGAATATGCTATCCGCAAGGCAGCTGTAGGAAAGTGTGTTTATTCTGACAAACCAGAGAAAGCGCACCCTGCCGGTTTGTTGTGATTGGGGAGAAAGGATGTTTTGAGTGTTGATTGAGTTCAAGATGATGAGGTAGAGTAAAGTACATATTTATTCTAATGATTTTTGAAAGGTAAGAAGAAAAACTGAAAAATTCAATTGATTTATTTTTATTAAGTTGTTGTAAAAAAGAAATCACCCTGCCTTGGACTATTATTCTGGATAAATAACTTTTCAATAAAATCGTTTAATCAGTTTTATGATTTTGAAAAAAATGTTAATCAAGCTATCGCGAAGCTAATCGATTATTGACTACATAAAAAAAATGATTTAACTCATCATACATAATAAATTTATGCAGCTACTAAAAACTTTTCAACATGCTTATCAATTTCCTTAATTGTGGATTGAATTTCTTCTACTTCAATTTCTTCAAAATATGGTTCCCCACATTGTGAACATACCCACGCTGGAACTTTTTTAAAAAATAAATGATAACCTTTTCTATCAATATGATAGGGAGCTGTTCTTTTTTGCATATCGGCTTGGCAATAAATACATTTCATCTTTAAATTCTCCTACGGAAATTATCAGTCCATTTATTTTTATACGGAATATAAGCTGTTATAATGGCAAGGATTCGTTTATCTGCTGATTTTTGTATTAAAGTCAAAATATCTTGATTCATTTGAAATCCTATTCCATAAATTGACTAATGTCACAAATTTTCATATCACCGTTTATTTAGTTATGGTCATCTTTCGCGTTCAAGCGATTTAACGGCGTTTTCCTGAAAGTCTTCCAGTGATACAAATTGCTTATCACAAGCGCTGGTTAACCTGGTAATGTCTTTCTTCGGTATTTTAGTAAAATCATCATGAACGATATAACTGCGGAATTTGGGTATTTGCTTCTGATATTCCAGACAGCAAATTGCCGCAAGCCGCGCCTTGGCAACATCCTTCACGCCAAACAAAAAAACGGGATAACCATTTGGATTGAATTGGAAATCCACTTCCAGATCATCGCGTTCTTTAATGGGTATCACATTTTTCTGTGGCTTATATTCCTGTAATTCAGCATAAATATATTCGTCCAATTGTTCATAAAACAAACTCTCAATTACCTCACGTCTGAAATAGCGCATTGAAGTTAATTTGCTAATGCCATGCACAAATTGCAGCAGGGTTGGATAAAGATTGTCGTCATGGGCATAAACAAAAATATTACCATCTTCCTCTTTTAAACCATTTTCAGCAATGATTTTCTGGAATATTTTTTCTTTGTTTTCGGTGTCGATGTCATAACTATAAGAAAGCCGCATTATTGCCATGGCATAGTCGGAAATCTTCCATTTATTCCCTTCCTGCTTTAAAAAGATTTCAATCATATCACCGTCTTCGTGGAAAAAGGGAATATAAAGTTGCCAGATTCCAGGTCGTTTTTCAGCTATTCGCAGACGACCGTTAAATTGTGTTTTTAATTTATCTATTATTTTTTGATTCATAGAATTAATTCCCAAATTTTAATTCAGCCTGCAAATCTTTGCCTGGAAAAAACCGGTTAATGTCCTCTGATTTTAAATTAATGTGTTTCACAAAAAAAACGTAATGCATCATCAAAATTGGTGTATTTGTCGGTTATTTCGATATTTCTGTCTTCCTTTAAACCGTTTTCCATTGCAGCAGTGGTAATTTCATGAATATGAAAATGAACATGGTGGGGAAACATTTCATGCTCACCATGTGGACCGTTGCAGCGCAAAATTTCATAACTTCCTTTTTCATGTCTGGGGCTATATACCAATCCGATTGAAAAATTTTCAGGAAACATCAAATTATAGCGTCCGAAGGCAATAAAGAAAAACTCCTGATCAACACTTTGTAATTCAAACCCTATTCGGTAATAACCGCGATCTAACCTTGGCTTTCCAGGGGACTGAACGATCTCTTTAGGACAGGTCTTTAACTGACCTATCAATTCATCAGTAAATTCCATGTTCTACTATTACCTCATTAATCATTCCTATATTTTTTCCAATATTGGAAAATTTTTTACTAGACATAACCGCTTAAAACTCACGTAATATTTATAATTAATAAAACAATTTTTAATTAAAATGTCAAGCGAAAAGTGCCTGTTTAAAACTTTTTAGTGTTCAAACAAAACGGCCTTCTCAATCAAGCTCTTTGATATAAATGTTGGCAAATTGAATCGGATCACCGTGATGCTGCAGCGCGATTCTGCCTTTTTCGGGTACTCCCGGAAGTAACGCTTCTTTTATGACTGTTTTACCATTTAAAACAACTGTGATCTTCTCATCGATTGCGGTAATTTCAAATCGATTCCATTTCCCCACTGGATTATCTGCGTTCAGTATCGGTGTTGCAGCACGACGGACTTCAGGCGGCATACTTTTATCCGTACGATATCCCCAAACCTCCCCGGAACCAACCGGCCAGTTCCAAATATTGAGTTGGCATTTTGATGTTCCCCGCAAATATATGCCACTGTCGCCCGCATCAAGAACCGGTACGGTAATTCCCTGACCAGATGAATCAATTGCCTGGCTGCCATCGGGTAAAATGATAGGCACTGCTTCGGCTACGGGCTCCCTTGGTAACCGCCAGTCTACGATTAACGTAAAGTTGCTGAATTCTTCTTCGGTCCATAAATGTTTGTCTTCGCCTTTGGCTTCGCTTTTTCCATCGTACCCAAGAATCCAGTCTTTGACTTGCCAATGACCTTCATTTCCCGGAACCTGTTTCCAGCCGCGCAAATCCAGTCCATTGTAAAGTGGGCGAAATCCATCGGCTTTTTTTGCTACAACATCCGGTGGCGGATTTGTTCCTGGCAGTTCTTTGATAAGAATATTTCGAAAATGAATTTCACTTCCTTCGGACTCCAGGCAGATGTAGCCTTTTCGGGGATTCAGGTGATAGGCTTTTGTAACAACTTTGCCATTCACTGCTAACGTAACCATTCCATCCTGGCTTTTTACACGATATTTGTTCCACTGACCTGCGGGATTGCAACGTCGTTCCTGGGGCAGTGAACGCATCGATTTATTTGGATGCAGCGGAGACGGGATCATGAAGGCACCCTGGATGGAAAAAATATCTCCATGACTGGTATAATTATCCGTATTGCGTCCATCAAGGATTTGGATTTCGTGAGACCTGGTGAATGGTTTTCCGGTAACTGGCAATGGTTCCGAATGTATAAATAAACCGGCATTACCCTTTTCTGTTTTGTGGCGCCATTCCATTTCAAGAATGAAATTTTCATATTGTTTTTCTGTTCGCAGTACGCCGGTCGGTTTTCCACTACAAAGAATCATTCCTTCATTGACTGTCCATGTTTCCGGTGCGCAATTTACGTTTACCCAACCGTCCAGGTTTTTACCATTAAACAGGGGGATAAATTCATTTTCAATTTGTGCTGAAATATTTCTAATTGAAGCCAACATAATCCCTAAGAATAAGATCAAAATAATTGTTTTATAAAATTTCATTGTGATTTTCCTATCATCTTTTAATTTGCTTTTATAATTATTCTGAAAACCATTTTGTTATCAATACAAACAGAATTATCCTGTTCATCCTGCAAAATCCTGCAATCCTGTCAAAAAAATCTCAAGTTGACAAAAGGATCATATCAAATCCAAAATTCCCGGTATTGCCACTGGTCTTTCTGGCAGGTCTCCAAACTCCATTTTTTCAGGGCTCAAATCCAATTTTGAGGCTTTCATTGCCCAATCCCATTTCAATGCTCTGCCGGTATAAGCGCTCATCCGTCCTATAATTGCGGTCATTGTGCTTTCGGCAATTTGTCGTCCTTCGTTGATGGCTTTTCCCAGGCGAATGGATTCGATCATATCGGCGTATTCGACCACTGTTGGCTTGGGCGGATTCCCTTCGTACTGATACGGATTTTCACCTTTGATGATTCCGTCACCAGCATGCACATAAGCCGATCCCTTTGTACCGGATACTCTCTGGTCGTTTCGATAAGTGAAACCATCAATTTGCGCGCCCATATATTCAATGCGGACATCGTTGGGATACAGATACTCCACTGAAAAATGATCGTACACATTTCCATACTCCAAACCTGTTCGAGCCTGTCTGCCACCCATTCCCATACATTGCACCGGATGTGAACCTAAAATCCAGTTCATTATATCCAGGTTATGCACATGCATTTCCACAATAAAATCACCGGATAGCCACGTCCAAAATAACCAGCGGCGAATGTGATATTCCATATCGGTGCGAACCGATGACCTTAATCTTTCATTTTCCCGCCAGTTTCTCATCCCACCGCTGCAACGTACAACCTGACCGCCAACAATTTCCCCAATAGCACCGTCATGAATTCGTTTGATCGTTTCAGCGTAAGATTCAAGCCGTCGTAACTGCGTACCTGCAACCATTGTCAGCCCTTTCTCTTTAGCCTTTTCAGAACTTTTTATGACTGACCGTACACCCACAGGATCCACAGCAATCGGTTTTTCCATAAAAATATGCTTGCCTGCTTCCACTGCCGCACGAATATGTTCCGGTCGAAAGTTCGGCGGTGTTGTTAATATGACCATATCCACATCACAGTCCAGAACTTTTTTGTAAGCATCAAATCCCACAAACGTGGTTTCAGGAGTTACTTTGTAAATATTTTTGAAAGATAGCCCTCTTTTTTCCAGATTCTGTTTGATCTGTTCCGGCGCTTCATCAATATGATCCTGAAAAATATCACCCATTGCCACTAATTCAATTCCCTTTGAAGACTCGGCGCAATCGATTATTCCGGCTCCTGTACCGCGCCCACCACAGCCGATTAGTCCCACGCGGATTTTATCTGAGCCCCAAACATACCCTATTCCATTCCCGGCTAACATCGCTGCGCCTCCTACTTTTGCTGAAGTTTTGATAAAATCTCTGCGGGTGATTTCTTCTTTTGTTTTTTTCGATTTAGTGCTCATGATTTTTCCTCAAGAGTTAATATTTGTTTTATCGTTGGTTGATATTCTTTATTTTTAGCAGAATAGAACGCGGGATAAAGCAAAAACACAAAACCAGTAATTTTAGATAATTCTACTTTTATAATAGGTTGGATTTCTATGCATATTTGCGATTGCCAGGATTAAAATATCATTGTTATCATCAATTGAATATGAGATTCCATAAGGGAATCTTTTTAGCAAACACCTCCTTGTTTGAGTTCCTACTTTAGTCCAGGCTTCGGGGAAAGAATTATTCTCTCAATTGCTCTCTCTACTTCATAGTAAAATTTCTTACCCAATCCAGGTAATTGATATTCATAATATTCGACAGCTTCATCTAACTCAAATTCGGAAGGATAAATATAGCGAATTTTCATTTATTTGTACCTTTTTTTGATATCTTCCCAATCGGTTGATTTTAGTTCTCCCCTCTTATAAGCTTCATGTCTTGCGTCAGCTTCGTTAATCCACAATTGTTCAATTTGATGATCTGGTTTATCCAAACTCTCTAATAGAGATTCAATTAATTGCAATCGTTCAACTGGGTTAAGAAGTTTAGCGTCTTTTAACAAATTTTCTTTAGTTATTGTAGTTTCCATTTTCTACCTCATAATAAATGTAGATTTAATTTCTTATTAATATTGCAATTTTTAACCGAAATGTCAAGAAGAAATTTTTTGCCTAAAGATCTTCTTCGATCCAAATATCATTTTCGATTTTCTTTTACTTGAAATTCATTGTAGTTTTAATTATATTGACAAACCGAACATAAAAATTAGAAGAAAAAAATGACATCAAAAGGAAGAGTACTAACAACGCTGAACGGAAAAATTCCCGACCGGGTACCGCTTGCTGAATTTACTGTTGACTTTGACACAACAGAAAAAATCATTGGTCATGAAACATACTTCAGAGCTAAGGCAAAATCGCAAATCGCATTTTGGGAAGGCAGGCACAATGAAGTTGCAGAGAGCTGGTTAAAAGATCACATTGAGCTTCATGAAAAACTGGAACTGGACATTGTTACCTTTCCAATGGCTACCTGGGAAATTCCGCTTGAAACCGATGAAACACCTCCTAAAAAAATCAATGACAATACCTGGGAAGATAAGTATGGCAGGATTTTCAAATATTCTCCTATTACGGCGGATATTACCTGTGTCATTGATCCGGTGATGGAAGAGAAGGCTTTTACACGGGAAGAATTTGAACAAGAACCGGAAGCACGCGAACCGGACAAACGCTCGTGGCAGATCGTTGATACTGTCATTCAGCGATTTAAAAATGAAAAATTTATTTGTTGCCCGGATGGCGGCGAAATCGGCATTGTAATGTTAGGCGGAATGGAAAGAGGTTTGATGGAGCTTGTGCAAAATCCGGAAGTCGTCAAAGCTGCTACCCAGCTCATGGTTAAGCAGCAAAACTTGAGCGACGAAACTTTCATTCACCCGGATGCCGATGGCGTGCTATGGGGAGCAGATTTTGGTTATAAAGGAGGTTCTTTCATCAGTCCAAAAATGTTTGAAGAATTTTTCCTAAAAGCGAATAAAACGCGCGTGAAAAATCTCAAAGAGAAGTATGGCTTGAAAGTGCTGAAACACTGCTGCGGAAATATTTCTTCGCTGCTGGATTTTTTCATAAGAATCGGTTACGATGCCTACCAATCGATTCAAGCCACAGCCGGGATGGATATTTGTAAATTAAAAAAAAGCTACGGAGATAAAATTACATTGTGGGGCGGCGTCTCGCTGGAGCATCTCATCAGTGGAACCCCGGAGCAGGTTCGGGATGATGTGCAACGGGCTATGAATTGTGCCAAACCCGGTGGCAGGTTTATTCTGGGAACCAGTCATTCTGTGGCAGTGGGAAGTAATTATGACAATTACATGGCAATGCTTGATGAGTATCATAAGTGGTGTCAATATTAGTGAGTAGTGATTGGTGAGTTGTTACTTGATGCCGGTTGCTTGTTTCCTGGTATTACTTTGCCTGGTACAGCGAAGAAAGTGGCTGGAATATTCGTTATCATCCAACCTGGACAAGCCTGAACCAAAAAATGAATTGAAAGGAGTGTTGGATTATTGGAGTAATGGATGGTTGGAACCAAACTCCATTAATGCGACAAGTCGCATCTCCGCCAACCGGCGGACGATCCAACACGCCAATACTCCTGCCTGGTCTATTGAACATTTAATTTTTTTTCATCTTTGGGTAAAGAAATAATAAATCAGAGCCTACTGAATCGCACACGCATATTTTGCTCTCTGAACCTCCGAAATGTCTTTATCCGCATCTCCCCAGATTTGAAGAAATTTTTGATATTCCTTAGTGGCAAAATCTTTTTTATTTTGTTGTTCATAAGTTTTTGCTAACATGAAATGCGCCAGTGCATGATTAGGATTGAACTCAAAAATATGACGGAGATTGTTAACCGCGTTATCGTAATCTCCTTTGCGAAAGTAGGCGCACGCCATGGGATAGAAATTTGAAGATGCATCATATTTCATGGCATCTTTAAAATACAAAATCGCTTCATCGTAAAGCTCCTGCGCCATAGCCACCTTTCCCAACAGTGCATTATAATTACTCAAGTAAGCCGTCTGACCATATTGTTCAATTATGGTTTTCATATTTGCCGCTTCAGCCAATGTTTGGTCATATTTTGCCTGTCTAAGAAAAACCAGCCCTTTCCATTCGTGCGCCCAAATAGCATCAGGAAGTACTGTCAAAGAAACGTTCAAATTTCTTAATGCAGCGTTTAAATTATTTTTCAGGTAATAAATATATCCCTTTGTAGCAATCCCATAAGATCTTCTGAAACTACTGGAAGAATGCTGAATTGCCAGGTTGGCATATTTTAATGCTTCATTATATTTGCCAAGTGCCAGGTTGATCTGGACTAAATCGGAATAAACATCTCTTTTCAACTCTCGCTCTGTTACAATTTTAAGAAAACTTTTGTAAGTCGAAATCGCCAAATCGTATTCGCCAATATCGATATATGAAAGCCCTAAATTGCGGTAGGAAGTATAAAAGTCAGGTTTTACATCGAGCGCTTTTTTATAATTTTCTATTGCCTTTTTATAATCTCCTTTTGAGCGATACAAGTCTCCCAGGCTGTCAAACGGATTTGGTTCATCAGGTTCTAATTCAGCATATTTTTGGAGAAATTCTACCGCTTTGTCAAAATCACCCATGTCGCGGTAAGTGTATCCCAATTGATTGTAAGCCGGTGCATACGCCGGGTCTTTTTTTATTAGCCTGTTCAGAATGTCAATTGATTCCGGAAAATTTTTCATCAGCCGGTGGGTTTTGCCCATTACAAAAAGAATGTGTTTGTCATCCGTGTAATCCTTAATCTTTGTCTGGTAAATTTCAATGGCGCCGGAAAAATCGTTGTCTAATATTTTTTCCCAGGCATTGATATAAACCCATTCAAGAGGCGTGGTTGTACCACTGTAGGATTTTGCTTTTTGAATACCGGTTTTCGCCATGGATAAATTACCAGCGCTTTCGTAGGTGCGTGAAAGGTAATAATAAGCCATCGCAAAAGTCGTGTCCAACTCAATTGCTGCCTTGAATTTCTCAATCGCTTCGTTTTTTAAAAACTTGTCAGCCAGTTCCACACCTTCATTATAAAATTGCAGCGCTTCCGGAGAAGATGTTGTGACAGTCAGTTCCTCTTTTTCACATTGGATTAATGAAACTACTAAAATACAAATAAACAGAAGAAAAAATATTTTCGCTCTCATAACTTTATCCTCCTTGGCTTAAGTTAAGGGGTAATTAGTTATATTTTAACTTATAAAAAAAAGGTTGAAAAGTCAAGTGAAATTGAAAATTTTATCAACCTTTAAAAAACAACTTGCTCTTTTTGTAAAAATATATTATAATGTATTTTGAATTGTGAAATTTTTTACAAACAGAGTAACTTTTCCAACGGATTAAAGAACCCAACTGATAAAATCCGTTGGGTTCTTATATCAGTTGGAAATTGATACTCAATGTACTTGTCGTTTTGATGCGATTAAAAAAAAGTGGTCGTGGTGCGAAGCTTCGCTAAATAATAATTTTCATAATATTAAAGAAGGATCACTAATGAACCTTATGGAAACAATCCTCACCCGCAGAAGCATTCGGAAATACACGGAACAACCGGTTTCTGAAGACGATGTAAACGATTTGCTCAAAGCAGGTATGGCAGCGCCGTCTGCAAATAATTGTCAGCCGTGGCATTTTATAGTGATTAACGATCACCAATTAATGGACAAAATTCCAGAGTTTCACCCCTATTCAAGAATGCTAAGACAAGCATCGACTGCTATTTTGGTCTGTATTGATAAAAACCTTGAAAATGCTGATGGTTACGGGATTCAGGATTGTTCAGCCGCAACGCAAAATATTTTATTGGCTGCTCATGCCAAAGGATTGGGTGCTGTCTGGTTGGGAATTTATCCACGACAGGTGAGAATTAATGGTATAAAAGAACTTTTAAAAATCCCGGGTGATATAGTGCCGCTTTCATTAATTTCAATTGGATACCCTAAAGAAGAGAAGCCGCCTGTAAATCGTTTTAATGAAGCTCGGATTCATTATAATAGATGGTAAAATATTTCCCACAGATCAAAAACCTCCACTGATTGTTTTTCCGTGTGTGTTTTTAATCCTGTGTGGGAAAAAGTTTTGAGAGACAAAATTATGAATACAAATCATTTATTAGCGAGGAGCCGAACATGACCACAGATACAACAATTGAAAAAACATACAATTTGGCGAAAGAAAAATATGCCGAAATTGGCGTTGATACTCAAAAGGCGATGGATGCGCTCAGTGAAATTTCCATTTCTTTGCACTGCTGGCAAGGAGACGATGTCGGCGGATTTGAAACTCCGGAAGCTGAACTTGGAGGCGGCGGTATTCAGGTTACCGGTAATTATCCGGGCAAAGCTAGAACTGTGGATGAACTAAGGAAGGATGCAGAAAAAGCGTTCTCCCTGATCCCGGGAAATCACCGGTTTAATTTGCATGCTATTTATGGTGAGTTCGGCGGAAAGCAAGTTGATCGAAATGAAATTAGTGAAGAACATTTTAAAGGCTGGATCGACTGGGCAAAAGATATCGGCATAAAACTTGATTTTAATGCCACCTGTTTTTCTCATCCCAAAGCTGCTGACGGGTTTACGCTGAGCAGCAAAGATGCATCAATCCGAAAATTCTGGATTGAACATGTGATCCAGTGCCGTGGTATTGCCTCATTTATGGGAAAAGAATTGGGCAGCGATTGTATTCACAACCTATGGATTCCTGATGGAATGAAAGATATTCCGGTTGATCGATGGACTCACCGGGAGCTTTTAAAATCCTCATTGGACGAGATTTTTAGTACTATCTTTTTTCCCCATACAATGAAGGATGCTATCGAGAGCAAACTGTTCGGTATTGGCAGCGAAGCTTTTGTGGTTGGTTCGCATGAATTTTACCTTGGTTATGCCATAACCAATAAAAAAATCCCCTGTTATGATTTAGGTCATTTTCATCCCACTGAGTCAATTGCAGATAAAATATCTTCAACACTACAATTTGTTGATGAATTACTTTTGCATGTCAGCCGCGGCGTCCGCTGGGACAGTGACCATACGGTGATTTTAAATGACGAAAATAAAGCGGTGGCTGAGGAAATTGTGCGTGCGAATGCTTTAAAAAAAGTGCACATCGCACTCGATTTTTTTGATGCAAGTTTGAATAGAATCGGCGCCTGGGTTTTGGGTACGCGGGCAACTTTAAAAGCATTTTTACTGGCGCTTTTACAACCGAATGATAAGTTAAAACAAGCCGAGGAAAAAGGAGATTATTTTGCAAGGCTGGCTCTGCTGGAAGAAATGAAAACCAAACCATTTGGCGCTGTGTGGGATTATTATTGTTTGAAAAATGAAGTAGTTGTTGGGGAAGGATTGATTTCTGATGTTCATCGGTATGAGAAGGATGTAACCGGTAATAGGTGATTCTTTGATTAACTAATTATCTAAAGAAATTTGTTCCCAATTCATTGCTTTTACAAATAGTGAAAGATGACCTACATTCTCTGTCGCTACAATGGCATTAACCTGTAATGCTTGAGCTGCAAGAATTACATCTCCGTCTAATGCCTGTAAATCAGCTGTTGGTCTTCCTTGTCTTCGAGCTTGAGCCCAGAGTTCGGCAGCTTTTAACATTATGTTTGTTGACAGAGGTAGATAGGTCAAAGTTTCTTTAAGTTGATCAAGCCGTGATATGGATTTTGAAAGCCCTTCGAGTAAAAGACTACGCCTAACTTCGTAATCGGAAATTTCCGGAATAATGACAGTTACGTTAGCCTCTAATAAATTCATGAACCAGGATGCGATAGCTGGATTCGGTCGTGGATATGCAATTCTCCCCAATGGCCCAGAATCTAACATTACTGAACTAATCACTAAATTTTTTCCTTTCCGAAAGCCGGTTTTCTGCAATGGTATTTTTTAAATTTTTCCACATTTTTTCGTCATAACCGGATTGATCTTTCATCCATTTTTGTACTAAACGGATGGCAGCTTCATTCTTTGTAAGGCGCGCGGTTGAAATTTTTTTATCACCATCAATATGTTCAACCTTGGCATCAAATTCATTTAAAATAACATTTTCCATGCATACACCTTTCTCATATTTTTAAGTATGGCCATTTTTACTTATTAGTGAAAGTAATTTTTTTATTTATTTTTTCGTTATAATTTAGCTTCTTTTAATGTAAAAGTCAATTCATTTTTTTGTTTTATTGTTATGATAAAAAATGAAAATAAAAAGTCGTGGAAAATAAGAACATTTTTACTGAAAAATTTGCCGCCATTTTTGGGTTGTCAGCAATATCAAGCACTCAGCGAGCTGTGTCAGGACTGATAGAATTAGGGATAGTTGAAAAATTACCTAGCGGATTTGAATTTACCGATCCTTTTTTTCAAAGATACATTCAATTACGCATTTTAGCCCAGCGCACTAAACAGGCTGTCCGAAAAGGTCAAAATCACATCAAGGAGCCACAATATATTGATTTGAGGCTGATGTGCTCAGAAAAAGGTCTATAAACAAGAATAACTGAAGGGAATTAAAAGGTTGATTTTTAGATTTTAAAATGATATATTTGTTTAAATGTTAACATTGAGGAGAAATAAAATGGAAAATGTTGAAGCAATAGCAATTGATGAACGACATTTGGAATTGGAGCAACCTTTACCCAAAAATATCGGTAAACGTTTTATTATTCATATCTTGTCAAAAGAGGAAGAACGATCTTCTCAACTTGCTGAGCTTGAACATGCGTATTTAACGATGACTGAACATGAAAAAAAAACAGAAGTTGATTTAGCAGAAGAAGGATTATGTGGTAATGATAGTCTTGATGAAATATTCAAAGGTGAAAAGGAAGAACGATGGTGGGAGTAAAAAGAGGTGATATTTGGTTAGTTGATCTTAATCCGACCAGGGGAAGTGAACAAAAAGGAATTAGACCATGCATAATTATTAGTAATGATTTAACAAATAAATATGCTCCTACTGTTTGTGCAATTCCTTTAACGAGTAATTTAGATGGGAAAAGATTTCCCATCAACGCAATATTAAAAAAGG
>JACKQG010004722.1_pt1 | contig 15634 bp, 10 predicted proteins | sample 8237621 | NCBI WGS metagenome assembly JACKQG01 (sample SAMN15677084, study PRJNA649215) | marine metagenome | biome: marine; feature: Black Sea; material: saline water; isolation source: suspended particulate matter (SPM) from the Black Sea western gyre | collected 2013-06-09/2013-06-10 | depth... | reverse complement strand
GCGCAAAAACTGCGACGAGCGCTGGAAAACTTTCGAGTGCCCTCAGCTTTGGTAGGGAAGGAAACCGAATTCGGTCCCGTTCCCGGCCGGCTTTTTCCTATTTTTCGGGACCGAGATGAATTGGCAGGATCTGCCGAGCTTGGAGAGGCTATTCAGAAAGCTCTCAAGGACTCCAGCCACCTTATCGTCTTGTGTTCACCCGCCGCGGCAAAATCGTTTTGGGTAAATGAAGAAATCAGGGTTTTCAAATCGATGGGACGGGCAAACCGTATCCTCTGTTTGATATTAGATGGAAAACCTTTTGCTTCCTTGCGCGACGGTCAACCCGAGCTAGAATGCCTACCCGTAGCTGCTCGCCGAAAAGTGAGCGAGCAAGGGAAAATCACGGAAGAACCGAGCGAACCTGCAGCTGCCGACTTGCGAAGAGACCAAGATGGTGAACATGGAGCTTACCTGAAGATCATTGCCGGTATGCTGGGGGTAGGCCTAGACGACCTCAAACAGCGCGACCTGCATTCTCGACATCGACGAACGGCTAGAATCGCCGCCACGGCAAGTGTTGTTGCACTTACTGGTTTTGCCCTCGCCACCTATGCTCTCGTACAAGGAAACCTGGCCCAAGAAGCACTAGTCGAAACAGAAAAAGAGCGTCAAAAAACAGAAGATGAATTATCCAAAACTGAAGCTGTAACCGCTTTTGTCCGAGAACTTTTTCTCTCGATTGAACCTGAAAACTCTCAGGGCATGGACACCCGCCTGGTTAAAACCATGCTGGACAACGGAACAACCCGAGCAGGAGAACTAAAGGGCGAACCTGAGATCGAAGCTCAAGTACGCCTGACGCTAGGAGCCACCTATCGCTCAATCGGAGCTTTTTATGAAGCAAAAGTGAACCTCTCTCGAGCCCTTTCACTTTTAAAGAGTTTACCAAATCCCGACGAAGACACGACCCTTTCCGCAATGAATGAATTGGCGCTAGTGGAAGACGCCCTAGGAAATCACATTCAAGCCGAACCTCTTTTTTCCAAACTACTTAAACAGCGAAAGAAACTTCTGGGAAAAAACCATCCGCAAGTTATTAGCGCAAGTATCGACCTTGCCAATCTATACCGTAGGATTGGGAGATATGAAGAAGCGGAAGAACTGTGCTCCACTGCTCTAGCCCAGCTAAAGTCTTTTCAACGCAAGGAAGGTGATCCGGAGCTCCTGCGTTGCATGAGTTATCTCGCCACCATATATCTCGCGAGGGAGAAACTGCCTCAAGCCGAAAGTCTCGCCCGCAACACGCTGGAAATTTCACGCATACATCTTGGCGAGGAACATCCCGACACCCTTAGAAGAGCTGCTCGCTTGGCAAACGCCCTGCAAGCACTTAAACGCTTTGACGAAGCTGAAAACCTATCCGTAGAAACCGTCTCCAGTATGCAGAATATATTGGGAGAGGAACACCCGGAAACTCTCGGGGCGATGGATGCCTTGGCCGAAATCGTCGCCTCCAGAGGGAATAACGAACAAGCCCTGTCCCACTACAACAGAATATTGACTGCCAAGGAAAAAGCTTTGGGGCCTATGCACCCAGAAACCTTTGATACGATAAAGGCCATCGCTCATTTGCAAAAAGAGGCGGGAAATCTTTCCGATGCGGAAACCACCTTCATTAAGATTTATGGACGCATGGAAGAAAAACTAGGCGACGAACATCCGGAAACGCTCCGTGCTCAAAATGACCTTGCCGAAATATACCTGAAAAGCGACAAAGCGGAAGAGGCCTTCGGTCTAAGCGAGCGCCTTCTTGAAACCGAGTTGCGAGTATTGGGCAAGGAGGACCCCCTAACCTTACGGACGGAAGCGAGACTCTCCGAGCTTCATTTCCTTGCGGGGCGACTGGAAAAAGCATTGGAGGGCTTCACCACAGTTCTCGCAATACAGGAACGGATTCTCGGATTCGACCATCCCGAAGTGGCTCGCTCACGGGATTTCCTAAACCAGATTCTTGCAGAGCGTTCAGCGGCAACCGAATTCGCAGACTCCAACTTAACCGAAACAAAACCTTTCCAAGGACCACTTCTCCCTGAAAGCGTCTTACCGCCAAAAACGCCTCCCACGACCCTTCTACCGACCGAACTGGAAACAAATATAGCAGAAGAAGTCAAAAAGCCGGGAGCCGTCGACCGACTCATAGGTAATATTAGATCGGTGATAGGGTCAAACGGCACCAAGGAGACCAGCCGGGAAAACGAAAAATAATGCCCCTTCACGCCAAATGGGCATAACAGCGACAAACACGATTCCCTCTGCTACACCCCGGCCATTTGGAGCAATTTTCGATTGGGACGGTGTGGTCATCGACTCTTCCAATCAGCACGAGCGGAGTTGGGAAATATTGGCGGATGAAATAGGAAAACCTTTGCCAGAGAATCATTTCAAACAAGGTTTTGGCAAGCGGAACGCCGTAATCATTCCCCAAATCTTAGGTTGGACTAATGACCTTGATGAAGTCGAAAGACTGGGACGACGAAAGGAAGAACTTTATCGTGAATTGGTCAAGTCCGACGGACTACGAGCACTCCCTGGGATTCGCGAACTACTCCTTGAACTTAAGGCAGTCTTAATTCCCTGCGTAGTGGGCACTTCTACGGAACGTGAAAATCTCGAACTCGCCTTCCGTCTCCTAGATCTAGGCGACTTCTTTCAAGGAGCGGTCTGCTCGGAAGATGTTTCGCGGGGAAAACCCGATCCGGAGGTCTTCCTCAAGTCCGCCGCCTTGACGGGTCTGCCGCCAGAGAGATGCGTGGTTCTGGAGGACAGCACCCATGGCATTGAAGCGGCTCGATGCGGAAACATGAAGGCTCTTGGCCTTGCCACCACTCGTGAGGCCACAAAGCTGAAAGCGGCTGGAGCCCACCTTGTGATTTCCGATCCCACTGCGGCGAACCTCGACTTGCTCACATCTCTTTTCCAAGGTTAAATAAATCGACATGAATAAGCCGGCTCTTCATTGGAGAATTCTCATAGCACTCTCATTGGCTTTTGTGATAGGGATTACCGCCAACTACTTGACAGAAGGGGTTGGAAACAAACCTGTCTGGTTTGATAATCTCGAGTACGGAACGCGTTATCTCGGAACGCTCTTTCTGAACGCGCTTAAAATGGTCGTGGTGCCCCTTGTCACCACATCCATCATCTGCGGGATCATAAACGTGGGAGGTGAAAAAGACTTCGGAAGACTCGGGGGAAAAACACTCGCTTTTTACGCCACCTCCGGCTTTTTCGCGGTAGTTACGGGTTTGCTGTGCGTAAACTTGCTCCAACCCGGTAAAGTCGAGCCAGAGCTTCGTGCAACCATGCTAGCTCAAGAATCCGCAGTGCATCAGGATGAAATTGCCGGAGCTTTGGAGAACGCAAACGATGGTTTTCGAAGCGTGCTCGAAATTTTCCAAAGAATGATTCCTTCCAATCTTTTCGTTGCTGCTGCGGAAGGGCAACTCCTTGGACTCATCTTTTTTAGCCTGCTGCTGGGTTTCTTTATCTCTAAGCTACCGGAGAATCATCGCGAAAGTCAGACTCGTTTTTGGGAAAGCTTCAACGCAGCCATCCTCGCCATCACTAAATTCATCATCGGGTTCGCCCCCTTTGGAGTCTTCGGTCTGGTGACTCCTACCTTAATGACGACGGGAACGGAACTGTTCGGCGTCATGGGCAAATTCGCCGTCACCGTTCTGCTGGGATTGGCGATTCACGCTTTCTTCATCCTACCGCTTTTACTCAAATTTGTGGCAAGAGAAAAGCCTTGGAAACATTTCTACGCAATGTCCCCTGCCCTACTCACGGCATTTTCCACCGCGTCCTCTTCTGCGACCTTACCGCTAACTATGGAGTGTGCCCGAAAGCGTGCAGGCGTTTCGCACAAGGTAACAAGCTTCACCCTCCCTCTCGGAGCTACCGTAAATATGGATGGAACCGCTCTTTTCGAATGCGTAGTCGTTGTTTTCCTCGCCCAGCTGTTTGGCATCGAAATGGGACTGGTTACCCAATTTTCAGTTGTACTGATGGCCTTGCTAACTTCAATCGGCGTAGCGGGAATTCCCTCCGCTAGCTTAGTGGCCATTATCGTAATCCTTAATGCCGTTGGTTTCCCTGAGGCAAGCATCGCCACAGGCATCGGCATCGTTTATGTTGTGGATCGGATTTTGGATATGACACGCACCGCAGTAAACGTATTCGGCGACAGTTGCGCGGCGGTGGTAATTGGTAAGTCCGAAGGTGAAACCGATTACTATCCTGAAAACGGAGCAACCAAGAGCTGAGAGTCATGGATTTCCGCTTGGTTGCCGACTACAAACCTAAGGGCGACCAACCCGAGGCAATTCGCAAGCTCGTCGATTCCGTCCGCTCGAACAACAGACACCAGACTCTTCTCGGGGTAACCGGTTCGGGTAAAACCTTCACGATGGCCAATGTGATCGAGCAATTGCAACGATCGGCTCTAATCATTTCTCACAACAAGACCTTGGCGGCACAGCTCTATTCGGAGTTCAAGGCATTCTTTCCTCACAATGCGGTGGAATACTTTGTTAGCTACTATGACTACTATCAACCCGAGGCATATGTCCCTTCTACCGATAGTTTCATAGAAAAGGATTCTTCCATAAACGAGGAAATCGAGCGTTTGAGACTTGCTGCCACCGGTTCTCTAATTAGCCGACGAGACGTCATAGTCGTCGCCAGCGTATCATGTATCTATGGTCTCGGTTCTCCCGACGATTTTCGGGCACTCTCGTTTGAGGTTTCCGTAGGAGAGGAATTCGGTCGCGACAAGCTTCTGGAAAAACTTGTGGAGGGGCTCTACGCGAGAAACGACGTTGAACTCAAGGCAGGAAACTTCCGCGTCAGAGGAGACGTGATCGACATTTTCCCCGCGTACTCCCAAAACCTCTTACGAATTGAGTTCTGGGGAGATGAAGTGGAAAACATCCGCGAACTTGATCCTGTCTCCGGGGAAACGATAAACAGGCTTGAAGGCTACCGAGTATATCCAGCCAACCAGTATGTAACAACCAAAGAAAAAGTAAGCGTTGCCATTGCGGCTATTCGCCAAGAACTCGAGGAACGCGTAGCTTGGTTCGAATCGGAAAACCTGTTGCTGGAAGCGCAACGGATACGCATGCGTACGGAATACGACTTGGAGATGCTGCAAGAAATCGGCTTTTGCAATGGAATCGAAAACTATTCACGGCATCTATCCGGCCGCAAACCAGGTCAACGACCGTGGTGTCTCATCGACTTCTTCCCGGACGACATGCTTCTTTTCCTAGATGAGAGTCACGTCACCCTGCCGCAACTCGGCGGCATGGTGAAGGGAGATCTCTCACGAAAGCAAAAACTTGTAGACTATGGGTTTCGCCTCCCTTCCGCACTGGATAATCGTCCTCTGAAAACCGAGGAGTTTGCCGAGGTCACAGGTCAAACCATCTATGCTTCCGCAACGCCGGCAAAATTCGAGATTGAGCATTCCTCCTTGATCGTTGAGCAACTTATCCGGCCTACGGGACTTCTTGACCCGACTATGGAAGTGCGACCTCTCGAGGGTCAAGTGGAAGACTGTATAGGCGAAATCAAAAAAGTTATTGAAACCGGTGATCGCACACTGGTCACAACACTCACCAAGAGGATGTCGGAAGATCTTGCCGAATACCTTCGCGACCGGGAGATACGAGTAGAGTACCTTCACTCCGATATCGATGCCATTGAAAGAGTCGAAATCCTCCGCAACCTTAGGGCAGGCGAGTTCGACGTCCTTGTGGGAGTGAATCTTTTGAGGGAAGGTCTGGATTTGCCCGAAGTGGCATTAGTTGTAGTGCTTGACGCAGACAAGGAAGGTTTTCTAAGGAGCGAAACCAGTCTCACCCAAACGGCGGGTCGCGCAGCACGGCATGAAAAAGGAAGGGTGGTCTTTTACGCGGACATAATCACCAACTCCCTCGGGCGAACCTTGGAAGTCTCGCATAACCGCCGTGAGAGGCAAAAGGCTTATAATGCAGAACATGGGATTATCCCAAAAGGGATACGACGCCCCGTGCAGCCAAGCCTGCGAGAGAAGAAAGCGGAGGACAACCTATTGGCTGTTTCGGAACCTATCTCGAACAACGAAGCAAAGGAGCTAATAAAGGAGTTGGAAAAGGAAATGTTGGAGGCTGTCAAACGATTGGAGTTTGAGAAGGCCGCCCTGCTCAGAGACCAAATCGAATTCCTGCGAGGTGGAGCCGAAAAACTTCGAAAAGCTCAAGCAGGCGGCTACCAACGTCGAAAAAAACTAAAGTACGGGAAAACAAAGAAGTATGGCGGCAAAGAAAAATAGGTATCTTGTTTGGCTAGCACCCCTATTCCTCTTGCTTGCAGGACAATGCTTGGGTGAACTTACCTCCGAAAAGCGATTGCTCTTTAAATTCGATAAAATTGATGTCCGTGGAGAAGTGGATGTCTTTCTGCACCAAGGAAGAAGACTGAGGGAGGCCACAGTCTACGCAGACAAGGAAATTATTGAACAAGTCTGGACTCGGGTAGAGAACAAGACGCTTATCATCGACGCCAACAACAGTGTGCAGTTCGGTCGTCGACTTCCCTTTCTGCGAATCAACGCACAGCGCGTCTACCCTGTAGAGGTAATCGTATCCATTCAGGACCTGAAAGAAATTGCCATCACAGGAACAGGCAACCTCAGTGGTTCCGGAATTAATGCAGGGCACCTCAAACTATTCTCTGCAAGCCCCGGGAGGCTAGACCTCCGTCAGTTTTCCGCGGAATCGCTCGAAGTGATACAAGAAGGCGCAGGGGACATCATCCTAAAAGGAGCTCCTCTTGCCAATCTGAACGCCACCGTAAACGGTACCGGCACCATTCGAGCAGCGGGACTAGAAGTCAGCAGGGCTACCATAGCACTTAATGGGAAGGGTCACGCATACCTCGCTCCAAACGATTGGCTCGACGCCCGACTCCCGAGTGCAGGCAATCTGTTTATTACAAGAAAGCCTGGACAAAGCATAATCCAAGGAGGTGGAACAGGTTCCGTAACAATGATCTTTCCTCAAGAAGAGTCGCGTATCGATCAGAATGCAACTAAACCAGCCTTCGATAGAAATACCACGCCATTCAACAAACAAACAAATCAGTAGCTAACACCTCACGAAAACCACAGGGCAAGGTTCCTCCACGAGGTAAAAGAAACCGTCGGACTCAGATTTCGATTTCCTCGCCCTCAATGGCGGGACGAATACCTGATTGTATCTTGGCTACCTCTTCCGCGATGGCATCCATCCTGGCATCGTCATGCGAAGGATCGTGATGGAATAGAAAAGTCTGTTTTACATTTGCGGCTTGAGCCACTTTGACGGCTTCCTGCCAAGTAGAGTGCCCCCATCCTTTGAACTTGTCGTACTCTTCCTCGGTGTAGGCAGAGTCATAGACCATAATGTCTGCATCATGTGAAAGGGATACCACGCTTTGGTCGAGACCATCCTCAAAGTGTTCCGTGTCCGTGCATATGGCTATGGCTTTACCTGCAAACTCGATGCGATACCCGCAAGCGCCATTAGGATGGTTTAGTTTCCCGGTTCTAATAACGATACCTTCCTCGAGCTCGAATACTTGACCACAATTGTAGTCGTTAAAGGTGCATGCTTGCTCAATTAGAGAACTGGGAACTGGGAATATCGGATCCTTCATCAACATTGTGCCAATCAGACCTTGCAGGTCATATGGTGGTTGCAAATGACCTGCATGAAGCCGAACGTTGTTCTTTGGATTGTATAGAGGAGCAAAGAAAGGCAACCCTTGGATGTGATCCATGTGGGTGTGAGTGAAGAAAATGTCGGCATCCAGAATATTACCTTCCTCCAACATGATTTTCTTGCCAAGGGTGCGAATCCCGGTACCCGCATCAATGATGATGCGGCGAGAACCACAAGTGACCTCAAAGCAGGTGGTATTGCCGCCGTATTTAACGGTATCTGGGCCAGGGCAAGCAATGCTGCCCCTAGTTCCCCAGAACTTGAGCCGAAAGGTAGTGTTATCGGACATAAATCTTATGGGTTTTCAGAAATGATGTGATTGTTTTGCTTGTTGGCAACCCCGAATGCAACTCTCTTCGCCAGAATCACATGAGTAAATGCGTACTCGAGTTCAAGGTAATACCAGGTACCTCCAAAACGGAATTTTCCGATTTGGAAGGCGAAGCGATTCGTGTCCGTGTGGCGGCACCGCCCGAAAAAGGTAAAGCAAACAAAGAATTGATTCGCTTTATAGCAAAGAGCTTGGGCATTCCAAAGGCGAACATCGTGTTACTTTCTGGAGAAGCTTCTCGAAGAAAACGGGTGCTAGTGAAAGGGATGAGCAAGGATCAGTTGATGCTAGATTTGCACAGAAAAGAGTGAGGTTTTATTCAACCCGGTCTCGCCACTGACCGTCTGGTTCTTGATAAGAGCGAGTCACGCGACCGTCTCCCCAATCATATCGCCCGTCGTATGCCAAACCGTTCCGAAATTCTCCGACGTAGGAAGTTCCGTCACCGAAATCGATACTTCCTTTGCCATGACGTAAACCGTCCTTCCAATAGCCGGAGTACACCGTTCCGGTTGAGACCACTTGTTGACCTTCACCTGACGGATTCCCGTCGAGAAAACTACCGATATCACGCCTGCCCTCGGAATCCTCCAGAATCCCTTCCCCTGAATAAAACCCTTCCTTGAATGCACCGAAGTAAGTTGTTCCATCGCTCTTAACTAAAGATCCACTTCCTTCGTATATCCCGTTGAGAAATGAACCCACAAAGTGATCCCCGTTTGCCGCATGAAGCGAACCGGCTAGATAACGCCCTTCCGAATCAAAGATTCCCGTGAAAATCGCCCCGTCAGCTTGACCCATTTTACCCCGCTCAAGTGAATCTCCACGCCAGATTCCTGAGAGAAGAGTACCATCGACACCACGAAATTCGCCATGAACCATAACGTTAGCTGACCATTCACCGACAAAGACAGAGCCATCAGTTAGATAAAGTGAACCGTAACCATTCCGCTTACCATTTTGCCAAACTCCGACATAACGAGACAGCTTTGCATCGGATTTATATCTATAAGTTCCCTGACCATGGGGAAGGCCTTCGCGAAAACTCCCGATGTAAACATCATCGTTTATGTAACGTCTCTCTCCATACCCTTCAGGTTTTCCGGCTACGAGTTCGCCATCGTAAACGGAACCATCGTCGAAAACATGACGACCTTTCTTACTCTTTACGGGAGAATGTTCATTTAAAGAATTGTCCCGATCCTCCGATGCGTTTTCAGCGCCACAACCACACAAGCAGAAACACAGGGTCCCACTTAAAAAGTAAATGCCTAACTGCGTAAAATGTTGGGCAAAGGAACTCATGAGCGAACTAAAAAGTAATGCTATTGGAAACTTGAAAAATACTGGTAACTATAGAGACGGCGACAAGGGCTACGAGACCAAACGCAAAACCCAAAGCCCCTGCTGTGACTATCGTTGTCATGTGCTTAATTCTCCGTGAAAGTTCCGTCCGAAAGGAATTGGCGATTTCTTCCAAGCTGTGGGCGAGATTTCCCGTTCGTTCGCCAACATCCATGACATCCAGTTGCATGGCTGGCATAAAGTCGAACTTCCGCAAGGCATCAGGCAACGATTTCCCTTCGTTCACCAATGCTCGGGCAGAGCGAAACTTCATACGAAAAGAAAGATTCTGAATCGTACGCTCGGACAGACGAAGATTCTCCGTAAGACCTATTCCGCTGGTAACAAGTGTTCCGACCAGACTGTTGAGTTGAAACAACTCAGAATAATATAGAATGCGACCGATCAGAGGAATACGTAGCATGGCCCCTGACACCGCGATCCCACCCGCTTCCGTTTTCTTCCATTGCCGAACGGAGAATGCCCCAATGAGCAGGAAGAGAACTACAAAAGGTCCAAAGGTCATGACCAAGTTCGAACCCGTGATCAGAGCCTTTGCCATAAAATTCAGTTCACCACCCAAAGAGTCGAGCATATCTTGAATTTGAGGAAGAAGAAAAAAGAGAAAAAACAGGACAACGCCAAAAGCAATAAAGCCGATAAAAGAAGGATAGGCCATACTCCCCAAAACCTTGCTGCGAATTTCTCTTTTCTCCTCAATGTAACCAATGATCCTGCGGAGTATCGGCGCAACGCTGCCAGTGGCCTCACCAGCCTCAATGACGTAAGAAGTAGACTCGCCGAAATAATCGGGCATCAACCTCATGGCTCTAGCCAGTGATCTTCCTTCGGACAATTCTCTCCAAAGAGTTCCGGCAATTTCCTTTTGCTGGGGGTCGGACAGACGCTGATGCAGTAACTTCACGGAATCCGCAACGGGCATACCACTCCCATGAAGTTCGAGTAAGCGCTTCATAAACTCAAGCCCCAGCTTTTCTCTAGAACCGCCTAAAAAAAAGCTCTTTTGGCGAGCACTATTGTCCCTCGCATCATCTTTGGAAGCAAGATTGGTTCTCTTTCGAGATTTAGCCTTTGCTTTCGCTCCACCGCCAATATTCCCCTTCGTTTTAATGTCAACCGGGGTCAGCCCTTTTCCTCGCAAGTGCGAGCGAACCGATCGTCGATCGTCCGCCTCCAATTCACCGGGGATGGTCCGACCGCGGGAGTCAATGGCTACATAGCTAAACGTTGGCATGGCAAACTCTAGATATAGCAAGAAGGCAACGAAAGGGGTAAATCTCCTTTCACATCATTATAATCAAAGGGTTTGAAGGACTGGTGGGGTCTTTTGGTGAAGACCATTGCCGCTGACTTCGGCAAAACCATCAGAGTAGCGAACCACTTCCTCGAAAGTGGTTAGTCCTCTCTTTATCTGATCCCAACCGCTTAATTGAAGGCTACGCATACCTTCTTCGATTGCGACACGACGAATATCGGGCGTTGCCGCGTTTTTAATTACGAGACTATGAATTCCATCGCTCATAGGCATAATCTCAAAAATACCTACACGTCCCCTGTAGCCGAGGTTCTGACACTGTTGACAACCGACCGACCTCAAAACGTTGTCACCATACGCCACTTCTTCGTCTGGCACTCCCAACAGTGTTAGATTTGCTCGAAACTGACCTTCTTCCAAATCTGCCCTTGAAGAACAGATGTGGCACAACCTTCTAACCAAGCGCTGGGCAATCACCATCTCGATCGAAGATGCGATCAAAAACGGTTCGATCTCCATATCGATTAAGCGGGTAATCGCTCCGGGGGCGTCATTGGTATGAAGGGTGCTAAGAACAAGGTGACCTGTAAGAGAAGCGCGAATGGCGATGTCGGCAGTTTCGGAGTCCCGAATCTCTCCAATCATAATGACGTCGGGATCCTGCCTCAAAATTTCTCTTAACACACTGGCGAAAGTGAAACCGATTTCAGCATTCACCTGAGTTTGATTGACGCCTGCAACCTCGTACTCGACGGGATCCTCAACCGTCATTATTCGAGTTTGCGGCCTATGGATTTTACGAATGAACGCAGTCAATGAAGTGGATTTCCCGGAACCGGTGGGCCCGGTGACGAGGACAATTCCATGAGGTTTTTCCAAGATAGCAGTGATTATCTTTTCGTTTTGGGGAAGCAGACCCAATTCGGCCATAGAAAGAGGCTGGGATTTCTCATTCAACAGACGAAGACTTACACTCTCTCCGTAAAGGGTAGGCAAGGTCGAGACCCGGATATCAAGATCGCTCTGCCCCTGGGTGAAGGTGATGCGTCCACCTTGCGGTCTACGTTTCTCCGAAATATTGATCCCGCTCATGATCTTGATGCGGGAAATAATGGCATCTTGGAAGCTGCGAAGATTGTCGGGGACTCGTATAGGAACGAGTTGACCGTCAATCCTGTAGCGTATCTGAAGAGTTTCCTTGTGAGGTTCGAAATGAATGTCGGTGGCACGATCAACAATTGCTCGTTGGATAACCTCGTTGACAAAACGAATGATGGCCGCGTTTTGATCCTCAAGATCGTCGGCGCCCTCTTCTTCTTCATCAAGGTCGAGATCCGACTCCTCTAGACTATCGGCCCCTATCCCAAAGTTCTCAGTAATTGCTCGGACCACGTTCTCGGGCGATCCAAGAGACCACACTGGTTTCCTACCGGAAACCGCGAAGACCCAACGGCTCATCCTATTAGTCGGGGGCCATACTGTAACGATGGAGATCTTACCGTCTTCCGATCCCTCCATGGGCAAACAACAGTATTTGTGAATAATCCTCAAGGGCAGCAACCGGGTAGCATTCTCCGAAATGCTGAAATCCTCCAATACGGGAATCCCCACACGTTCCCCCACCTCCTTTAGAGTCTCATCGATCGACTTGGAGTGGTTGGAGGCAAGAAGGCGCGCACGATCCTCCCGCGGGGACTTCAAGATATTCACCTTGTCAACATCGCTCAAACCGTCGGACCACCAATCAAGCTCCGAAGGTGAAGGTCCACGCGGGGCAGGCATTGCGGTTCTGTCTGATTCCTGCCGCTCGGTCACCTTGGACTTTTTTTTGAGATTAATCATTGAACTCAGGGCTTCCTCGGCACAACAAGGCGCGGTCGACCAGCGGAAGAGGCGGGAGGTCTTACGGTAGAGCGACTAGGAGCTCGTGGCGGAATGGTCACAGTCCGCCTCACTCCACTCTGGCCAGGGAAAGTAACCCGATTGGCAGTAGTTGTTGCAGTAGGTTTCTTGGTAATAGCCTTGGGCTTTCCTTGACCGGGAACCGGTAGAGTTTTGTTGGCGGATTCGCGAAGAGAAAGAGAAATTCCTCCCTTGAGCTTCAATACGTCGTTCGCTTCATCAAAGCTTTCTACCTCGATATTGGCTTCAGTCAAAGCATCTCCGGGCGTGATCCAATAACCTTTGTTCTTAACCTTGTCGTGAATGCTAAAATGCCAAACGTCGCGATAGCGGAAAATCCCGCGCAACTCCAAATTGGGATTTACGGGTTTGGGCTTAGGAGCAACCGGCATAGGCTTTATGACAGGAGCAGGAGGACGGGATGTCTTGGATCCCGGGGGGAGAAATGGATTACTTTGGGCAACGAGCGAGGAGACGCACGCGAAGAAGAGGAGCACGGGACTCCTTAAAGTAGAATTCCGGATTTCACTCATTGAAAAAGAAAGAAGGCTCATGGATTGCCAAAATTAATGAATGGGGCCGTTGAAGGCTCGTCGCGCTGGCTAAAATCAGTTCGTTTTTTCGGAGAATTTTTTGTTTCTGGTGGATTCAATACAGTTCCTGAAGGAGAAGTAAATCGTGGTTTGTAGTGAGGAGACAAGCGCTCGTCAATTTGCTTGATGTACTCCTCGGTCTTCTGTTCACCCGGCTTAACGATGGTCGGACGCAGAAAAATCAGCAACTCGGTCGGAGTATACTTAACGGTAGTAGGCTGGAAAAACTTTTTACCGAAGTAAGGTATGGAACTCAATAGCTTGTAACTCGATTCGGTCGAATCGACCTGTACTTCCTGCAACCCCCCCAGAACCAAGATTTCACCGTCCTGAATAGTTACGAAAGACTTCGCCTCACGAATTTTCTTGGAAGGCAAAGACTGTCCTTGAAAAGTATTGGTTACAGTTTCATCGAATTTTTCAGCAGTCACTTCTATCTCCATAAAAATAGAACCCGGAGATATCATTGTCCCATTCTCATCCAACTTCGGAAGTCCTATCTTAGGTTTTTTGATTTGGAGCTCAGTCTTAGCGGTAATGGTGTCACGTTGACCCGTAGAACTTTCTCCAGTAGTGCTTGTTGAATTATACCCATATGTAGGAACAATAATGTTTCTTTCATCCTGAATCAAGATGTGCACCTCCGGGGCATTGTGAGAAACCATTAAAGACGGAGTCGAAAAGATCCGAACGTCATTGCGCTCGGAGGAAAGAGCAAAAAGCTGATCCCAACGAATGCCGGATAACTTCCAGTCATGCATTTGGAAAGGTATGGATGAAGCTAATCCGGGCACTCCAAGAACACCTTCGAATGTTTCAGAAACAACATTTCCGGAAACTTGGATGGGATCTCCCGCTGGTTGCTCAATCGATACCGTTCCATTGTTGGGAGTACCGAACAGACCGTCTCCAGCTTCGCCCCTATCGTACTTCGACCATTGTAAATTCTTGAAAAGAGCATCGATTCCACGCTGGTTTTGTTCCGTGAGGTCGACCATCACGAAAATGGTGTCAATACGCGCCAATGGAAGGGGATGATCGAGAGACTCGATCATGCGACCGATTTCCTCAATGTCGGCTGGAGTTCCATAAACCAGTATGGCATTACTACGCTCGTCAGCAGAAATTGTAATAAAGTCGCTGAATTCATGAGAACCTTCAGATCCGGCGTCGGCACTGGATGCAGTCGACGCGGCAGTTGTTGCAGCACCTCCGGGTGTCGGTGGTTTCGGCACTCCGGAATTAGCAGCTTGCGGACGAGCGGCGGCGGTCTTTCGCCCTTGCACTTGTTGCTTGATTCTTTGCTGATTTTTTATGACTTCATCTAAAATAGCTTGTATGTCCTTCGCTTCCGCATGTTGAAGTTTGAATAGATTCGAACTGGTCTTCATTTTAACGGGAGCGTCCAAGGTCTCCAATATGAATTGGATTGTTTCCAAGTTCTGTGAGCGCGTCACGACAAGAAGTTTCCCCGTGCGGTCGTCAGAATCAACTTGTGTAGTACCCCCGAGAAAAGGCTTCAAACTACCTTCGATCATTGCCTTGAGCTTAGTCTCAAGTTCGCGAGCTCCGGCATGTTGGGTTTCCCAAACGAAGAACTCGGTTCCGAGATCTTCCTTACGGATCGGGCGATCAATGGTTTCAAGTAATTTTTCCATTCGCTGAAGGTTGAGAAGAGAATCAGTAATCAAAATACTGTTGGCTTTTTCGAAAACAAGAAGGGTTGACACATTGGGCGTGGCAAAAGAGTTCAATTGCTCCCGAACCTCCACTGCGGGAGCATACAAAAGATGGAACATCTTAATATAAATTCTTTGACTTGGCGCCAATTGGGTGGAGGAACCTTCAAGCCAGATCGGCACCTGGGCGTTAACGCCTAATGCAGGAACGGCTTTCCAGAAAAGATTATCGATCTTGGTCATCGCAATACCATTCATCGTTAAAAGACTCTCAATCGCCATGAGCGCTTCTCTTTTGGTAAGCACACTGAAACTATCGAAATTCAGTTGTACCTGGGGCAGGTTTTGAGGGCGCAAAATATAGCGTCCTGTCCACAACTGGACCATTTCCAGAGCGTCCTTAGCCGGCAGATCCCTTAGCTTGATCCGATCAAGAGGTTCGTCCAAACCCTCAATCCCGAGCAGTTCCTCCGGATCCGAAAAAAGCGCTGCTCCGCCAAGAAAACCCGTTTCATCGAAGATCGGTTCTGCAGTCGGAACCTTCGGGGCAGGGACGCCGGCATTAGGTGGAGCGAGAGGTGGGGCAACAGATGCCGGTGGCGGAATAGAGGGAACAGCAGGCGCTCCGGGCGGAACAACTGAACGGGGTGCGGGAATGCCTCCCGGAAAAGAAGGAATTACCGATGGCGGGGGAGGAATGCTTCCGGGAGGAGGCAATACCC
>JACKQG010004720.1_pt1 | contig 15640 bp, 13 predicted proteins | sample 8237621 | NCBI WGS metagenome assembly JACKQG01 (sample SAMN15677084, study PRJNA649215) | marine metagenome | biome: marine; feature: Black Sea; material: saline water; isolation source: suspended particulate matter (SPM) from the Black Sea western gyre | collected 2013-06-09/2013-06-10 | depth... | reverse complement strand
GTAAAATTACAATAAGGAGATACTTAAACTATGTCAAAAGCAAAATTTGAAAGAACGAAGCCTCACGTAAATGTGGGCACGATTGGTCACGTTGACCATGGCAAGACTACCTTGACAGCTGCTATTACTAAGTGTATGGCAACTAAAGGGTTGGCAGAGACTACTGACTTTGACCAGATAGATAATGCACCGGAAGAGCGTGAACGTGGTATAACAATTAATACAGCCCATGTAGAGTATGAAACAGAAACGCGTCATTATGCACACGTAGATTGTCCTGGTCACGCGGACTATATAAAGAACATGATAACAGGTGCAGCTCAAATGGATGGAGCTATATTGGTTGTAGCTGCAACTGATGGTCCAATGCAGCAGACGAGGGAGCATTTACTTTTAGCTAAGCAGGTAAATGTACCTTCTATAGTAATATTTATGAACAAATGTGATCAGGTAGATGATCCAGAATTATTAGAGTTGGTTGAAATGGAGCTTAGAGAGCTGTTGGAAGAATATGGATTTCCGGGTGATGATACTCCTATTATTCAGGGTAGTGCATTAAATGCATTAAACTCAGATGGTTCAGGTGATGCTGCTAAGCCTATTTTTGATCTTATGGACCAGGTAGATAGTTTTATACCAACTCCTGAGCGTGCAGTTGACAAGCCGTTTCTTATGCCTGTTGAAGATGTATTTTCAATTACAGGAAGAGGTACTGTTGCCACAGGTAGAATTGAAAGTGGTATTGTAAAGGTGGGTGAGAGTTTAGATCTTGTAGGTATGGGGTCTGAAGTTAAGACGGTATGTACAGGTGTTGAGATGTTTAGAAAGATATTAGATGAAGGTCAGGCGGGTGATAATGCAGGGCTTCTTCTTCGTGGTGTTGAGAAGGATGAGATTGACCGCGGTATGGTATTGGCAAAACCTGGAAGTATAACTCCTCATACAAAGTTTAAAGCTGAGATCTATGTGTTAAAGAAGGAAGAAGGTGGTCGTCATACTCCATTTTTCAAGGGTTATCGTCCGCAGTTTTATTTTAGAACCACGGATGTAACTGGTGCTATTATACTTCCTGATGGTACGGAGATGGTGATGCCTGGAGATAATGTCAATTTGAACGTAGAACTTATTACACCAATTGCCATGGAACAGGAGCTTCGTTTTGCTATCCGTGAAGGTGGCCATACTGTTGGTGCTGGTGTTGTAACTGAAATTGTTGAATAGGTAGAGAAATGGCGGGCAATAGTAAGCGAGATATTATTCAGATTGAAAGCACAGCCGGAACTGGCTATCGGTATTCTGTTACGAAAAATAAGCGCCTTCATCCTGATCGTGTTGAATATAAAAAATATGATCCTGTTGTGAAGAAGCATGTTATTTTCAAAGAAACAAAATAACAATTTTATATAGTTAAGAGATAGGTTTAGGTGAGTAGTTCAATTGGTAGAGCACCGGCCTCCAAAGCCGGGAGTTGAGGGTTCGAGTCCTTCCTCACCTGCAAGCCCGGTTTAAAATGGATTCGTTAAGTGATTGTTAAAGTAATTAATAAAAATTAGAAAAATAAAATGATTCAAAAAATTTCACAGTATTTTAATGGAATTCAGGTCGAAATGAAAAAGGTGACCTGGCTTTCAAAAGAAGAGATGTTGGGATCTACTGTTATTGTGGGAGTGTTTTCTGTAATGATTGCTTTATTCCTATTTTTTGTAGATTTTGGATTGTCAGAATTTGTTTCAAGAATATTAGGTGGTAAATAACCTGTAATGTTTTGGTATTCCCTAAGGGTAATTTCGGGAAAGGAAAAGAGCGCTGAAGAACAAATTCTCAGGGCTGCTGGTGATAATGAAATTGCCAATGAAATTGAAGAAGTTTTTGTACCGTATGAAAAAGTAGTTGAAATGCGGAACAATAAAAAAAGAATTAGAGAAAAAATGTTTTTTCCTGGATATGTTTTGATTAAAATGAATATGAATGCAAATACAAAGTATGTTGTAGAAAATTCACCTGGAGTGCTTAGTTTCGTTGGGCCAAAAGGCAAAAACCCTGTGCCATTAAGAGAAGATGAAATTAAGAGAATTTTTGGCGAAGTAGAACGTAAAGAGGGCATTGAAGTAGTTGATACTCCCTTTAAAAAAGGTGATGCAATTAAAGTTGTTGCAGGTCCATTCATAGACTTTACCGGATTTGTAGAAAGTCTTAATGAGGATAAGCAAAAGGTTAAGGTGACGGTTTCTATTTTTGGCAGACCCACGCCTATAGAATTAGATTTTTTCCAAGTAGAAATAGAAAAGTAAAAAAAATTATGGCAAAAAAAGTTATTGGATTTATAAAACTTCAAATTCCCGCAGGAAAAGCTAACCCTGCGCCTCCTGTTGGTCCGGCTTTGGGTCAGCATGGTGTAAATATTATGGAATTTTGCAAAGCATTTAACGCAAAGACTCAGGATCAAATGGGTAAATTGATACCGGTTGAAATAACAGTTTTTGCAGATAGATCATTTACATTTATTACAAAAACTCCACCAGCGCCATCATTGCTTTTAGAGGCAGCAGGAATACCGAAGGGGTCTGGTGAGCCAAATAGAGAGAAAATTGGAACAGTAACTAATGCTCAAGTTAAAGAAATTGCAGAGATAAAAATGCCAGACTTAAATGCATCAGATGTGGAATCTGCCATGCGGATGATTGCTGGCACTGCAAGAAGCATGGGCATCGTTGTAAAGGGATAAATTTTGGGACATTCAAAAAGATATAATAGTAATTTTGAGAAAATAAACAGAGATAAAGAGTATGGCCTTGAGGAGGCTGCAGAATTGTTGGTGAACTTTGGTCATTCAAAGTTTGATGAGTCGGTTGAGCTTGCCATCAATTTGGGTGTTGATCCGAAACATGCGGACCAGATTGTGCGTGGAACAGTTGCACTGCCAAATGGTATTGGGAAAGATATTAAGGTGTTGGTATTTGCAAGAGATGATTTAGCTGAAGAAGCTAAAAATGCAGGCGCTGATTTTGTTGGTGCAGATGATATGGTAGAAAAAGTTAAAGGTGGCTGGACTGATATAGATGTAGTTGTCGCAGCGCCTGATATGATGGCTGAAGTTGGTAAATTGGGGAAAATACTTGGCCCAAGAGGTCTGATGCCCAATCCCAAAATTGGAACTGTAACCAAGGATATTGCAAAGGCGGTAACTGAGGTAAAAGCTGGTAAGATAGAATTTAGAGTAGAAAAAAATGGCATTATCCATAACAGTGTTGGAAAGGTATCTTTTCCTAAAGAAAAAATCGTAGAAAATGTCAAGGTATTTGTTGGGGCGATATTGAAAGCAAAACCTCAAGCGGCAAAGGGCACTTACATGAAAAAGGTAACCATGACTTCTACTATGGGACCGGGTATTAAATTAGATAAATCGAGTATTTCAGGATAGGAAATTACAAATGCCAACTCCACAAAAAATCGAAATCATAAATGATTTAACACAAAGGTTTCAGAATTCTTCTGGGATTTATTTTACCAGATATTCTGGGATGAGTGTTGCTCAGGCAACTGAGTTGCGTAAACAGTTTAGGGAAAGTGAAGTGTCCTATTTTGTTTCAAAGAATACTCTTACAAAAATTGCAGCAAATAAGGCAGGATTTGAAGACAAATTAGATGAATTGCTTTCAGGTCAAATAGGGATAGCTTATGTGTCTGGCGACCCTACGGCGCCGGCTCGCGTTATCAAAAATTTTGAAAAAGATAATAAAAATGCTACTTTGGAAGTGGTTGGATTGGTTTTTGAGGGGGAAATATATAGTTCCGAGAAATATAAAGAGTTGGCAGACCTTCCATCCCGTGAGGCCTTGCTATCGATGTTTGTTGGATCAATAAATCAGCCAATGAGTAAATTGGTAGGTACTTTGAGTGGTGCTATGTCAAAACTTTCAGGAGTGTTAACAAGTTTAAAAGAAAATAAATCTTAATATCGTAATCAGGAGATAAAAGAAAATGGCAGACATTAAAAGAGAAGACGTGATGGTATATCTAGAAAATGCTAACATGTTAGAAATATCCGAACTTATTAAGGAAATCGAAGATAAGTTTGGAGTAACAGCGGCAGCCCCCGTTGCAATTGCAGGTGGTGCAGCTCCGGCAGCTGGAGATGCAGGTGCAGCAGAAGAAAAAACAGAATTCGATATCGAATTAACCGGGGTTGGTGAAAAGAAAATCAATGTGATCAAGGTTATTCGGACAATCACATCTCTCGGATTAAAAGAAGCAAAGGAATTGGCAGATAATGCGCCGTCTATGGTAAAAGAAGCTGTATCCAAAGATGAAGCAGAAGAAGTAAAAAAGCAATTAGAAGAAGCTGGCGCGACAGTTACTTTAAAGTAGATATTCTACTTTAATTCAGTTTTATCAATCATTTCTATTCTAAACGGAGGTAATCTACTTTGAGTGTTGACACTACAATGAAAAATGGTGCACGCCATGATTTTTCAAAATTTCAACCTAAAATACCCGTACCTGATCTTCTGGCAATTCAATTGGCATCCTGGGAAAGTTTTCTCCAGGAAGATATTTTACCAGAAAAGCGGGAAAGTAAAGGCCTTGAAGCAGTATTTAAAAACATGTTTCCCGTTGAGGATACACGTAACGATTATGTTTTAGAATACAAGCATTACTATTTAGGTCTACCTAAATATACCGAAAAGGAATGTTTAGAGCGTAGGATATCCTTGGCTGTTCCTCTTAAGGTCCGTTTTATTTTAAATATTACTGATGAAAACGACCGGAGCAAATATGTTCAAAGCATAGAGCAGGATGTGTTTTTCGGGAATATACCTTACATGACAGAAAGTGGCACCTTTATCATAAATGGCGCAGAGCGTGTAATTGTAAGTCAGCTTCAGCGTAGTCCGGGTGTATTTTTTGATCAAAATTTTCACCCCAATGGTACGAAATTATTTCAAGCTCGTATTATCCCATTTAGAGGTTCATGGGTAGATTTTACAACAGACATTTATGATTGTATTTATGCAATTATAGATCGCCGTCGGAAATTCCCTGCAACTTTATTATTACGTGCAATTGGGTATTCAACTAATAAAGATATTCTAGAAGCATTTGGATTAGCCAAAACATTCAAATTGAGTAGTAAGAAGAATCTAGTAAATAAAACTTTACTAGAGGATATTATTGATAAAAGTACTGGTGAAGTTGTTGCTGAATCAGGGATTGTTATAACCGAAAAAAGGCTCGACGAATTTAAAAAAGTTGGCATTTCAGAATTAACTGTTGCTAAAAATGAAGAATCTTTAGAAGTTCAGATGCTGAAGAATACGATGGAAAAAGATCCTACAAAATCTTCGGAAGATGCTCTCAAACTTTTATATCAACATCTTAGGACCGGTGAAGCTCCATCTGTAGGTATTGCGCGGAAATTTATAGAAAAAATGTTTTTCTCTACCAAGAAATACGATCTTGGTGCGGTTGGTCGGTATCGTATAAATAAAAAGTTTAACCTTGATGCGCCTATTGAAGAACCTATTTTGACGCGAGAAGATTTTATTGAGGTGTTTAATTATTTAATCCTTATGAGGAAGGGGGAAAAGGGTTCAGATGATATTGATCATTTGGGGAATCGTCGGGTAAGAACAGTAGGTGAACAGCTTGCAAATCAGTTTAATATTGCCCTGAGCAGGATGCATAGAAACATCCGGGAAAAAATGAATCAAAGGGAAGCTGAAAGTCTTACACCTCAAGACTTGATTAATTCGCGAATTGTAACGACTGTATTGAATACTTTCTTCGGTACAAGCCAGCTTTCTCAGTTTATGGATCAGACAAATCCATTAGCTGAAATTACTCATAAGCGTAGAATATCTTCACTTGGACCAGGAGGATTGTCAAGAGAACGTGCTGGTTTTGAAGTTAGGGATGTTCATTATACTCATTACGGTCGCCTGTGTCCTATCGAGACACCTGAAGGTCCGAATATTGGATTGATCAATTCATTAGCAACCCATGCGGTAGTGAATAAACTGGGATTCATTGAATCTCCTTATCAAAAAATTAATCAGAAAGGATCTGGTAAGTATACTTTTTCTGAAGACGTTGTATTTTTATCTCCTGACGAAGAAATGCGTGCTTATATTGCGCAGGCTACTGAGCCGGTTGAAAAAGGTAAATTCGTAAAAGACCTTATTAGGGTAAGAAATGGTGAGGATTTTCCTTTGGTTTCATCCGACTCTGCAAACTTTAAGGATATTTCTCCCAATCAGATTGTAAGTGTATCTGCAGCACTTATTCCCTTTTTGGAAAATGATGATGCCAACCGTGCATTAATGGGGTCAAATATGATGCGTCAGTCTGTTCCTTTGCTTAACCCTTACCCACCTATTGTTGGTACTGGAATGGAAGATAGAGTAGCTTTGGACTCCAGGGCGACAATGGTTGCTCCATGTGATGGAAGTATCGCCAGTGTTGATGCAAATGAAATAACTATTCGCTCTACAGGTCAGCCAGCAGAGCTGGAATTAGTACCTGATGAGAATTTGAAAACATTTAAATTGAAAAAGCTACTTCGGACAAATCAGAATACCTGTATTAATCAGCGACCAATTGTCAGCCTGGGACAGAAAGTAAAAAAGGGTCAGATTATTGCAGATGGTCATTCAACCAGAAATGGTGAATTGGCTTTAGGAAGAAATCTGAAAGTTGCATTTATGCCCTGGCGTGGATATAATTTCGAAGATGCCATCATTATCAATGAAAATTTGGTAAAACATGATGCGCTCACTTCAACTCACATGAAGGAGTTTGAAGTTGAAATTAGAGATACAAAGAGAGGTGAAGAAGAGCTCACCAATGAAATTCCGAATGTAAGTGAAGAGGCAACGCGAAATTTAGACGCTCGGGGAATTATCCGCATTGGTGCAGAAGTTCACCCTGGGGATATCTTAGTTGGAAAAGTGACGCCAAAAGGTGAAACAGATCCGACGCCTGAAGAAAAATTACTTCGTGCTATTTTTGGTGAGAAAGCGGGTGATGTTAAAGATGCCTCAAAGCGATGTGATTCTGGAGTGCATGGTGTTGTTGTTGATACGCAGCTTTTTGAAAGAAAAAGTATGGCCATCAGGGATGAGGAAAAACAGCAAATTCGAGCATTACAGAGAAATGCACGAAAGGACAGAGTTGAGCTGATGGAAAAAAGAGATGAGTTGTTAAAAACTCAATTGTCAGAGCAAATTTCTGGGGGAATGCGAGATTCAACGACAAACCGAACTCTTATTAAAGCTAAGACTCTACTCACTCCATCTCGGATTAAAAAACTTGATTATGAGACGCTTTCATTAAAATCTCCTTGGGTGGAAAATCCAATAATTTGGAATAAAATTCTAAAAATCTGGCAGAACTACCGGAGGAATTTGAGACAGCTTGAGGAGCGTTTAGAAAGAGAAATTTTCAAATTGCGGGTAGGTGATGAACTACAGCAAGGTGTAATGAAGCTTGCTAAAGTATATATTGCTCAAAAGCGAAAAATTTCTATTGGCGACAAGGTGTCAGGGCGCCATGGTAATAAGGGTATTGTATCTATTATAGTACCTGAGGAAGATATGCCTTTCACGGCAGATGGGACGCCGGTTGATATTGTCCTCAACCCGCTTGGAGTGCCATCTCGGATGAATTTAGGTCAGCTATATGAAACAATGTTGGGATGGGCAGGTGAAAAGCTTGGAAAAAGGTATAAAACACCTGTTTTTAATGGTGCTAATCACGAAGATGTTATTAGCGAATTGAATGAAGCCGGATTATGTGAAACTGGCAAAGTTGATTTATGGGATGGGAGAACTGGAGAAAAGATTGCCTCACCTGTGACAGTTGGCGTCATTTATATGCTGAAATTATCACATTTGGTAGATGATAAAATGCATGCCCGTGCTACTGGACCATATTCACTTATAACTCAACAGCCACTGGGTGGTAAAGCTCAGGCTGGTGGTCAACGGTTTGGAGAAATGGAAGTGTGGGCATTGGAAGCTTATGGTGCAGCACATACCCTGCAAGAAATATTAACCACAAAATCAGATGATGTGGATGGGCGGACAAAACTATATAATTCATTGGTTCGCGGAAAAAACACGCCTGAATCAAGTATTCCTGAATCTTTTAATGTTCTAGTAAAAGAACTTGAAGGTTTAGGGCTTAACGTATTATTGAATTAACCGAAGGAGATAAAATTGTTATTTTCAAATAAACCAACCTCGAGATTATCACAGTCATTTAATACAATTACTGTAGGATTGCTGTCTCCGGAGGAAATTTTAGATAGATCGTTCGGAGAAATTCTTAAGCCTGAAACAATAAATTACAGATCATATAAGCCAGAAAAAGATGGCTTATTTTGTGAGAAGATTTTTGGTCCAACAAAAGACTGGGAATGTCATTGTGGTAAATATAAGAGAATTAGATATCGTGGAATAGTTTGTGATCGCTGTGGTGTTGAAGTTACAAGGAAGTCGGTGCGAAGGGATAGAATTGGCCATATCACATTGGCTGTTCCTGTTATTCATATATGGTATCTTAGGTCGATCCCAAGTAAAATCAGTTACCTTTTAGGATATACAACGAAACAGCTCGAGCAGATTGTATATTTTGAGAAATTTGTTATTCTAAGCTCGGGTGCATCTGGTAGGGAATATGGTGAGCTTTTAGAGGAAGAAGAATACATTAAGCTTGAATCGGAATTCGGAATAGATTCAGTTTCTGAAGAGGATCGTGATGAAGATAGATATTTTCACGCAGAAATGGGTGGGGAGGCTGTACTCTATTTATTGAGAGATTTGGATGTCGTTGGAAAAATAAATGAACTTCTTGAAGTTGTTAAAACTAAAACATCAGTCCAAAAAACTGAAGTTGCACTTAAGAGGCTTCGAATTCTTAAAAAGTTTGACCCGAGAATAGAAAAGAAAATTTATAATAAACCTGAATGGATGGTCTTAAGTGTACTGCCGGTTATTCCGCCAGAATTACGACCGCTTGTTCCCTTAGATGGTGGTCGATTTGCAGCTTCTGATCTAAACGATCTATACAGAAGGGTGATTATCCGAAATAATCGATTGAAGCAACTCATGGAAATTAAAGCGCCGGATGTAATACTCAGAAATGAGAAGCGGATGCTGCAGGAATCTGTGGATGCATTAATTGATAATAGCCGAATGAAATCTGCTGTAAGGAGTGGAACGCGAAGACCCTTGAAATCTTTAAGTGACTCTCTTAAAGGAAAATCTGGACGATTTCGTCAAAACCTTTTGGGAAAACGTGTTGACTATTCAGGTAGGTCGGTAATCGTTGTAGGTCCGGAATTGAAGTTGCATGAATGTGGAATTCCAAAAGAAATGGCGATGGAGCTTTTTAAACCTCATGTTATATATCAATTAATAAAAACGGGATATACAAGAACTCCCAGATCTGCTAAAATATTAGTTGAACAGAAAGCGCCTGAAGTATATAAAGTACTTGAGAATGCAGTAAAAGACCATCCAGTGTTATTAAATCGTGCTCCAACACTTCATAGATTGGGTGTCCAAGCTTTCCAGCCGATTTTGATTGAAGGAAAAGCTATTCGACTTCACCCCTTAGTGTGTGCAGCCTTTAATGCAGATTTTGATGGAGATCAAATGGCTGTACATGTACCACTATCTGCTGAAGCGAAAATGGAAGCCTGGTTGCTTATGCTTTCTAGTCACAATATTCTCCATCCTGCTACTGGAAGTCCCATCGCAATTCCATCACAGGATATGGTTTTGGGATGCTATTATTTAACCCGTCCAAGATCTGGAGCATTGGGCGAAGGTGCAAAATTTGGTTCTTTTCACGAGGCGGAATTAGCCTTTGCAAATAAAGAAGTATCTCTTCATGCCTATGTGAGTATTCGATTAGAAGGCGGGTGGGTAGATAAAACTACTCTTGGAAGGATAATTTTCAATGAAAAATTACCCAATGAAATCCCATTTGTAAACTCTACAATGAATAAAAAATTGCTCACAAATCTAATTGGGAAATGCTACAAAAAAGCTGGCAATTACCAAACCATTTCATTTTTAGATGATTTAAAAGATCTTGGTTTTGAATTTGCATTTAAAAGTGGCATTTCAATTGCCATAAATGATATTCATATCCCCGATAGAAAGGGAGAAATATTAGATGCTGCTCAAAAAAAAGTCGAAGAAATTCAAGAAAAATTCGATCGACATGTATTGACTGAGGGGGAGCGTTATAATAAAGTTATTGACATTTGGACACATGCTACAGGTGATGTTGCCAACGAAATGTTCAAGGAATTGGAAAATGATGATCAGGGGTTTAATCCATTATTTATGATGGCAGATTCAGGTGCTAGAGGTAGTCAGGATCAAATTAAACAGCTTGCTGGTATGCGTGGATTAATGGCGAAGCCAAAGAAATCTATGGTTGGTGCTTCCGGTGAGATCATTGAGAATCCCATCAAGTCAAACTTTAAAGAAGGATTGTCGGCTTTTGAGTATTTTATTTCAACCCACGGTGCGAGAAAGGGATTGGCAGATACTGCTCTTAAAACTGCAGATGCAGGCTATCTGACCCGTAGATTAGTTGACGTTGCTCAAGATGTTACAATTACCATGGAGAATTGCAAAACTATTCAGGGGACTTTGCTTGAAGATTTGAAAGAGGGTGAAGAAATCATCGAGGCTCTTGATGAGCGTATTGTTGGTAGATATATTCTGGAAGATATTGTAGATCCAATTGACAATACAAAATTTGCCAAGAAAGGTGAACTCCTTGAAGAAAAAGTTGTTGATTTAATTGCTGAGAGCAATGTCTATCAGGTGAAGGTGCGGTCAGTACTTACATGTGAAGCCTCTCATGGCGTTTGTATGCATTGCTATGGATTGAACTTGGCATCTCATAAAGATCCTCGGATTGGCGACGCAGTTGGCATTATGGCGGCTCAATCAATTGGTGAGCCAGGTACACAGTTGACGCTTAGAACATTCCATATTGGTGGTACAGCATCAAGGGTAATCGAGCAGTCCCATCGGAGTGCTCGTAGAGAGGGTACTATAAAACTATCTGAAAATTTAAATCTAATTGGTGTGAAGGATGAAGATGGTAATGATGTAATGGTGGCATCAGTTAGAAATGGTAAGATGGAATTAATAGATCAAAAAGGAAATTCTATTTCAAATTGGCAGGTACCTTATGGATCAAAAGTATTTGTTGAAAGTGGAGAAAAGGTAAAAGTAGGGCAAACCCTATTTGCTTGGGATCCATATACAGATGTAATTCTTGCCAGAACTGCGGGAATTATTCATTTTCGGGATATGATTGAAGGTGAAACTTATATTGAAGAAGCGGTGGAAAGTGGAAAGAAAATGATTGTAATTACGGAATCTAAAAACCGTGATTTAAGCCCACATATTCATATTGAGGGTAAAGGTAAAGACAATGCGAAAGGTGGTGCGAGTATTTTACCTGTTAGGGCTACAGTTATAGTGCGTGATGGAGATAAGGTAAAAGCTGGCCAAATATTAGTTAAAATACCAAGGGATGCAGGTAAAACCAGAGATATTACTGGAGGCTTGCCTCGGATTGCTGAATTATTTGAAGCTCGAAATCCTGCAAATCCCGCTGTAATTACAGAAGTTGACGGTACCATTAAATATGGAAAAATAAAGCGTGGTATACGTGAAATTCATGTAATTGGAAAGGAAAAGGAAAGCATATATAAGATACCTTATGGAAAGCACATACTGGTACATGAGGGAGATTTAGTATTTGCTGGAGATAAATTGTGCGAAGGATCAGTATCTCCAAAAGATATTTTAAGAATTGGCGGTGCTTCTAAAGTGCAGGAGTTCCTTGTAAATGCTATTCAGGAAGTATACCGGCTCCAGGGTGTTGCAATAAATGATAAGCATATTGAGGTAATTGTACGTCAAATGATGAAAAAAGTGACAGTCGAAGATGCAGGTGACACTTTATATCTCCATGGAGATCGTATAAATCGGTTTGAAATTCAGAAAGCCAATGAAGAAATGAAAAAGAAAGCTGTAGTGACAAAGGCAGGAGACTCTGACTATGAAGAAGGTGATGTAGTTTATACATCTAATATTAAAGATATTAATAAAGATTTGAAAGAGTCTGGGAAGAAGCTAATCAAAACTTCAAAGCCTAAGCCGGTGACATTTAGTCCGCTTTTACTTGGAATTACTCGGGCATCTCTGAACACGGAAAGTTTTATTTCTGCTGCTTCATTCCAGGAAACTACACGTGTACTTACGGATGCTGCTGTAGAAGGAAAAACAGATTATCTAAAGGGATTAAAAGAAAATGTAATTATTGGTCGGTTAATTCCTGCTGGAACAGGTGCTTTGCAGAATAGGGGGCTCATAGTAACAAATCCAGTCGAAAAAGAAAAAGAAGCAGTATTAGAGGTTGAATTGCCGATTGAGGAAAATCAACAGGAAGAGCTTTCAGAACAATTAGTTTAATTTTTGGAAATCTGATGCTAAGTTTACACAGAGAAAATAATTATAAAATATTCAATTAATGTTTGGGTTGAATTTTATATACTATTTAAATTACCAAGCTATGCTAGGAATCAAATGCCAACAGTAAACCAGCTTGTAAGGAAAGGCCGGAAGAAGCAGCTAAAGAAAAACAAAGTGCCTGCTTTGGATGCCTGTCCTCAAAAAAGGGGTGTCTGTACCCGTGTATATACCACTACGCCTAAGAAGCCTAATTCTGCATTAAGAAAGGTGGCTAGAGTTCGTTTATCGAATGGATTTGAAGTTACAGCATATATTCCTGGGGAGGGTCATAATCTTCAGGAGCACTCAATTGTAATGATTGAGGGAGGTAGGGTAAAGGATTTGCCCGGAGTGCGATACCATGTTATTAGAGGAGTTCTTGATCCTGCGGGGGTTGAAGGCCGTCGCACCAGTCGTTCAAGATATGGTACGAAAAAACCGAAAAATTAATTTTATTTATTTTAATTCATGCGTAGAAGAAGACCAGAGAAAAGAGAAATATTGCCGGATCCTGTATATGGAGATTTGATTGTAGCAAAGTTTATTAATAATCTCATGAAGCAGGGAAAAAAGAGTCTTGCAGAGAAAATATTTTATCAAAGTATTGATAAAATAAAGAAGCAGGGTAAGGTGGATGATGGAATTGAGTTATTTAAGAAAGCTTTAGAAAATGTAGCACCTGTTCTTGAGGTAAAGTCTAAAAGAATTGGTGGTGCTACCTATCAGGTTCCCATTGAGATTTCTGAAGCTCGTCGAATGGCTTTAGCAATGCGCTGGATCATTGGCTTTTCTAAATCCAGAAAAGGGCAAACCATGTCCGATAGGCTTGCGGCAGAATTACTGGCAGCTGCTAATAATGATGGGTCCGCAGTAAAGAAAAAAGAAGATACACATAGAATGGCAGAGGCTAATAAAGCCTTCTCCCACTTTAGATAAAAAACGTGAAAAATATTCCATTAAAACATGTACGAAACATTGGCATTATGGCACACATCGATGCCGGAAAAACCACTACCACGGAGAGGATTTTGTATTATACGGGACGTACACATCGGCTGGGTGAAGTTCATGACGGTGCTGCAACCATGGATTGGATGGATCAAGAGAAGGAACGTGGTATAACAATTACCTCAGCTGCCACTACCGCTTTTTGGGATGGTAATCGAATTAATATTATTGATACTCCCGGGCATGTAGATTTTACAATAGAAGTAGAAAGGTCTCTCCGTGTTTTGGATGGTGCGATTGCATTATTTTGCGCAGTTGGTGGTGTAGAGCCTCAGTCTGAAACAGTGTGGAGGCAGGCAGATAAGTATGGTGTGCCAAGAATTGCATTTGTAAATAAAATGGATAGGACTGGTGCAGACTTCTTTAAAGTTATTGAAATGATAAAAGAACGTTTAAACGCAAATCCTGTTCCTATTGTATTGCCCATAGGATCTGGGGATATTTTTACAGGATTAATTGATTTGATAAAGATGGAAGCCATTCTTTATACTTCTGAAGATGGGTCTAGTTTTGAATACGGTGAAATTCCTTCTGATATGAAGGAGACTGCTGACAAATGGCGTTTGCATTTATTGGAAGAGGTAGCTTCTTATGATGAGCATTTATTAGAAAAGTATCTTGAAGGAGAAGATCTTCTCCCAGAAGAAATAAAAGTTGCTATTCGGAAAGCTGCATTGGATGGAACTATGATTCCAACTCTCTGCGGATCTGCTTTTAGGAATAAAGGCGTTCAAAGGACATTAGACGCAGTGATAGATTATTTGCCTTCTCCTTTAGATGTAGGTAATGTAAAAGGGTTTGATGTTGATGATGATTCTATTGAAATTGAACGAAAACCTGATGATGCCCATCATTTTAGTGCTCTTGCTTTTAAAATTATGACCGATCCTTATGTTGGCAGGCTGACATTTTTTAGGGTATATTCTGGGACAGTTTCAACTGGAGAACATATTCTAAATCCTAATACTGGCAAGAAGGAGCGTGTTGGAAGATTGATGCTCATGCATTCTAATAAGCGCGAAGAGAGAAAAACGGTAACAACAGGTGAAATAGCTGCGATAGTTGGATTGAAAAATACGAAAACAGGTCACACGCTTTGTTCTGTAGATCACCCTGTTTTGCTTGAATCTATGGACTTTCCCGAGCCTGTAATATCAATTGCTGTAGAGCCTGCCACAAAAGATGGTCAGGATGCGCTTACCAATGGTTTAGTAAAATTAGCTGAAGAAGATCCAACATTTGTAGTAAGGAGTGATGAAGATACAGGGCAGACTATTATTTCAGGGATGGGTGAGCTTCATTTAGAAATTATTGTTGATAGGCTTAAAAGGGAATTTAATGTTGTTGTTCATGTTGGGTCCCCTCAGGTGTCATATAAGGAGTGTATTACAAAGAAGGTGGAACATGAAGCGCGATTCGTAAGGCAGTCAGGGGGTAGAGGTCAATATGGTCATGTTGTTATTATTATTGAACCTAATGAGGCTGGTAAAGGATTTGAATTTGATAATAAGATTGTTGGCGGCGTAATTCCAAAGGAATATATACCTGCTGTTGAAGCAGGTGTAAAAGATGCAATGGGCAATGGTGTTGTGTCTGGGTATCCTTTGGAGGATATAAAGGTTACTCTCATCGATGGATCTTATCATGAGGTTGATTCCAGTGAAATTGCATTTAAAATTGCTGGATCAATGGCGCTTCGAGATGCTGCTAAAAAAGCTGGCCCCACACTTTTAGAGCCGATGATGGCATTGGAGGTTGTTGTGCCTGAAGATTATTTAGGATCTGTTATGGGGGATGTTACCTCCCGTCGTGGAAATGTAAAGGGAATGAATCCTCGAAATGGTGTGCAAGTTTTAAATGCAGATGTACCTCTTTCTGAGATGTTTGGATATGCTACAGAATTAAGATCGATGACGCAAGGAAGGGCAGTTTTTACAATGCAGTTTTCACATTATGCTCAAGCGCCAAAATATATTGTTGAGCAAATGGTAGAAAAATTTCAAGGCAAGGTAACCGCCTAACTCTATTAGTAAAATTACAATAAGGAGATACTTAAACTATGTCAAAAGCAAAATTTGAAAGAA
>JACKQG010004719.1_pt1 | contig 15649 bp, 13 predicted proteins | sample 8237621 | NCBI WGS metagenome assembly JACKQG01 (sample SAMN15677084, study PRJNA649215) | marine metagenome | biome: marine; feature: Black Sea; material: saline water; isolation source: suspended particulate matter (SPM) from the Black Sea western gyre | collected 2013-06-09/2013-06-10 | depth... | reverse complement strand
AGGCTAATTTATTCTGGCAATCTTGGCTAACTGTCAAACGAAATCTGAAAATCTACAAAAGGACCGATTCATAGAATCTGCTTACTGAGACAAATAAGGCTGACCAACGGGTATTTGAGCTGCTGAGGGATAAGTTTCAGCTTTTTAGCGGTGTTTTCGGTGCATCTGATGAAGTTTTGGGTGTCATTGAGTCTGGTGTTGATTTTGAAAAAAGGATAGCTGCAATCTATCAGTCCTGCAGAACAAAAGACCAGATCCAGGAAGCCTTTGATAAACTTCAGGCAGAAATGGATGACAAGATCGCCGCTAATATGAAATCAACGCGTGAAAAGCTCTTTGATCATTTTGACGATGAAGTTGTCGAAAAGCTCAAGGTAACTCGACAGCACACCGAAGTATATCTTAATCGATATGAAAGGTGGTTGTGGGCCGTTACACAGCTCGGATTACAAAAACATGCTGATTTTAATAGCGCCGATCCTGTTTTTTATCTTAAAAGCAACCCTTTCAAAAACATCAAAATTCCTATAGGTACATATAAACTTCAGAAAAATGTCACGGATGCCCATACCTACCGTATAGGTCATCCTCTTGCGCAGGCGCTAATCAAAAAAACAAAAAATCTTGACACACCTAACAGACTGTTAGTCTTTGATTATACTAATGTTCATAACAGAATAGCCATTCTCGAAGACCTTGTCGGCCAAGAAGGTTTTCTCGCTGTATACAACCTCACTGTTTCAGCACTGGAGAGTGAAGATTATATTATCCATGTTGGACTTACTGGAGCCGGTGAAGAGCTTGATTCAGATCAATGTATGCGTCTTTTATCAATTCCAGTAAAATCTGAAAAGCCAGTTAATAGTTCATTAAATATTATGGACTTAGATAATATTCAGAAAAAGAAACAGGCAGAAATTTTGGATAACATTGCAACTAAAAATGCTGAATTCTTTGAAGAAGAGATGGACAAGCTTGATAAATGGGCAGAGGACAAGAGGAATTCGCTGAGGCTAAATCTCAAGGAGTTTGATGAAAATATTAAGGAAAATAAAAGGGAAGCGCGTATAGCAAGAAGCCTGCCTGAAAAACTTGCAGCGCAAAAGAAAATTCGTGAAATAGAAAAAAAGCGAGATGCAGCATGGCGTGAATATGATATAGCAGGTAGAGCAATAGAAAAACAGAAAGATGATCTGATAGATACTATTGAAAAGCAACTTAAACAAAATGTGTCGATTGAAAAACTATTTACCATAAAATGGAAGCTTATTTAGGAGATAAATATGCTGGATATTGAAAAACTCGATCTTCAGAGTAAAAACATAACAAAAGAGCAGAAAGCTGAATTTAGAAAGCTTTTCCCTGAAGTTTTCACAGAAGATAAAATTGATTTTAAAAAATTGCGTCTAACGCTTGGTGATGAAATTGATGACGGTGAAGAGCGGTTTGGTATGACATGGCCGGGCAAACGCGATTGCTTTAAGGTTATTCAGGAGCCAAGCATAGCAACGCTCAAACCATGCAAAGAGGAAAGTGTAAACTGGGATACAACAGAGAATCTGTTTATTGAAGGAGATAATTTAGAGGTGCTTAAACAGTTGCAAAAGTCTTATTACGGCAAGATTAAGATGATCTATATTGACCCACCTTATAATACAGGCAAGGAGTTTATCTATCCTGACAAATATTCCGAATCTCTTGAGACATATCTTGCTTATACCGGACAGATAGATGATGAAGGCAGGAAGTTTTCAACCAATACTGAGTCTGATGGACGATTTCATTCTAAATGGCTGAATATGATGTATCCGAGGCTTTTCTTGGCGAGGAATTTATTGGGAGAGGATGGTATTATTTTTGTCAGCATTGATGATAATGAAGTTAGTAGCTTGCGGCAACTAATGAATGAGATATTTGGGGAAAACAACTTTGTCGGGTCAATTGCGTGGAAAAATAAGTATGGTGCAGGAGCCAAAACAAAAGGGTTTATAGAGGTTCACGAATATATTCTCTGTTACTCAAAAGGAGATTTTAATTATATCGAATCAATACTATCTGAAGAACAAATAAAAGATTACGAAAAAATTAAAGATGACAAGTACCCAATTAGAGGTGGCTTTGTGACTCAACCTCTAATGACTAATAGCTTAGATGATAGAGAAAATTTGCAATATGATATCGAATACAATGGAGAAATCATCAAGCCAAGGAAGCAGTGGGTATGGGAGAAAAATAGACTCTTGAAGGCTATTGAGAATGATGAAATAGTTATTAAAAAGAAGAGGGATGGAGAATACAGCGTCCGTGCAAAAGCTTACCTCAAAGATGAAAATGGCATAATAAGGAAAGGTAAGCCATTATCATTACTAAATGGGCCATTTAATCAAGAAGGTACGAAAGAGGTTGCAGATTTAATTGGAAACGGGATATTTAGCTTTCCCAAACCATCTGAATTGGTCAAATATTTTGTGGGCTTTACGATTAACAATGTAGAAGATAAAGATGGCATTTATTTAGATTTTTTCGCTGGTTCGTGTGCTACAGCCCACGCCGTTCTCGAACTGAATAAAGTAGACGGGGGCAACCGTAAATTTATTATGGTTCAACTCCCTGAGCCATGTGATGAAAAAACAGAGGCATATAAAGCTGGCTACAATACTATTGCTGCTATAGGTAAAGAACGCATTCGACGCGTGATTAAAAAAATCAAGGAAGAATTTAATAGCGAAGATCCAATTTCACTACCAGAGCCGGATATTGATTTAGGTTTCAAAGTCTTTAAACTCGACAAATCAAACTTTAAAATCTGGGATGGCGATGTTGAAGAAAAGCCGATTCAGGAACAACTTGAACTTGCCATTGACCATATAGACCCAAACAGCAGTGAAGAGGATATACTTTGCGAAATTCTGCTTAAATCTGGTTTTGAGCTAACAACACCTATAGAAGAGTTCACACTTGAAGGCAAAAAGGTATATTCAATAGCTGAAGGAGCGCTACTGATCTGTCTTGAAAAGAAACTTACCAATGAGGTTATGCGAGCAATTGCCGAAAGAGAGCCTCACAGAGTTGTATGCCTAGATACAGGCTTTAAAGGAAATGACCGGCTGAAAACAAACGCTGTACAGATAATGAAATCGTTTAATGTCGAAAGTTTCAGGACAGTTTAGCCATGAAATTTAAATTTGACCCAAAACAGCAATATCAACTTGATGCCATAGATGCGGTCGTTGATCTTTTTGACGGCCAGCCTTTAAACAAGGGGGCGTTTGAACTTACTGTGAGTGAAAAATATGAGTTCATGGGGACTTCTCAAGTACAAACACATCTTGGTATTGGCAACAACTTTGAAATTAATGATGATGAAATTAACGGCAATCTGAAAAAAGTTCAAAGGCGAAACAACATTGCTCGGCGGACAGAAATTAAAACACAAGGGCTAAACTTTGCCGTTGATATGGAAACGGGTACCGGTAAGACTTATGTTTACCTGCGCACCTGTTTTGAACTTAATGAAAAATACGGTTTTAACAAATTCATTATTGTTGTTCCCTCTGTAGCCATACGAGAGGGTGTGCTTAAATCAATTGACATAATGAAGGAGCATTTTCAGGATCTTTACAATAATGTTCCGTTCAATCATTTTGTATATGATTCAAAAAGAGTTAATGAATTGCGTGGATTCGCTGCTGCCAATGAAACGCAGATAATGATAATAAACATCGATTCTTTTAACAAAAAGGCGAATAATATCATTCATGATTTTCGTGATAAACTTGGAGGCAGAAAGCCTATAGACTTTGTTCGTGCAACCAATCCAATCGTAGTTATGGATGAGCCGCAAAATATGGAGAGTGTAAAGGCAAAAGAAGCCATTGCATCATTAAAGCCTTTCTGTACCTTACGGTATTCCGCAACCCATAGAGATAAGTACAATCTAATTTATCATCTTGATCCTATTGATGCTTTTCAGATGCGGCTTCAATTCTGTCCGGTTAGACAAAGTTTAGCATTAACTGTTTGTTAATATAGTTCTTATTGCTATCAAGCGGAGGCGGTTCAAATAACTCCTCCAAAGTACATCTTCTAAAAAGGTTTAGCTGTATTACTCTTATTATATTTTGCAAGCTGGCAGGAACCTTTGATAAAAACTTGAACATACAAAGCAATAAATAGGCGATCAAGGCGACATATATCTGCGTCATTACAGCATTGCGAGAGTTACCGATGAACGATTTGATCTTCAGGTTCTGTTTGATCCAGCGAAAGAATATTTCGATCTGCCAGCGTTCTTTGTAAATATCGGCAATCGTTTTGGCTGATAGTTTGAAGTTGTTGGTGATAAACACGTAGTGTTTTTTTGTTGCAGGGTCCCTATAACCAATTCTTCTTATAGGATATGGGCACTGGTGGCCCTTGGTGCCGGTCAGTACGATGGTTTGATCTGAGGACAAACCCTGCTTTTTGTTTACGGCCCTGCGTTCAATGACACGGTACACCGCATTTGTTTTCTGCCGAGTCACAAAAAAGATGCCATTTTCCTGTAGCTTGGCGAACCATTTATAGTCAGTATATGCGCGGTCTTCAGCAACAATGGAGCCTTTAGCAAGATTGATTGAATTGGCCACCTTCGTTTCGTGGGTTTTTCCATCGGTAATCGAGACAAATGCTGGCAGATAGCCTGAATGATCTAAAAGTGTATGGATTTTAACCGCTGATTTGGTGCGGCGAAAAGACGCCCAAGGAAAAGCACCAAGGCTTAGATCAATCACCGAGGCATCCAGACTGTATAGCTTGTTTTTGAATTTGAACTTGTGCTTTGGAGATATCATGCGGCAGTGCTGGTAAACCTTCTCAAACAGCGCTTCGTACAAAGAGGCCGGTCGTTTGTTGTTGGCGTCGGCAAAGGTGGAGCGCGATACGGGTTTTGCGCCCATGTGGTAAAGGTTTCTGATCCTTGAGTTTATAGATTGAATGCCATCTCGGAGGCTTGCCCGGCCAGTGAGTTGCATAAACATCAGATGGACAAACTGGTTCCATCGGCTGAATTTTCTAGGTTTTCGCCCTGTGCTGTGCCGGCTTTCAAGGGCCTCAAATTGATGTCTCGGAATAAATTTTAGCATCGAATGAAAGATTGTGTTATAATGCGCCATGGCTTGAATCTCCTTTTGTTAATAATGTGTTATGGACAAACCCATTATAACAAAATATGAGGTTCAAGCCTATTCTTTTTACTTCCTTAACCGGACACAACTGATGCGGCTTGTAAAAAAAATATCAGTTGCTCCCGTTCTTGCTGAAAGCGATGCAAATTCAGCATTTATCAAAATAAATAAAATTACAAACATAAATGGCAAATTCCGTGTTAATTTGACTATCCATAAAAATACTAACGACGGCCCTAAAAATGTAAAAGTTACTGTCAAACAGGATGATGATCTTTTTATAAAATCCAATGAGCGAGAAATGTACAGACATGGTTTTATCGTAACAGAAATTAATGCCCGTCCTGGAATGGAGTATGTGAAGTTTTCTAATGGAATCAGGCTGAGACTTGGTGAAGAACAGGGAGGTTTCCGTGATGATATTATTAAAGAACAGATCAAGGAAACGATAAAAGCACATTTTGAAAAAGAAGCTCAAGTTAAGGATATGGGGATTAAAGTGCTTTCTCTGTTTTTCCTTGATAGGGTTGCAAACTATCGAGTTTATACAGAAAGTGGATATGAAAACGGGCCTTATGCAGAATGGTTTGAAGAAATATATTCAGAAGTTGCTGAAGATTATCGGACTTTATTCAATAATGAGATCTTGCCAGCCAATAAAGTTCATAATGGATATTTTTCCAAAGATAAAAAAGGAGAAAAGGGAAAGTTTACTGATACATCAGGAAAAACATTAAAAGATGAAGACACCTATAGCCTCATTATGAAAGATAAGGAGAAGCTACTTAGCTTTACAAGTCCCTTAAAATTCATCTTCTCACACTCTGCACTCCGTGAAGGCTGGGACAATCCAAATGTTTTTCAGATATGCACACTTAGTAACACGACATCATTAATAAAGAAAAGGCAGGAAATAGGCCGCGGTATGCGGTTACCTGTAAATCAGAATGGAGATCGGATACTTGATGAATATGTTAATAATCTTGTTGTTGTGGCAAATGAAAGTTATGATGAATTTGCCGCTTCGCTTCAGAGGGAATTCGAAGAGGACTGCGGAGTTGTATTTGGCAAACTTCCATTAGATGCATTTGTCGGAATAAAGTTTTCCCGTGATGATGAAGAGATCGTTATAGATAAAAACCAGTCTGAAAAAATCTGGAACCAACTAAAAGAACATGGCCTTATAGAAGATGATGGGTTCATCAAAAATGAGTTTAATGAAGCTATTGAAAATATGACTTTTGAAGTTGATGAAGAATTCAAACCTGTCACGCTTGAAATCGTAAAAGCAATTGAAAAGTATCAGATTGAAAATCATATTGATAATCACAGTAAAAAAATAAAAGGCAAAATAAATGAAAAAGTGTTGCTTGATCCTGAATTTGAGCAGTTCTGGAACACAATAAATACAAGAACAATATACTCCGTAAACTATTCTACCACAAAGCTAATTGAAAAAGTTTCTACCGCCATTATGAAGATGGATAAAGTTGAGCCTCCGAAAATACGCACTTCAATGGCTGATATTGATGTTTCAAGTAAAGGTGTAAGCGCAACACTTGTAAGAACCCCAACGACTGCTTATGTCGCACAATTTACACGCGTCCCAGATATTCTTACTTATATTCAGGGAAAAACAGAGTTAACCCGTAGCACAATTTATGAAATTCTTGTCAAGTCAAAAAGGCTTGATGATTTTCAGATAAACCCCCAGCAGTTTATGGATGCCGTTGTTAAGGAGATAAGAGATGTGCTTAATCACCTGATTATTGAAGGTATCAAGTACGAAAAACTTGAAGGCGTTACATATGAGATGTCGAGGCTAAGGGAGGATGCACACAAACTGAACTTTTCACAAGAGCGAATAGTTCCGACGAAAAAGTCAGTATATGATTATATTTTATACGAGTCTGGGGTTGAGAAAAAATTTGCCGAGGGCCTTGAAGCAATAAAAGATATTAAATATTTCATTAAACTTCCAGGGTGGTTCCAGGTTACCACACCTGTTGGAAACTATAATCCTGACTGGGCCATATTGAGAAAAAACGGTGATATCATTTATATGATAAGGGAAACAAAAGCTACAAAAGATCAGTTAAAACTACGCGGCTTTGAAAGTGCAAAAATTCGTTGCGGTGCTCGGCATTTTGAAACAATTGGTGTTGATTATGATGTTGTTACATCAATTGCGGATGCAAACTTATAAATAATTTATTTGAATTTGGTTAGATAGTCTTGTTTTCGAATTTCAGAGAGTGAGTGGGGTCAAATCTTGATCAGTGATTAGTGCAAATTATCATTCGATATCAAGATGTTGATGACCACGTTTGCCTAGTTTTCATCCGTTAAATGGAGGTTGCAAATTGCAACTTCCAACCAAACTTTCTGATCTTCAAAATGTGACCGTTGGAACTTCCGGGAGCCACAAAAAGATAAAGCCCTTCTTGGCATTCTTGCGTAAAGAAGGGCTTTTATTATTTGTAGAGCCATGGGGCACCTTGGGTAAGATGTTTAGATCGCTCCGTGCCGGAAATTTAATGCCTGACCTTAAATGAAATGTTTAAAAAAATCAATGGGAAATGCTGGATACTGGATTAGCGCATGATCTAATTATTATGATTACAGACAAACTCATCATAGAAACTGATCGTTCCAGATATCCATCCAAACCCTCAGAGTATCAGCTGGTCGAAAAACCTGCGATATGTCTGACATTGCGGGCATCGTATGCGATGGTATCAAACACCCAGACAATCTCTTAGCTTGTGAACGGCCGTTTGATGTTTTGTGGGATCCATTCTTGAAATATTCAAAAGCTTCCATTTTACGGCAGGTAAATTCTGGATTCCTTCAAGTTCGAGAAGGTCCCAAACGGGTTGGCCCTGCTTAATTGATACAATGAATTGCCTTTCATCAGGTGTCAACTCTTCTTGAAGTATCGCAACCAGTTCATGTCTCGTCGTTTCCAGCGCCTCGAATGTGATGCTTTCGGCTATCATACCTTTGAATTCCTTTTCAAATATCTCGCTTATATCTTTCTGCCGGGGACTTATAAGCTCAGCCATGGGCCTAGGGTGACTGACAAGATAGACAACGAAGGCCTTCCTTATTTCGGACGTAAGGCCTTCGTTTTTTAAAAGTAAACGAACATCGAAGAGATCCCTTGGGTGCTGACGGTCAAGGGCAGCACAGATCTTGCCGGCGTACAAATCATATGTTGACAGGGTGCGGCTTTGAAGAGACAACTCGAAGAGGTCTTGAGCCTTTTTCGATAGCGTTTTTCTCTCGGGCGGATACACAGCCCCTCTGAGAACCAGGTTTGGCTCTATCTTAACTGTTACACCCTCGCGGTCGACAATCAGGCCTCTTACGATCTCGGTCCCATGAATTCTCTTCGGGATGACTCCTGTACCCGGTATCCTCTTCTTGATTCCCTCGGATATCAGTAACAAAATGCTACGGATTTCATTCAGGGCAAAATCCCTGTCATTTACAGGAAGGTACGTCAGATCGATGTCCACGGATAGGCGAGGGAGGTCCCGTACGAAAAAGTTGATTGCAGTACCTCCTTTCAAGGCAAACACTTCTTCTTTGTATATCAACGGCAGAATTCTTAAAAGCAATTCCGCCTGTTTGAAGAAGACCGTGTCTTTCATCCCTCCCCCTCTTCGTAATAGTCTCTGGGGACGGTGATCTGGTATTTTTTATCAAACCTCCCCTTTGGGACGATCATTCGCTTTCCTTTGCCCAGATCAAGCCGTGCAACGTCCAAGTCGGATACCCATGGATGGTCATGCTTTTCCGCCATAAACATGAAAAGCCTCCTGACCTTGATGGACCGGCACATGACCAACAGTCTCTGGACTATTTCCGATCGGAGGGTAGCAAGGTTTTCCATGATCAGAAATGCTTCGTCAAAACCGACCTTTCCCGGTACCAGGTGAAGCATCTCCATGGCTGCCCTTTCAGAGGAAGAGATCCTTATGGAAAAGTCCCTTTCCTTGAATTCGGATAGGCCCTCCTGATCGTTCTCCGGGAAAAGATTGGTCCGAGTCATGGCGATATCTACCCCTAAACGCTCCTCTTTGAACCAACTTGGCAGAACCTGACCTTGTTTCCCATACAGAAATACCTTTCTTTTACCAGTGGGTAGGTAATGGGCGTATCCTTTTAGCTCAAGGGCAGTCTTTCCCCCAGGGTGTACGTTCAGGCCCAATTGGGTTTGAAGGACATAAAGGGCTCCGGGCCATTCCACTTTATCTCCGTAGAGGATATAGGCACCTCTTCCGAAGGGCTGAATCCAGCCGCTCTTTTTGTATCTCGTAAGGAGATCATGGCTGAAGCCCTCTGTGTTCAAATAGGATGCGGCAGCGGGCGTCCCTCTCGGCCACTGACTGACAAGGCGGTTTATTTTTGATTTTGTTTCATTGCCCATGGTTATTAAAAAGCCATATTTTTAAACTAAAGTCAAGAAATGGTTTAGATATATTCCTGTTTAACAACTTAGAGTAATCGAATTGTGATAGTTTCTAAACCAGGGAAAGAAGTGCCATGCGTAGAGCTGCGGGACGCAGTTGACAAGGTTGAATAATCAAATGTGGACGGACCGCAGGAACATTTTGATATAACGATCAAAACGGTTATAAAATGGCTCGAATAAGGGCTTAGTAGGCCCTTTTCAAAAAGGGCTGTTGAAGTCAACTTGGCGAGACTTCTGGTACATAAAATTATATGTTTCTGTCTTAATCTTTGATTTGTTTGGTAAATATGACTTCATTTTCATTGTATTAATTTGAAAGCATCCCCATCAACCGGTTTTATTCAACTGACATCATCTGTATTCTCTGTTGCGGTGGTCAGGTTTTGCCTCCAGCCGTTTCCGCGCCAATTTAACCGCTTTGTGAAGTTTTTGCTCCAGCAGTTCGCGTTTCGGTAGTTCGGTCATGTATTCGGCGACCCGGATACCGCTCTTATCCAGTTGCAACAGCTCGATTTGTTCGCTGGCTTTTCCTGCACAGAGGATTAAGCCCAGCGGTGTTTCTTCATCGGGTTCTTTCTCATATTTTTCGAGCCAGCGCAAATAGAGTTCCATCTGGCCTTTGTGGGCTGCCTTGAACTTACTGAGTTTTAATTCAATGGCAATGAGCCGTTTGATTTTGCGGTGAAAAAAGAGCAGATCAAGATAATAATCCTCATCATCAATGGCCATCCTCTTTTGGCGGGCAACAAATGAAAAGCCGGCTCCAAGCTCCAGGATAAAGCTCTCCATTTCCCGCAGGATAGCTGTTTCAAGATCTTTTTCGCTAAAAGTATCTTTCAAGCCCAAAAATTCGAGGAAATAAGGATCCCTGAAAACCAGGTCCGGTGTTAACCTATCCTCCTCCCGCAAGGCGGCAAGATCTTTCTCGATTAGTTTTTCAGGCTTCTTTGATATAGCGGTACGTTCATAAAGCATTCCATCAATTTTTTTCCGCAATGTCCGGACGCTCCACCGCTCCAACCGGCACATCTCGGCATAGAAATCACGTTGAAGGTCATCTTTGAGAGGGATAAGGGCGATAAAATGGGTCCAACTCAATTGTCGTATCAGTGATACGACAATTTCTTTGTCTGGAAAGACTTCAGCAAATTGGATCATCCTTCGAAGATTTTTTTCAATGAATTACCCCGCAGCAAGCTACGGGGTATCTAACCAAAGGAGTGCCCCGTTTTAGCGCTGCAAGCAGCGGGGAATTAAACCCTAAAAGAGATTAAAAAATACCAATTTTTCAGGATGCGGATAAGATTTTTCAAGCGGCTAACAGGCGTGTTCCAACGAAGACAGGAATCCAATTACAGAGCAACTGCAGCGGCATCCTGAGCCAGAAAGAAATTTTGGTTAACGAATAATTGTGCTCGTGACTTTTGGAAAAAGTATCTCAAATTCCAATAATAACGAGATGTTTCGCACTATCACAATAAAAGCCGATTGTAAAGGGAAAGGTTATAAAGAATTGTTACAATACTCATCAAAAGACGCCTCTTTTCAGGGCGTCTTTTTTTACCCCTTGAAATTATCCCCAATCCCTAAACATTCCTTATAAACTCCAACAACACTTTTTTACCATGTCCAGTGATAAAACATTATTACTATAAAGGGATCAAGTCTGCTCTTGATTCTTTATCCGTCCAACAAACAAAAAATATTGCTAAACAAATAATATTGTGCTATCAAATGTATGCACAATTAATAATGAGGGGCTATTATGGAACAGCTTGATGTTTTTACAGTTCGTGAGCTGCGCCAGCGCACCGGTGATCTTCTCAGAAATGCAGAAGAGGGACGTCTTGCTTTGATTACCAAACATGGCCGTCCTGCTTTTCTTGCAGTTCCCTTTGATGAACGTTTGCTGAAACATGGCGTAAATAAGGCTTTAGCGCTCCATTTATTCCAAGCAAGGCATGTCACGCTTTCTCAAGCAGCACGAATTTCATTCTTGTCGATAGATGATTTTTTGGATCTTTTGAGCGAATTCGAAATTCCGGCTGTTGATTATCCACCTGAAGATTTGGATGGGGAGTTGGAGGCTTAACGGTGTCGAGTTTAGTCGTTGCAGATGCCGGTCCTTTGATTGGAATGGCCCGGACCGGGCATCTCTTTATACTTAAAAACCTGTACAATTCAATATCCATTTCTTCACGTGTTTTTGAAGAACTCAAGGTTTCGAGTCACAAACCAGGCACCATGGCGTTATCTGAGGCCATAAATGCCGGCTGGATCAAAATTGTCGAGCTTAATAAATCTAGCGACTCTTCTGTTTTACGTTTACTAATAGATGCAGGAGAGGCAGAAGCTATTCAACTTGCAATGGAAAAAAACGCCCGTCTGTTAATCATTGATGACAGAAAAGGACGGAAAATTGCTAAAAGTAGGGGTATTAAAGTAATTGGAACCGGTGGTATTTTAATATTGGCTAAAAGAGCAGGAATTTTGGACAGGGTGTCGCCGGTTCTGAATGAGCTTTCGGATGCAGGCTACCGGTTGTCTCCAGATTTGTTCAAACGGATCATGGAATTGGCCGATGAAGGTTGAAGCTTACAAATGTAAAGAATCCTGACACGGCGGTTCAGGCTTTGATACAACCCTATGCAGAATGTAAAGTAAAAGAAAACAGGGAGTGGACCGAAAAAGTCCATCTCCCTGTTGTTATTTATTGGTACGCCCGTTGAACACCTTATTAAATCCAAATAATGTGAAATCCCGCTTTGCGGGGGCAGGATTCGAATGCGCCAGAGGCGCACAAGCCCCGCCTGAAAAACGGCGGGATTTAGCTGACACTCAACCTGCCGACTCGGTCCGAATCCCACTTTAATCCAAAATAAAACGGGGATAAGACGACCTTGCGCCCTTCCCCTGTTTTAAGTTTTTTGGCACGCCCGGCAGGATTCGAACCTGCGACCTACGGATTCGAAGTCCGGCGCTCTATCCAGCTGAGCTACGGGCGCGCAAATCGCTCAATTTGGGTCATTATAACTTTTCAATGGGTTACGCAACACTTTTTTGACGACAAATTCCTTGATCCTTTTGTTCTTGCGTTTAATCCACAGATTACGCCCCGGAGAAATAGGCTGCGCATTTCACAGGGTAAACAGATTACACAGATTGCAATGAATACGGGATAAACTCCGGCGGGTATCCAGGCGTTAAAATGACTTTTTACGAAACCATCAACTTTAAAAGCTATAATTAGGCTATGTATGAGTTGAAGTATCGGAGGCAAGCCCGGAACTATTTGGCTCGTTTACCTCTGAAAACAAAGACTGCAATCGTAAGCAAACTACATGAGCTTGCCGCCGATCCAAATGACCCTTCGCTGGATACCGATGTCTTAAGAGGGCGCGAGGGCTTTCGCCTTCGGATTACCAAATCGCCATTGAGTAATGCTGCCTTATCGTTATCGGTTTCACCCTGAAACCGGGAAAGCAATAGATCTGGTCCATCCGGTTAATCCTGTCCAAAATAAAATTACGGTTCAGCCGAACCCACAAAGCTGTTTGACTATTTCACAATCTTGGTTACCTTATTTTGTAACCGTTCACAAGTTCAGAGTACAGGGTTCGGGGCTTGTTGGTAAAGGTTAATAAAAAAACAACCCTGAACCTCTGAACGGCTAGGATAAAAGGAGGGTGTCATGTCCATGAATTTTTTGGAAGATACTGACGACTGGCCCGAATATGATATCATCAAGGCTGACATCCGTCGTCTGGAAACGCAGCATGTTGAGTCCCGCAAAAAACTGCTGGCAGCGGAGTCTGCCTTTCGATCTGACCCGGAAAGCCAGGAATTAAAAACCAGGGTCAACGGACTTAAAAAGAAAATGAAAGAGATTGAAAAAAGGCTTGAGGGGGCGCTCAGTATGTACCGCTGACCAGGATATTTCAGGAGTTTTATGCGATTAAACCTAGGACTTGCAGGCCAGATCGTCTCCCCGGCACAACGCCTCCATATATAGTTGGGCAAAAAGACCATTTATGGACGGAGACTAACTACTTGCCGATACTAAGGGCCGGATCGAATTTTCCAGATACCGTCGGGGACTGGGCATTCAAAGTGGCCCGCCTGACTTTTTCGGAAAGATAGGGAATCAACTCCCCAAGACTGATATAGGTATCCTGATTGTAATCCGCCGCCCCTTTGAGCCCCTGCAGCAGAAAGTAGGTAAACACCCCGTGACCGCCGCCCCAGTCTTTGCCCTCCTGGGAAAGTTGTTTGTCATTGGAAGCACTGATCACACAAATCCCGTCACCGACTTTGGATAAATTCTGCAACCCGGTGCTGATGGGGTTGATTTCAAGGCCGCGGCTTGCCCGTCGGGTCACGTCAAACCCCTTGCCGACCCCGCCGGCATGACAGGCATCGGCAATAACTACGACTTTGCGCGCCCTGATAAAACGTTTCAGAGCCGTTTCGATGTCCCACATGGGAAACCCGGTTCCGGCAATATTGTCGTACTTGGTATCATAGGCAAGCAGAAACAGGTTCTCAGGAAAGTCCGGAGATTCGGGCGAGCCGTGCCCGGCAAAATAAATCGTAACCACGTCCTCAGCCAGAGCCTGCTTGAGCCAACTGAACAAAGCGTTTTTGATATTCTGCCCCGTGGCCTGTTTGTTGAGGAGCAGTTTTACTCTGGCAGGCGCATATTTCCCGCCACCGGGAGACACAATCCACTCATAAAAGGATTGAGCATCATCCGCGGCATAGCGCAACGTCGGAATTCGCGTGTCCTTATACTTGGATATGCCCACAATTACCGCCCATCTTTGACCCGCGATCGCCTCCTGGCGGCTTTGGACCTGCTCCGCCGGTAGCGGGGCAGCAGCGGTTATCCGGGTTTGGCCGCTTAACTTACGCAGTTCTTCAGGAAACTCGGTTTCAGCCAGCAGGACTTCCACGGTTTTGGCTATGGAATCAAAGATCAGCCGGCTTGATCGTGACAGTTGAATTTCATCCCTGACCTTTTCAGAGATCACTTTGTCCCATAAAAGCGTGTATGTTTTAGGTTCCAGCAATTGAAACCTAACCGTGGCCGTTGAATCGATGGTTTTGCGGATGGCATAGTGCTCAAACGTCGGGGCAATTCCGTAAAAAATGGCCAGAGCCTTGGAGATGCCGGATATACCCGGTTCTTCCAATCGGATCGACTTTAAATAACATTGAAAAATCAGATCCACGTCGGTGGTCTTATCTTCGTGCAAATTTACCACCTGTTTAAAATTTTTACCTTCTTCGAAAAAATTGACCAACCAGCGAGCCATTTCGTTAGCCAGATCACCTTTAATATATTTCGTGTCCGCTTGGGACATCGTGTCCTTGATTTGTATGCCGATAACGGCGTCATAGTGCGCGAGCCGGGAGCGGACGATCTGCCTTTTTTTTAGCTCCTTTTCGGCTTCATAGCTGGCCCGCATGCAGCTAAACAGTGTTAAAATCAAACAAAATACAATCAATTTTTTCATGGTTTGCTCTCCGCGGCATTAAACAGGATGCGATCGGACATTTTATGGTTTTTAAAATAATAACGTTTTTCAACACAAAAGGGTTGATAAGAATTCCCTTCAAAGAACAGAATCAGGAGAAATTTACGGTTGTGTGAGGCAACAGAGTGTGCCCCAATATTTAGTATGGTCAGATTTCAGAGTACGGAAAATCTACTATCAGAATTAATATGGCCGATAACAGGCATTATGTCAAGAAGGGCTTTTTGCCAAACATACTGAAATGCCCGAAATTTGAGAACAGAAACCCGGTCTTCGCCAGGCTTCGCCCCGACAAGCCTGTAGGGCCGCATCTTTGGCTTCTAAAAATAGGCATCTACCGGATACTGCGGATCTCGAATATAACTTGTCCCGCCGAAGAATCCAAACCGAAGGCGGATCATCCGCACTGATGGGACTTCCGGGACGCCCCTAATATTATAAGATTCTAGCCATCCATTAGTGAATAT
>JACKQG010004718.1_pt1 | contig 15651 bp, 19 predicted proteins | sample 8237621 | NCBI WGS metagenome assembly JACKQG01 (sample SAMN15677084, study PRJNA649215) | marine metagenome | biome: marine; feature: Black Sea; material: saline water; isolation source: suspended particulate matter (SPM) from the Black Sea western gyre | collected 2013-06-09/2013-06-10 | depth... | reverse complement strand
GGGATACCGAAGCCAAGGACAGGGTAAACCGCATGTTGGACCAAGTCATGGAAGTCCCCATTAAGTTCGCGCGGGCCCAACTTCAGGCCGGGGCCGATATCGTGGTTGTCGCAGACCACGCCACGGGTGACCTGGTCAGCGCCAAGGTTTACAAGGAATACCTCCAGCCCAGGCACAAGATCATAACCTCAGAGATCGGCGGGCCCCTGATCCTGCACGTGTGTGGCAACTGCAAGGATCGCATTGAGATGTTCGCGGATGCCGGTTTCAACGCCTACCACTTCGAGTGGCAGCTTGACGCTAAAGATGCAGTGGCGCGGGTGGGTGATCGCATCTCCCTGGTGGGCAATATTGACAACGCCAATGTGCTGTTTATGGGCACGCCTGAAGATGTCTACAAGCAGGCCCGCTATGCCATTGAGTCCGGGGTGAACATCATCGGTCCCGAATGCGCCATTCCATTGGAAACTCCGCTTGAAAACCTCAAGGCTATTTCTGAGGCTGTCAGGGCGGGATATTAGCCTGCGCTTGCCGCCCTATAAAAATGACTTGCTCCATAGTATGGAAAACGGCACATCGAATACGGGAATTTTATATTGTCGTTATTTGTAGTGAACCAGTGTCTTTATAGGAAGGAATAATACCAAAGGTTTCCCATTGAGGGAGATAAATCCAAACTGTTCATAGTATTCTTTGGTCTGGTTATCTTTTGCATCGACAAAGAGTCCAATTATGCCAACATTTTCTGAAATAAGAATGACTTTTTCAACAGCACTCCCTATCAAATAATTTCCATAGCCTTTGTGCTGATGTTTTTTTGACACAGCAAGTCTCGCAAATTTTAAAGCAGGAATTTGATCTGGATATTTTTTAGCGATAATAGGTGGTAAGTAATCCGTTTCAACTTCACAAATCGCCAGGGTGTAGAATCCAAGGATCTCGTTCGAGTTTTCATCATTAACCAACACAAAGGTGCGGGACATACCTTTAGTAATGTGCTGTCTGGCAGTCTTTTGCAGAAATATATTTAATTGGGTGTTTCCACAGTCAAACCGCTTTCTGTCATGCGATTTATCCAAAAGCTCGATCTTTATCATTTCAAATCCTGCTTATACTGTTTCATTGCTTGAGCCAGTTTGGGATTCGCCTTTGGAGGGTTTTCAATCAATTCAAACAAATGCTGAGCAGATTGTTTATTTAACCTGATTTTATTTTCATGTTCAATAATGGCCTGGGCTTTTTCCTGACCTCTTTTAAGCGGTTTATACTCAATTTTAAATTCATCAGAACCATGGTAAACGATACTTGAAAACATGTATGTTGTTTTTAAAGTACCTCCTTTCCATAAAAATATTGCCAGAGCAATTCAAAAAGCACCCAAGTTCTACTTTTATGATACCGGACAGGTCATCGGTGACCTGGGCATAAAATTAGAAAACACGGTTGCCTGTGCCATACAAAAAGAAATACATTTTCGGAAAGACTGTTTTGGTGAAACAAAATGCCTTTATTATCTGAAAAATAAATAAATTGGCTTGCAGGAATAACCCTGCCTTAAATTTATTAAAATCAGATAAGATATTCTTTGCATTCCAAACAAAAAAATGAACCGGGTGTGACCGGTAATTTTGGTGTTGAAGCTGTAGAAAAAGCCTGAAAACACTGGAGATTTTTGTAATTTTGTGCTATATTTTTCTAAAAATAGAAAGCAAAACCGCAGACCTTTAAAAGAGCAAAAATCAAATGGCCAAATACACGAAAAATGGAATAACTACTTTTTAAAAAGTACTTATTCTACAGATTCGTTCTGTATCAAAAAGTCTGCTTAAGGGGTGTAATCCCGAAGAAAGAAAGCGACAACAACACCGCCGGTTAATATCAAAAGACTCCCGACAATAAAAACATAAGAAAGGCCAAAGACATCAAGGATAACGCCTGAAAGTATTGGAGACACAATCATGCCAAGGCTCCAGGCGCCATCCGTAATGCTCATGAGTGATGCCATTCCCATGCTGCGGCCAAGCTGCCCTGTGATAACAAGTCCGCCGGGCAATGAAAGGCCATTGGCCATACCCATGAAAATATTGAGCAACAGGATCATCATAAAGCCGTCTATAAACGGCATCCCAAATACAGTCAATCCAGATGCAAAGGTCCCGATGATAACAAGGTACTTGGGATTGATCCGATCGGCAAGCCTGCCGCAGGGTCGTTGAAGAAATGCAATAAGAAAAATATTGGCAGATAAAATGATACCGACCTGGGAACTTGTCAATTTGAGCTGCAACGCAAGAATCGGTAAAAAGGTATAGACTGCTCCCTGTCCGGAGGCGGCAAAAAATCTCATCAAGGAAATTCCCAGGATAACGCGATGGGATAACATTTTTTTAATTGAAACCGGTTTTTTAATTTCCTGAATTCCGCGGCGTCTGGCATCGGAAGGAATAAAAATCATCATCAGAATACAGGTTAACAGCGCCAGGAAACCCATGGCATAAAATGCTGTATCCATACCGAAATGGTCACGGATCATGCCGCCCAGGGCAGGGCCGATACCAAGACCGAACATCACAGCCATATTCAGAGTGCCCATATACAACCCAAGTTTTGGTTTTGGTGCGATATCCGCAGCAAGGGCCATGGCAATGGGAACCACGAGAACAGATGTCAATCCATGGAAAAAGCGGATGATAATAAGCGTTTCAGCAGTTGCCGGCAGCACATAGAATACTGAAATTACGGCGTATGAAAAAAGGCCGGTCACAATGAAATTTTTCCGGCCCAATTTGTCTGAAAGCCGACCGGCAAATGGGCTGAACAGGGTCCTGGAAACATTAAAACTGGCAATAATAATCCCGACCAGGGTGCCACCTGCGCCGAGTTCCACCGCATACACCGGTATAAGGGGCCAGATGATGCCAAGGCCAATCATTGCCACGCCCACTGAGACAGAAAGCAAAAACAGTATTCCGGAAGAAGATTGATTCAATATATTCACGGTATTTTATCTGCCCTGCGGCCAGCCTGAACCATGCGCCGATTTCGTTCTTTATTTTGGGACATGAGGATGCCTTTTTTTGTCCTGGGCACAATGAAGCGCCTCTTCTGTAACAAGGGTTAAAAAGCAACGATTACAAGAAATGCAGGAGGCTTTTGACCGGTCACCAGCAGCCCATCGTTTGACAAGCCCGGGCTCTCTTATGAGCGGTCTTGACAGGGCAATATAGTCGGCAACCCTGGAGTTGATGACATCTTCGGTAAGCGTGTAGCTTAGAAAGCCGCCCACCAGAATAAGCGGAATTTTTATTTTTTCCTTGAACGCCAGTGCAGCTTTTCTATAATAAATTTCTCTGTCTTCCGACTTTGATGTTCCCCCTCTGGAGGGTATGCATTTGCCGGATTCAAAGGTTCCGCCGCTCATCTCAATGGCATCCATACCAAGAGTTTCAAGTATTCCGGCAACAGTGATCATCTCCTCCACTGTAAACCCGTGTTCAAGGAAATCCTCCGAGTTGATCTTGACCATGACGGGAAAGGATTTTCCAACCCGCTGCCTGATCTCCTGGTAAACTTCTATAAGCAGCCTTGCCCGATTCTCAAGTCCTCCGCCATAGTCGTCATACCGCTTATTATAGAATGGGGATAAAAATTGACTGAGCAGATAGCCGTGGGCCGCGTGGATTTCAACTGCGTCAAAACCTGAAGTGACAGCTCTTTGTGCGGCATCACCAAAGGCTTTTATCGTTCTTTTAATATCATCAATCGTCATTGCTGACGTTTTTTTGATGTCCTTTGCAATTACATCTGAAGGGCCTATTGGCGCATACGCATCTTTTCCGATACCCCGCATGCCGGCATGGGCCAGTTGAGCGGCTATCATCCCGCCATTTTCGTGAACAGTCCGGGACACCTGTTTTAAGCTGTCGATCATTGCATCGGAATAAATACCCAACTGCCTTAGACCTGCCTGGCCTTCCAGGTTCACATGGGTGTGTCCTGTAATAATAAGCCCGACATCTCCCCGGGAGAGTCCGGCCATATAATCCAGTAACTTACCTTTTGCGGTGCCATCAAGATTGGCCATTGCCTCATAGGTGGCGGATCTGACAAATCGATTTTTCAGTATCATACCATTTATAGTACCTGGTTCAAACAATTCGGACATGGTTCTCCTTTTTCAAATTAATGCATGATTATCATTATGGGTCATATGGGTTACTGTTTCAAGAAAAAATCAAACAACAGCCGGATGCACTCTTTTACCAGGGCTGTTGATCCGGTAATTTTCATATTCAACAAGGTGCCTTACTCCAGGAATGGGTTTCAAGAAACTGGCCATAATAGGCTTACAGTTGATCCGGTGTTAATTGATCTGGACAGCTGTCAAAATGCTGACTGAGTCGACGAACGGCCCTGGCGTAGTTATCAATGATACTGTGGCTTAGGCCCTGAAGTTTGAGTAATCTCAGGTGGCGCTGATAGAGTTCATTAAATCGTTTTGTTTGGGTTTTGTTCATGGTAAACTCCTTTGATTATAAGTGGCCGGAATTGGACTCTTACAGGAGTTATACACTGATTTGAATTATTTTTCTGCCGCGATAGCGGCTCAGTTCAACAAGATGAATCATTCGGTTTCACAAGAATCTATCTTGTGAAAAGATCATAAAAAATTTATCAACCGGACTGCATATAGCCGCTGCAGGCTTCAAGTTAGGTGTTTTTGGCACATTTACATTATATCTTATCCGGCGTAGCAGCCGGTTATAATGGTGTTAACCATGACACCGGACGCGCGGGATGGACAATCGGCCGTAATATGTTAACGTTGCACGTAGGCAAGCTAGTGAGCTTAATATTAGGAAATATATATACATCATGAAGCCAATTAATCTCACAGAACACCCTGAAGGTGGTCGATTCCGCGAGGTATTCAGATCCTCTAAAACCATCTATACATCACAGGGGGATATTAGATCAGCCCTTACCCACATCTATTTTTCTTTGAATCCGGATGAGCGAAGCAGATTCCACAAAGTTTCATCTGATGAAGTCTGGAACTTATACCAGGGCAAAGGTCTGCGCCTGTACATTTGGGATGGCTCAAATACACCTCCTGAATGCATCACTCTATCACCCAGCAGCAATACCTTCTGTTATGTAATACCTGCCGGGATTTGGCAAGCTGCCGAACCCATATCAGATACGGTCCTGGTAGGCTGTTCAGTAGCCCCTGGATTTGAGTTTCGGGATTTCACGCTCATTGATCCAGACTCAGATGACGGCAAACTGCTCATATCAATAGCACCGGAACTTGGCAGGTTCACAATTGCATAACTATCAAATTGAAAAGAAGCATATGATGAATAATTTGTCTTCGGTAAAACACGAAAAAAAATAAATGAGCCGGTTGAATTGGTATTTATAGGCTAAATACATGTCATTATTTAATATAATAACTGGAGGAAAGAACAACAACTTTCATGAAGGACATTAAAGAACTGATGAAAAAACTTCATGTTCTTCATGAACTTCTTGGTGATCTTTCATTATCGGGAAAAGGGTTAACCACCCACCCGTATCGAGTGTTGCGTGATTGAGAAGCATAGACATACCGTTGAACAACTCCTAGCCAGAGCGTAATTCCTAAACCAAAAAAAGAATGATATATAAAACTGTATTCAATATTATTTAAACCTTCAGGAGTATCTATACCCATAACACCAAAACCAATGCATGGATAGAGAATAAACCAGGGTAAAATTAATGTAATCCATCCGAATATTTTCCTGAACGAATTGGCCATTAAACATATTCAGTATCCATCTTCCAAGGAACTGTGGTTCCATAGACCCTTTTACGATGTTGGTTACTTTGAGGAATACAAATCCAATGTCCATAATTAATGTTGAAAAAATTCCCATAAAAACGATTTCTTTTTTATTCATTGTTCTGCGCCTTTTAAATTTATTTAATTATTTTTTGTAATACAGAAAATCACAATAGTTGTTACCTTTTGCCAAGGTCTTTTCTCTTTTTAGTTCCAAATGATCCGGCAAAAGTCCTGCAACCTTGCGGTCAAAATCGCAGTAAGCCTTTGTTAATTCCAAAGTATTTTCCCTTTTAAAAAAATCATAGTACGGACATATGTGTTGTTTCCAACCGACCCCGTTTCCAATGTCAACTAGCTCCTTATCCCAAGGCAAACAAGGAAAGAACCATTCATTTCTTGGCCCTAAAAACTTCAGGAAATTATTAAAAGGATCTTTTGATCTGCGTACAAAAAACGCTATAAAACTAACATTTTTAGACATTCTCGGTTTCCAAAGAATATTGTGAATGACGTCAATCACTTCGTTTCGATCCTGAATGTAATCAGGCAGCACTTTATAAAAGGCCAATCCGATAACAGAAGCCATCATATGAAACCCAACAACCCCACCCTTTTTTTCAATACGGGCATTGATTTCAAGATAATGCTTTTTAAAAGCCTTCATGATTTCCTTATAATTTTCTTTGTCCAGTTTTTTAATTGCCGGTTTCAGCCCGAAACACCAAATCACTAAATTAAGTTTAATTTTTTGTATCATTGTTTTTTCCTTCCAGATTATTTATGTTAATGACTCTTTCTGTTTTTCAATCCAAATGGTGTGGTTCACCAAACCATAAGGCTTTAAAGCTGAAACCAATCTGATGCCAAGAGAACTTCCGCTGTTTTTTGTGTTGCCTGAATCGTGGAGCAGGTGAATCCTGACATCCGTATCTATCTTCATGCGGGTATATAATTTGACGATCTGCTTCTCTGTTTTTTTCTCCGCCTGATCTAAAAATTCCTGCAGGGGCATTTCCAATTGCTTAAAGGTATTGCCTGCTGATCTAAGTTCGATGATTTCGATCCATTTCATCTGGTAAATCCTATATCAGTATTTTTATGATTTTCGTTTGCTGCCATTATATTGCTAAAAGCATGCCAGGATAATAAATTTAATGATAACAAGGGGTTGCAATATTGATAGGTTATGAATTGTCAATAAAGACATCTTTTATTGTCAAATGAAACAATATTGCGTATATTCTGTCAAATAAGACAATATTTTGAAAAGGGGTATAAAATGCCGATTGAAAGAAGCGATTTTTTTAAAGAAGCAACCATGAGAATATGCGGTAATCTGGAAATAGAAAATGCCTTGCACTCTCTGCTCCTTTATCTAAAGGATTTTATACCCGTCGCAAGAATGGGCCTTTCATATTATAATGATACGTTGCGGTCCATGAATATAATCGCTCATGCCAATGAAGAAATGGGTGAAAAACTTGATCTGATTATACCTTTACCAGATGATGCTTTGAAAACTGGGAAAAGTATTTCAAAAGACAGTGATGTGTTGCTTATCAAAAATCCTCATCAGTTTCCATTAAGCAAACATGTGATGAATGTTCTTGATGTCACAGCATCATCGGTTCTTTTTTTAATTCTGCGTTCAAAAGATAAAATGGTAGGAAATGTTATTTTTCATTCGGTTGGTGAACCGAAATTCACAGAAAGCCATTTAGGGCTGGTTGAATCGTTGAAGGACCCCATGAAGATTGCCATGTCAAATGCCCTCAAACATCGCGAAGTATTAAAGTTGAGGGATTTGTTGGCAGATGACAACAAGTATCTGCATGGTGAACTAAGGCGGCTCTCAGGTGATGAAATCATCGGTGCAAACTTCGGGTTGAAGGATGTCATGAAAAAGGGGCTTTCACCGGCGCCCTGTCTAAAATGCGCGGTCGATTTGAAAGGGCAGATAAAGGAACGATTTTTCTTGATGAAATTGGAGAACTTCCGTTCCAGGCACAGGTACGCCTGTTAAGAGTATTGCAGAACAAGGAAATAGAACGGATTGGTGGTTTTGAAACGATTCAATTGGATATAAGAATCATTGCTGCCACAAATAGAAACCTTGAGAAAATGGTCCAGAATGGAGATTTCAGAGAAGACCTCTGGTTCCGGTTGAATGTTTTTCCTATTATGATACCTCCATTACGCGAAAGAAGACAGGATATACCCGCACTTTTACAGCATTTAATTTCATTGAAAGTTCGAGAGTTGAAACTTCCCCAAATTCCGGAAGCAGTTCCAGATTCCATTGATATGCTGATGAATTATGAATGGCCCGGAAATGTAAGGGAATTGAGCAATATTGTTGAAAGAGCCATGATCCTTAGCCCTGCAGGGCCTCTGGATTTTAGTAATTTAATTCCATGTAAAGAAAAGGAATCTCATGAACTTGTTACGCATTCTACTGCAACTGATAATCTTGAGCGATTGATTTCAAATCATATAACAAAAGTAGTTGAAAGAACCAAGGGTAAGGTTCATGGCCCTGAAGGTGCAGCTGAAATTCTTGGCGTAAATCCCAGTTCCTTGAGAGGGAAAATGAGAAAATATGGTATCAAACATGGTAGACGCTTTAAGAAATAGGGGTGCTGTTGTGGCTCAATAAGATGTGTGTAATGGGGGGTATCCTAACTATTTGAAATAAAAAATGATCATGCAAACAAACAAACCAAGTTCGGTGCTATATTGCACTTTTCAGGGCCAAAAAGAGAGACATAGAAAAATTAAAGCGATTGTTCAACAATCAAAATGCACACGGGCAAGCCGGTGATTTTAAAACGTTAGATTTGGAAGGAGATCGGGTGAAATCGATTAAAAATCTACTATCTCCAAGCCAAATTGTTTACAATAGCTTGCTTTTATCGGGTAGATTTTATATCAAACTGGCTTGAATTAAAATAAAACAAATAAATTACCTATATGAACAGAATGCTAAAAAAACTTGTCCCTGAACTTATTGCTCTGAGGCGGGATTTTCATCAATATCCCGAACTTGGCTTTAAAGAGTTTGCGACCCAGAAAAAAATTATCACATATCTTGATAATGTGGGTGTTAAAGCGAAGAAAATTGCAAAGACCGGTGTTGTTGGAGCTCTTTCAGGAAACAGACAAGGAAGAACCCTTCTACTCAGATCAGATATGGATGCCCTTCCTATACAAGAAGAAACCAATCTTGAGTTTCAGTCAAAAAATTCAGGAATAATGCATGCCTGCGGACATGACGGACACATGGCAATGCTTTTGGTGGCTGCAAAGCTTTTAGCCCAGTTCAAAGAAAATATTGCGGGTAATATTATTTTAGCCTTCCAGCCCAATGAGGAAGATGCCGGTGCCCATAAAATGATAGAAGAAAATATCATTGAAGACTTTAAAGTTGACGCTGCTTTTGGATGTCATCTCTGGAACCAGCTTGAAACTGGAAGAATTGATATCTGTGACGGGCCGGCAATGGCTGCAAGCCATTATTTTTACCTGACCGTCAAAGGTGTTGGAGGGCATGCAGGATTTGCCCATGAATCAATTGATCCAATCTTTATTTCATCCCACATAATTCAGGCTGTCCAGTCCATACAGACAAGACAAATCAATGCCTTGGATCCGGCAGTTATAATGTTCACAAGTATTCATAGCGGGACAAACACCACTATTATACCTGAAAAAACAGTATTACAGGGTTCAATCCGTTTTTTATATGAAAATGGTGAAGATATCCTTAAAAAGTTTGAACAAGTTGTTAATGGTATCTGTAATCTACACGGGGCTGGTTATGAGCTTGAATTCAAAAAAGGCAACGACATGCTTTCTAATGATCCTTCTGTTGCAGAAGTAGTAAGGAAAGCAGCCTTCAGCATTCTTAAAGACGAAAAAAAAGTTACTGCTGATATCAGAACCATGGCTGGCGAAGATTTTTCAGAGTTTGCCGCCAGGGTTCCTGCAGCATTTGCCTTTGTAGGTGCAAAGAATAAGTCTCAACCAATCGTATACCCGCATCATCATCCTCAATTCGACCTGGATGAAGATGCGCTTGTTCTGGGATCAGAATTATACATTAATGTAGCGCTCAATTATCTAAAGGATATCTTTTAGTGAAAAAGAATCAAAAACCTGGAAAAGGAACATGCTCGGTATGGGCAGGAGAAGAAAAATATTTAATGCAGAATGCAACCCAGGTGCCTGTTGTACATAGTGTTTCATTTGGATATAAAGATATTGATGAATGGCAGCAAGTTGCTTTGGGAAAACAGAAAGGACACATCTACAGCCGTAATACAAATCCCACAGTTGAAGTTTTTGAAAATAAAATATGTGCCCTTGAGAATGCTCAAGCTGCAACCAGTGCCTCAACAGGTATGGGAATCATAAGCAGTACTCTTTTTGCACTTCTTTTACCTGGCCAGAAAGTTGTATCGGTAAAAGATACATATGGTGGAACAAACAAGATTTTTACAGAATTTTTGCCCAGGATCAACGTGGAAGTAAAGTTGTGCGACACAACAGATCATGAAGCAATCGAGGCTGAAATCGTAAAGGGCTGTGACCTGCTTTACCTTGAAACCCCTACAAATCCAACTATCAAGATTCTTGACTTGGAGCGTCTTTCAAAGGCTGGGAAAAAACAAGGCGCTGTTGTGGTAGTCGATAATACATTTGCAACTCCTATCAATCAGCAACCCCTGGCATTGGGTGCGGATCTGGTTCTTCATTCAGCAACAAAATATCTTGGAGGACATGCAGATGCCCTGGGAGGTGTGGTATGTGGTGACAATGAACTGATCAAGCAGATTTATCACTATCGTGAAATCAACGGTGCAACTCTGGATCCCATGTCTGCTTATCTTCTCTTAAGAGGAATGAAGACTCTCGCCCTTAGAGTAGAAAGGCAGAACCAGAATGCCCTTGAAATAGCCCAACACCTTGACTCACATCCGGAAATTGAAAAAGTATTCTATCCTGGATTAAAATCCCATGAAGGCCACAAGATAGCAAAAAAGCAAATGCAAGGTTTTGGAGGTATGCTCAGTTTCAGACTCAAAAAAGATTCCTTTGAATCTGTCGGTATTGTTCTGTCTAACATGAAGTATGCTCATTCCGCTGCCAACCTTGGAGCTGTAGAGACAATTGTCGGTCCTCCTGCAACAACAAGCCATGTTGAATGCACAAGGGAAGAACGTCAGGCCATGGGTATACCCGAAGGTCTTATACGCTACTCTACAGGCATTGAGGATATCAATGATCTTATAGATGATCTTGATAATGCTTTGTCAAAATTATAATGAACAGTATTGTAAATATAGCTGAAAAATTAAACTAATTTAAAAATAATCCCAAAGATGTAAAATTTTCAGAATTATGCAAAGTGTGTGATTTTTATTTTGGAGACGTTCGACAATCAGGCTCAAGTCACAGGGTATATAAAACCCCATGGAATTGACTGGAAGCCTATCCTATGATGACAAAAACAATACGATTCTTAATATTGTGAATACCAAAGGAATGGATAACCTGCTCCTGAAAGAGCTTATGTCGTCGGGATGATTATTTTTTTAAAAGACTTGACAAAGAACAGATCTTTACGTATAGTTCACACTATGAACCAAATTGAAGAAACAACATTAAACGTGACAGAATTTCAGCTTGTTGAGTTTCAGAAACTCATTGCCAGGCTTTTTCAGTGCTGCCAGGACCGGATGCAGTATCAAAGTGACCGGTTTAAACTCCCTGATGCAGAGTTGAGATGCATTTTATCTTTTGAGGATGAGAGATATCTAACGCCAAAAAACATTGCCTCCCGAATGAATGTCGGGAAAAGCAGGGTTACAAAAATTATTTCCGGCCTTGAAGAAAAAAAACTCATCCAGCGGATAAAAGACCCTGAAGATTCAAGGATTTATCTTATCAGTTTGACCAATGCTGGAAAGAAGAAGGTACTGAAGATTAAGCAGTTCCATGATGATATCCATGAAAAAATATTATTGCAGGTCAACCAGGAGCAAAGAAAAAACATGTTGGCCAACCTTGATCTTCTGAAAGCCTGCATGGAAGCAGGCAAAGAGATGATGAAATAGGCATTTTTTTAACGATATAGTTTATGCTATTAACTATTATCTACATCAAAAACACTTATAACCCTGAACTTTAATATTTTTATTAACTTAACAGGGCTAACAATGAGAGGAAAAAATGGAAAACATACAGGAAATGGAAAAACAAATCGCAGCGCTGAAAGCGCAGATGGATGGCTTTGATGCAAAAGTCACAGAGAACAAGCTATCCATGATCGTTTTCAGCGGCGATCTGGACAAGGCACTTGCTGCCTTCATCATCGGCACAGGTGCGGTCGCCATGGGAATGGAAGTTGTCATGTTTTTTACTTTCTGGGGCATCCCAATACTGAGGGCTCCAGATAAAGAAGGCAAAGGCAAAGACATGATGAGCAAAATGTTCGGCTGGATGCTTCCAAAAGGAGCTTCAAAACTGAAGCTCTCCAAGATGAACATGGGGGGTGTCGGTACAGCCATGATGCAGAGCCTGATGAAAAAAAAGAACGTTGCATCTCTTGAACAGATGATAGAGCTTGCCGCTGAGCTTGAAGTAAAGATTTATGTCTGTGAGATGTCAATGGGTCTTATGGGATTTACGAGGGAAGAGATGATCGACTACCCCGGCCTCACCTATTGTGGCGTGGCAAAGTTTCTTGAAGAGGCCATGAACAGTAAAGTTCAGCTTTTTCTATAGGGGTTCCGGCAGAAAAATTCAGCATTTTGAGCAGGAAAAATTTAATACAACACAAATAAAAAAAATTGCGAAAACACGGGAGAATTAAAATGTCAGATTCAATTAAAGAAGACAAAACAATTGACCTTAAAGGACTACCCTGCCCCATGCCCGTTGTAAAGGTCAACAAGGGAATTAAACAAGTCGATGTCGGCCAGGTCCTCAAGGCCATCGCATCTGATCCGGGAGCACTTACTGATTTCCCGGCCTGGGCGAAAACAAGTGGCAATGAAATCTTGAAAACAGACCAGGAAGGTGACGATATTATTTTTTATATCAAGCGCCTTAAATAAGACATAAGGAGGAAATATTTTGGACTCTGTCTATTATTTCATATTGGTGCCAATGGTTTATGTTGCATTTTTCATTTTTATTGCCGGCAACATATTGCAGATCGTAAAGGTCATACAAAGAAAACGGTTTGCCCCACCATTAAAAATATATCCCGAACAAAAACCTTCTTTTCTGTGGGCGATTTATGATGCCTTTCTCTTTCCAATGGTAAGACGGTCAAACCCGATCCTCTGGTTCTTCCTGATTGGGTTCCATGTCTGCGTTTTTCTACTTTTTCTTGGCCATCTGGAATTGATAGGAGACTTTTCTGTTTTACAGATCATTGGACATGAAATATTTATCGGCAGAGGGTTTGTCGGACTCGGAATCCTGATAGCCCTGTTGTTTTTTCTTTTCAGGCGGTTTGCCTCACCCGTTCGTCAATTTTCTGTTCCTGAGGATTATTTGATTCTGATGCTGCTATTGCTGACAGCCATCTTTGGTTCTCAGATGGACTGGGCAAGGACATGGTATGGCTATGGCGAACTTACTGTTTACGAATACAGGCCCTATATTTTAAGTTTAATTTCCTTAAGCCCGGATATCGGGCCGGTTATGGATGTCGGGCACTCCTTCATGCTGGTGCTTCATGTCTTTTTTGCAAATCTTTTATTAATGTTCTTTCCCTTCAGCAAGCTTGTTCATTCAATCTTTGCTGTACCTTTGAACATGATTCGGAGAGGTAAGTAATGGACCCAAAATTACATCAGGAAATGTTAAAGGCGATATCAGACAAATTGACGGGTGTGATGCAGATGTATCTTGATACATGCTCCAGGTGCGGCATTTGTGCGTCAGCCTGTCATGTCTATGCATCTGTTCCTGAATTTGAAAATACACCAGTATACAGGGCGGAATCGATACGTAAAATTTATAAAAAATACTTCAAGCTTCAGGGAAAACTGCTGCCAATGATTGGGGAAGCCGTTGATATTGATGACAATACAGCAGACATGCTCAAAAAAACCGCGTATTCCTGCACCGGATGCAGGCGCTGCATGGTTTACTGCCCCTTTGGAATAGATACCCAGCAGATCATGTCCATTGCAAAACTGCTTCTGATAAAAGCTGAATCCGAACCTGAGATCCTTTCCATGCTGGCAGATGTTTCCATCTCAAAGGGTGATTCACTCGATAGTGTCAAGGAAAATTTCCTTAAGGGATTAAAAAAGATAGAGGCGGATGTGGTAGAAAAATGGAAACTGGAAGCTGGAAAAGTAGCGATTCCAACGGAAGTTGAAAATGCCGACATTCTATATGTTGCTCTTGCCGGCGCCCATTCAATAGTCCCTGCGGCAGCAATTTTCAATGCTGCAGGTGAAAACTGGACGTTGAGTTTTTTTGAAGCCGTCAATTTCGGTGCCTTTGTTGGTGACCCTTCAAAAACAAAGCTGATTCTGGACCGCATCATAAACGAGGCAATACGCCTAAAGGTCAAGGAAGTGTGCATCTGTGAGTGCGGAACCGCATACCGCGTCATGGCACAGCTTTCAGGGGACAAACCCTTTAAAGTGTCTTCGATAACCCAGGTCCACGCAAGATATATCAGGGAAGGCCGGATAAAACTAAAACCCCTTCCGGCTGATGTGAGTGTGACCTATCATGATCCCTGCCAGATTGCCCGAAATGGTGGTGTAATCGATGAGCCCCGTTATATCATTGGTCAGATTGCAAAGGATTACAGGGAAATGTCCCCTGACCCGAAAACCAACTGGTGTTGCGGCGGAGGCGGCGGATTGGTCGCCCTGGGTGATGAAACCATTGATTTCAGAATGAAATCATCAAAGGTAAAAGCAGACCAGGTAAAAAAATCCAGAGCAAAAATTCTTATCACCGCATGTGAAAACTGTCATACCCAACTGGATAATCTTAATGAGCATTACAAATTGGGGGTTGAAGTAAAGTTTCTAAGTTCAATGGTTGCAGATGCCCTTATCAAATAACGTTTCGATAATATAAGGCGACTAAATTGCAGGCGGTTGTTTTTTATACATCTGCCTGCAATTTCCTGGTTAACTCTCAGGTGATCCTACCCCAAAAAAGTAGACCCCTGAATCAAGACAAAATCCACTGAGTTTAAGCTACACATTCAACTTCCAACGTAGCTGGTCTGTGCTGCACTTGGCTTAAAACTCCATGCAGAAGCAGTTCATTCTCATACTGCATTGCCCAATCGGGTAACCGGGGTTTTTTAATCCCCCAGCCCCTGATCTCCTAAATTCTAAGCTAACCGCGGGGTTTCAGTGAACTTGACGGTTATCTGACGTCTCTCTATCCGCCAGAAAGCAACCCTTTAGAATCTATTGAAGACCTGAGTAGAAAAAATGTAAGGATGTTTGGATGTAAAATTAATGGAAATATAGTCGCAATTGGTACAGTGATATAAGACTCGGCACGACTGAAATTACAGGCTGAAATACCAAACTTACTTTTTGCAGGCACAGGTTCAAAACCTAATTTAAAATATTTTACCTGAATTCATTTTTGTTTCGTTTCTTTCCAGACAAATTTATGGTACCCTTTTTTATCAAATTTTTATGATCTATTGTATAATGTACCGGTTTTACCATAACCTTTTAAAAAAGATGGGGCCAGATATGCTAAAAAGAATAAAACTCTATACAGGGCTGGTTCTGCTTGCAGCCGTACTCACTCTTGTTTTT
>JACKQG010004717.1_pt1 | contig 15651 bp, 10 predicted proteins | sample 8237621 | NCBI WGS metagenome assembly JACKQG01 (sample SAMN15677084, study PRJNA649215) | marine metagenome | biome: marine; feature: Black Sea; material: saline water; isolation source: suspended particulate matter (SPM) from the Black Sea western gyre | collected 2013-06-09/2013-06-10 | depth... | reverse complement strand
CCGAGAAGATGAAGAAGGCCCACGAGACCGAGTTGCCGGGCGACTATTGACCAGCGTATCTGGTCGCGAACGGTCCACTTGACGATCGGCTTTCTCTGGGGCTCTGGCACCGCCGATTCGCAGTGACTCCTGTCGAACATCGGAATAGTGTGCTCGAACGAGCCCGAATGCTAATATGTAGGTAGAGTCGCGCCCGTTCGTTGCGCGCGAAGCAGCCCCCATCTTGTTCGTGGATTCCCATGAGTTCCCAAGCCGGCAAACCCGAAGGAAATGCGCAAATTCCCTCTGAGCGGGAAGTTGGGCCCGACCAGGCGGAATTCTCTGGGGGTGACGAACGCTACGGAGAGCCGTTGGAGGAAGGCAAGCGGGGTGCGTTGGCGGCTTTGCTGCTCTCATTGCCCGCTTGGCTGGTTAGCGCAATCGTCCACATGGTCGCCCTGTTGGTTTTGGCTCTTTGCACTTTATCGAGTATCGCGGAGAAGGACGAGGTGTTCGTCTCCGGCAGTCAGGTGGAACCTCAAAAGGAGCTGTTCGAAGAATTAGCCGAGTTACAGATCGAAAGCCTTCAGGAACTGGACGAGATGGAGGACTGGTCTCTGGCCTCCGAGGTGATCGATCCAGATGAAATTGCGTTTGCCAACCTGGGCGCGCCGGCGGAAATCGAAACCAGCGACAGCATCGGCGACCTTGCTCTCCCGGCTACAACGATCGACGAGATCGGGGCCTTGTTTAGGAAAGACGGCGATGGGATGGCGGACATCAGCGATGGTTTGGCAGGGGCGGCCACCTTCTTCGGCGCGCGTGCCAGGGGTCGTAAGTTTGTGTTCGTGGTCGACAATTCCAACAGTATGACCAGGGGCCGTTTCGAGACGGCGCTGAACGAGCTTGCGCAGACCATCGAAGTCATGTCGCCCCGACAGCAGTTCTACGTGATTTTCTTCAGCGATACGGCCTACCGCATGTTTCACCCCGAACCGGCGCCCAAACTGGTTCCAGCGACCGACAGCAACAAGGAGAGGCTGAGAAGCTGGCTGTACACCGTCGAAATGTGTCTGCAAACGAGAGGCGAGGAGGCGATCGCAACAGCGTTAGCCCTGAAGCCCGATGTCATCTATATCCTGGGCGATGGCGCGTTCACGGACAAAACAACCAATAAAATAACGGCGCCGCACAACCGATCCATCCCAATCCACACAGTCGGCATGGAGGTCGATCCGGTTGGCGAGAGACAGCTTCGGATGATCGCCCAGGCCAATAACGGCACCTATCGGCTGGTCGGCGCCTCGCCCGCGGCGAAGATGATGGCTGCGCGAAACCCGATCAAACGCAACCGGATTCGTGGCCCCGTGTGGGGAGTCAAACTGCCATTGGTCAATCGGAAGATGGGAATACGTCGGAAGCGATAGGTAGGCGAAAGGCCGATCACGAGTTCGTTCGCGTTTCGATCGGTACCAGCGTATTGAGGCTGCCGGAACGGAAGCCTTCCAGGTCCAGCGTCACGAAACGAAAGCCCAGACCTTTCAAGTGTTCCGCCAACGACTGGCGAGAATCATCTTCGCACAGCTTGGCAATGTCGACGGCTGGAACCTCCACGCGAGCCACGTCTCCTCGATGATAGCGCACGCGAACCGTGGGAAACCCTTGATCGCGCAGGAACTGTTCGCCGCGATCAACCATCTCCAATCGCTCGGGCGTCACCTCTTCACCGTAGGCGACGCGGCTGGAAAGACAGGGCATGGCCGGTTTGTCCCAGATGGGTAAGTCCCACTGGGCCGCCAACTGCCGTATCTCGTCCTTGTTGATTCCGCACTCGGCCAGAGGGCTGCGAACCTGGTGTTCGGTCGCAGCCTTCGCGCCCGGTCGGTAATCATCGGCATCGTCAACGTTTGCGCCACTAAGGATCACTTCGACGTTCAATCGAGGCGCGATGGATTGCATCTGCGTAAACAACTCGCTCTTGCAGTGATAACACCGGTCTGGAGCGTTCCGCACGTAGTCCACGTTGGAGAATTCCTCGGTGGATATCAGTTCGTGACGAATCCCGATCAACTCGGCCAACCGGCGTGCCTCGTCCAGCTCGCGCTCCGCCAGACTTGGGCTGACGCCGGTCACCGCGACGGCTCGATCACCCAGAGCTAACTGGGCCGCTTTGGCCACGACCGTGCTGTCGACGCCGGCGGAGAAAGCCACGGCACAACTTTGGAAACTGCGTATCAGATCGAGCAATCGTTCTCGTTTCTCGTCCAGATCGTTCAACAGATTCCCTTTCTGCAGACACGCAACGGCTCGGGTACAAAAAAAGGCAAATCCTCCACCGTAATGCCGTGGCGGTGAGTTTTGTGAGAGCCCGCACTCATTAGGGGGGAACCTAGGCTCCGGGTTGTGTGATCCGACGGAGGGGCTGATGCGCCGAAGCGCAAGGCCCACGTCGGCTGTACACGCGGCCGGAACCGAAATCTCGGTCCCCAGCGGGTACTCTTTAACGGCTCACCCAAAAGTCAGCACCGACATCACGAGCATGGCAGAGGAGTTTGCCGAAAACACGCAAGCGTGTTTCTACATGCATCGTAGCAGGCGCGGTCACGTCCAACAAGAAGGCGGGCGGACAAGACGGAAGGTCGCGAGTCACCGCTCAATGACTTGCTCGGCGGGCTCTCGCTTGATGGGCTCCATCACTTTGGTGTTGCGTTCGATCGCCAGGATGATCGTCCGTTGCTCCAAACCGTCGCCGCTGCCGGCCACCACGGGCAGCACCTGCCGCCGGTCGGGCAGGCTCTTGCGAACCGTAAAGCTGCCGTCGGGCCGCAGCTTGACAGGCTGGCCGGCCAGCGTCACATGGGCCTTGGGGTTAGTCTGGCCGTAAACGATCAACTCCGCATCCGCATCCAACGTGAAATTGGATTTTCGACCGACGGCTCCACCAGCCGCCGCGCCGTATCTCGTCACTAGGGCCGAGCCCATGGGGCGTCGCAGACGTTCTTCAAAGAGTTCTCTTAGATCGCCGCACGTCGGCGTCTCGCTGTAGCCGCCACTGAGCGAGAATACTCGCTCGTAGTCCCGGGCAACGTCCATCCAGTTTTGGTCCAATGAATCACTGCTGCCGGGGCTGGGGGTGGTCACCGAATTGCTGCGGGCCAGGGAGCAGAAGCGCCCAGTCGCGGCCAAATACCCGATATCCACGCGGTAACTTTTTGGCGGATCGCTGCAATTCACATACCAGTTGTTGACGCCCCCGTGGATGTCGATCTCTCGCAAGACTCGTTCCGCCGTGCTGGTCGTCGAACCCGCTTCGACTTCGATCAATCGCAACACGGGGCGGGCCGTGTGCCACTGCTCCGACAAGGCAGCTCGCACTCGTTCGACACTGTGGCGGTTGATTTCCCAGCACGCGTGCAGCCAGTACGGATCTCGTACCAACAGCACGATCCGATCTTTCCTTGGCGAGCCGTTACTCTTACTGAGGTGTTTCTTGCGTTTGCCACTTCCGTTGGCGGCATGTCCATTTTGGCAAGCAGAGGACAAGTCCTTCAGTCGCTCTTTTTCGGCATTCGCTACTTGAATACGACGGACCGCGCGCACATTTTTGGTCTTCACGCCGCTCTTCTTCTTGCGGGATCCGTTCGATTTGACGGATGCCCTTCGCCGCGGTGCTGGCGTCTTGGCCTTGGCCTTCGGCTTGGATTTTACGGTCGCCCTGGTACTTTTCGTCTTGGGTTTCGACGACTTCCTTGCACTTGACGACGCGCGCCGTTTCGACCTTGCCGCCCGTGCCAGTGCTCGAACCAGTTGGTCTTTTCGCATTGCGTGCCAACCGGCAACGCCCTGCTTCTTCGCCATCTGCGCAAGATCCTTCCGCGTATACTCCCTGAGAGAAGCTGCGGTGATCAATGGACTGTCCCTCCGCTAGTGGGAATCGTCACTACTCGTCGCTAGTTGCGATCCTTGTGGTTTGAGCGCCGTCCGTGACACGATGCGCCACGCCCAAAACCCACTCGGCAGTCCCTAGCCGCAGAAGAATTTGAGCCGTCATATTCGACGAAGCTGACTGTGTGCAGGCGTCAGCCAAGCAAAGGCACCAGGCGAGGCCGCACAACGCGGAAAGTACCTCCGCTCGTCGAATGTTCTCTTTTCATAGACAGTCTAACAAGTAACCGTCGGACCGGCCCCTCTCGTTCCTTTGCCGATTATCTACCCAGTAAGCTGAAAGATAACTGAGCCTCTTCGTTCGAGTTGTTAGTTTAATCGAAACGCTGGCCAAAAGCAAACTCTGGCCACTACATAGTGGGGCTCCTCTTGCGCGAAAGAACGTCGTAAGTTGCTGCAATAAAGCACCTTACTACTGTTCTACGCAAGCGTCCTCCAGATCCACTGGGCGATAAGTGATACACCAAGAGAGCACCCGATAGCGGTAGAAATCGTCACAGGGTGCCACTGCTCGAGCCGATGGCGTATTCGCCAAATCTGGATCATTCGGTACGGGACCTGACCAGCAATGATCAGGAAGAAAAGAAAACCGCTGGGATTGAACGCCCAAGCTCGCGCTATGTCGCCGTGCATCAGGCAGATGAAACAGCGCGTCAATCCGCAACCGGGGCAGCCCAGGCCGGTAAGTTGCTTGAAGACGCACGACTCGGGGAGCGGGCTGCCCAACACGGGCACAATGACGCGGCCTTCGCTGCTTACTTCGAGCGCAACGGCAAGCGCCAACACGATGGCCGACAGAATCAGATACACCCAGTGGTAAGTCGTATCGCCTGCGCTCGCTTGCTTCATCCGATCGACGCCACCTGGATGTTCAGATCCATTCACTTTTTCGGTTTCAACGAGGCGTCAAGGGCTTGCTGGAACAACTCCAATTGCCGCCGGATTTGGCCGGAGTGCGGATCGAGTTCCACGGCGCGGGATTGGTGTTTGACCGCATTCGCGTAGTCCCCTTTAGCATAGTAGCATCGGCCTAGCGTATCCAGGTAGCCGGACGTATTGGGGCGGAGTTCCAGCGACTTCTGACTACATCGCACGGCTTCGTCGTAGTCCCCTTCGGTGTTGCCGACCAGCCATGCAAGCTGGTTATTGGCCGAAGCCAATTCTCGCCTGTAATACGCACGCAATTCTTCGCTAGCCGCGCCGGCCACCTCCAACGCGTACTCGCGGATCTGTACGCGGAACCCTTGAACCGCCTTCTTGATGTGCTCCCTTGTCGTCGTTTTCCATGGCTCGTCGGCGCCGTCCATTCGGTACATTGCGATCAGCACGTCGGCGTCAGTGGGATCGCTCTGGACACCTTCCTGGAGATGTTCCTTCTGCTTCTTCGCATCGCCTTCTGCCCTCGAATGCTCGGCGTAGAAGAAGTGCATGCGCGAGCGAATACTGCCTGGATCACGGCGAATTCGACTAGCGTTGTAGACGACATTCTTATCCTTGTCCATGATGTCGACAATAGCCTGCAACGTCTGCGCGGCCATCAGTTCCCGGTGGAGATCGTGCAGCATCTCGGATAGCAAAAATCTAGCCCGCAGATCGTCCAGGGACCCTGGCGGAGCGAGTTTCGTCACTTGTCGGTACTCGCGTTCCGACCACTGGAACAGGCCTCGTTCCTGCAAGGAATACCCAGCCTCGACGTGTTCCTGGTGGTTGTCCGGATTCGTCTTGGCCGCTCGGTCCGCCGTCTCTTGCGCCAATTCCTTTTCGCCGCGTCTCACCTGCAATTCGGCCACGCGGTATAATAGGACCGCATTTTCTTCGAACCTCGCGCGAAAGCTCCCAGCCATCTCTTCGATGATCGACCATGCCTCCCGCTCCATCATCCAGTCGACCGTTTCGAGTAACTGAACTCGCGTCCCGTCCACTAGATCGACGGTCCTGCGCATGACTGCCTCTGCCTCGTTAACACGATCAACGCGTTTCAGCAGGTCCGCTTGCCACCGAAGCAGGTCACGAACGACAAGAGGATCGGATTTCTCCGGGCTGTGATGGAAGACATGCTCCTCCTTCCGCGAAATTCGCTCCCATTGGTCGAGGACCGAATCAGGTTCGTTCAATGTCGCGACGTACGTGCGCAGCCACTCTGCGCCCGTTCGGCGGCTCAGACCAATCTCACGATTGATCGTCTCTGCCACACCGGTTTGAACCTCGCCATCCGAATCCGACGGTTGGTGCATCACCAGCAGAGCAGCTTGTTTGGATAGGGTGTTGGACGTCTCGAAACGCACCAAGCGGCAGAGCGCACCAACACCCTGCCCATCCGGCAACGCACCCAACTGCTCCATCAGGTTCTTACGTTCCTCCGGCGACTTCCCGTCGTACCCGCGCAAAATCCCCTTGACCTCCATCGGATCGTCCTCGTGCGCCCAATGTGTGGTCATGCTGCGTAGCAGATACCGCGCCCGGAGCGAGATCTCGATGTCATCGCTGTCCTGAGCTTTGTGCAGCGCGTCAAACGCCGCCAAACCAAGGGCCCGGAGTTCTTCCTGCGCCTTTTCCCGGCGCGAATATTCTTCGGCGCCCAACTGCTGAATCAAGTCTCCAATCACTCTTTCGAGTGCGGCTGGATCTAACTGGCGAACGTCCACGTGCGCGGAGTCCTTTGCCGCCGATCCGTCGGACGCTGCGATCGACACCGCCGCGACCACTAACGATAGCCACGCGGGTAACCGCAAGTGAAGATGAGACTTTAGCATGGCGGAACCTCACCGACAGAGAAAAGGTCACATCTTTAGGATACCCGACCCGTGACGTGCGAGACAAGAGATTCGTCCGTGGTCAGCCCGCCAACTTCGTTCGCCTTGATCGCCTTGCGTTCGCGCTCTTCGTCAACCAAGTCGTAGAAAACGTTACGTTGCCGCGGGACGTATCCCAATTCGCTGATAGCATCGCGGATCTGGGCAAGCGTCAAATAGTGGATCGTTCCCGCTTCGGCAACGACGTTTTCTTCGATCATCAAACTGCCCATATCGTTGGCACCGAACAGCATGGCAAGCTGGCCGATCTTCAGCCCCTGCGTTACCCAGCTAGCCTGGACGTTCCGGAAGTTGTCCAGATAGAGTCGCGCCACGGCCTGTGTCTTCAAGTAATCGAACGCGCCCGTCTTCGGCACATCGGCCATTGCCGTATTGTCCGGCTGGAACGTCCAGCAAATAAACGCCGTAAAACCGCCGGTTTCGTCCTGAAGCCGGCGGAGTCGGTCCAGATGCTCGATACGTTCTCCGAGGGTCTCCACATGGCCGAACATCATGGTGGCCGAACTGACACCGTCCAGTTCGTGCCAGACTCGCATCACCTCCAGCCATTCTTCCGTCAGTGCTTTGCCACGCGTAATCGCCTTGCGCACGCGGTCGACCAAAATCTCGGCACCCCCTCCCGGAATGCTGCCCAGCCCCGCGGCCTTTAGACGCTCCAAAACCGTGCGCAGCGGCAGTTTGTTGATCTTGGTGAAGTGGTGTATTTCGGGCGGGCTGAATCCGTGGACGTTCACCTGAGGAAAACGGCCTTTGATCGAACGCAACAGCGTTTCATACCAGTCCAGACTGAATCTCGGGTGCAATCCGCCTTGAAGAAGTATTTGCTCTCCACCTAGGGAAACCGTCTCCTCAAGCTTCCCTGCGAGCGCCTCGGGAGCCAGCACGTAACCGTCACCATCTTTGGGCTTGCGATAGAACGCACAGAAATCGCAGACGGCCGTGCAAATATTCGTGTAGTTGACGTTGCGGTCTATGTTGTACGTACGAAATGGCTCGGGGTGCAGGCGACCGGCAACGGCGTCCGCGGCCTTTCCTAGCGCAAGCAAATCCCGGGACCTGAGCAGCTTAAGGCCCTCTTCTGGCGTGAGTCGCTTGCCATCGATCGCTTTGTCAAGTAGCTCTGCAGTCATGAGAGCGGTAGTCTACGTTCGTCGTGACCATTCCGAGTTCTGTAGCCAAACGGTAGTACATCGCCAGACCGCATCTCTCCCGCTCGCCAAGGTAGAAGTGCAGATTGTCTCGCAGGTAGCGTGTGGTCTGTTCCACAGTCAGCCCGACCGCAGCAGCCTCGTCCGCAGCGATCGCCTCCAGATGTGCCACGCCCGCATCGCGGCAAGCACCGAGCGCTGATTCGAGTCCTCCCAGGTCGGTTTCGCCTCGCGCGACCCACATGGCAAACACAAACGGCAACTCGGCCCAGCGGCACCACTGCTCGCCCAAATCCCAGCACTCAACGTACGGGCCGGACGGTGGGTGAATCGCCCGATCGCCGATCAACAGAATAGCATCGGCCGAGCAGGAACCAACGTCTGCCGCCACGGGCAGTTCCTCCAGTCTTGGCCGGATTCCGTACTGCTTCTCCAGCAGGATACGCGCCAACACCGAACTGGTTCGAGAGCCTGCATCCAAAGCCAAGCTGCGGATTTCGCGTATCGGCCGTCGCCCAAGCAACTTGACGCTCATCACCGGGCCACGGCATCCGATACATGCGTCCGATACGATCGAGTAGGAGGGGTCTGCCACATACTCGATCGAAGGGACAAGGGCGACATCGAAACGTCCGGCAGACAATCCGTCGGCCAAGCGGCTTGGTACGTCGAACGAAAGATCAATTCCGGGGATGACCTCGCGCAGACGGTAAACAAGTGGTTTGGTGTTCAGATAGGAGACTGCCCCAACTTTCAATCGCTTGCCGTTATTTGCCATCAGCCTGACCAATCACCGAGATGCTGCCTCCACACTGCTCGGCCGCCATTATAGGCACGGCCGAGCACGTCGGCAAAGTGCTAACGGCGCTAGTGTAGTGGCAAGATGGTCACATCGATGCAGCTATTGACCATCCATTCCTACTGCGACTAATTCGCTCTTGTGGATGGTTGAAATATGGCACTGACGGTGGAATAATGACGCCGTTCAGTTCTCATGGAGGGGCACCGAAGAAGTGCATGGGAGTGCTTTCATTTACGGCTGCTGGATTGGCTAGAAGGTGCTTTGCGTGCGGGGGTTTTGTTCCTCGCCTTCACTCCGTGGAGGGGCGGTGCCATGAGACGATTGGTGCTCCGGTCGTTTCAAAGTCCCGGCGACATTCTTTTGCTTACGGCGGCGGTTCGCGATTTGCACGCTGCCTGTCCCGGTCAGTTCCAGACCGACGTGCGCACCTCGGCCGATGCGATTTGGGAAAACAACCCGCACATCACGCCGCTGAAGGAGAATGAACCGGGCGTCCAGACGCTGGACATGCACTACCCGCTGATCCACCAGAGCAACCAGCGTCCCTACCATTTCATTCACGGCTATACGCAATACCTGGAAGAACAACTGGGGCTCACGATACCCGCCACCCGGTTCCACGGCGATGTGTATCTCACGGATAAAGAGAAGGAGGCGCCGGGCATCTTTGAGGAGCTTGGCGTCCCCGAAAGTCTTCCTTTTTGGATCATCGTTGCGGGCGGCAAACATGACTTCACCGCCAAGTGGTGGAATCCCCAGAGCTTCCAGAAGGTTGTTGATCGCTTCAAAGGCCGCATCCACTTCGCTCAATGTGGCGAAGCCGGTCACTGGCATCCACCTCTGGATGGTGTGACAAACCTGGTCGGGAAGACGACGCTTCGTCAGTTCATACGGCTGGTGTACCACGCGGTGGGGGTCGTCTGTCCGGTGACGCTCGCCATGCATCTGGCGGCCGCCGTTGAAACGCGCGACGGCCGTCAAGGCGCTCGCCCGTGCGTGGTTGTCGCCGGCGGCCGGGAGCCGGCCCACTGGGAGGCTTATCCGAACCACCAATTCATCAGCACCAACGGCGCTCTTCCCTGCTGCGCTGAGGGCGGATGCTGGAAGTCCCGCTGCCAACTCGTCGGCGATGGCGACCCGAAGGACTCGCACAACGTCTGCCACATGCCGGTCCACGTCCGAGAGGATTTGCGCATTGCGAAGTGTATGGAGATGATCGAACCGGAGGATGTGATCGGCCGTGTAGAGCTGTACTACCGCGGCGGGGCTTTGCAGTACAAAGTCAACGCGAGAGAAACGATGAGAACCAAATCGATCCTAAGCAACAAGGACGCTCAACCGACTGGACGCAAGCAGCCCATGAAGAACGTGATCATCAAGTTTCGGCACGGCCTCGGCGACGCGGTGCAGTTGACCTCGGTCCTGCGGCACCTCCATCACTACCATCCCGATTGGCGCATCAAGGTGGCGTCGCTCGTCGGCAAGCACTCGGCATTCCATGGCCTGTGCGACGAGGTGTCCATTCTCGATGGAGAACCTCCAAGAACCGAACGTATCGACGGCGAGTACAACCTCGATTGGCACGAGTGCGCTACGTGCTACGCGGACTCGCCCAGCACGAAGGCGGACCGGTGCTTGCGCGAGGTCTTTGAACTTGCGCCTATGGAAAACCTCTGCCGGTACGTGATCAAGCCATGCGAAGCGGCGATCGAGAAAGCACATCGCTACCTGCGGCAGGTCTGCCAAGTGTCCCTGGGTGATGACTGCCGTTACCCGGTCGTTCTGATCCATTACGAGGGCAACACGTCGTCCGAGCGGAAAGACCTGCCTCATGAAGTTGTTCGAATCCTCTGTGAGAACATCATCCGCGCAGGCTGCGTCCCCATCATCCTCGACTGGGACAACCGTAGCCCGCTCCCGGATGGCAAACGAATCCACAACCCGCGCGTTGATCTGGAACTCTGGGACGGTATGGGTACCGGGGATGCGGCCGTGTTGGCAGCGCTCACCGAACTCTCGACCCTCATGATCGGTGTCGATAGTGGACCGCTGCACGTGGCCGGAGCCACTTCCACACCCACGATCGCAGTATGGACCGGCCACCACCCACTGCACTACATGGCTCTGGCCGACAACATCACCCACCTTGTGCCGGAGAACCACCGAGAACTGCTTCGCGGAAACCGGGAGGTGGGCGAAACGTACTTCCGCGAACACTATCGGTACCAAACGTACAACGATCTCGAAGACGCGCTGGTCGCCGCGGTCGAGCAGCGCCTCAAAGATTCCACAGGCGCCCTTGTTTACACACGCAATTTCTGGATCCGCAGCAACAACGCTCAGCAGGATCTGGTCGTCGTCAAGGACATCGCGGAAGACGACTCCTACCACATCGCCGAGTTACCCATGCCGTGGCCGGTGGTGGTGGACGTGGGGGCGCACATCGGTTGCTTCAGCCGGGCCGTCCACCAGCGCAATCCGCTGGCCAGAATCCTGGCTATCGAGTGCTGCCCGGAGAATATTCCCGCGCTACAGAAGAACGTGAGTGCATTCGCCACGGTGATCCAGGCTGCCATGACGTACGACAAGGACGTGGCGCTGCTGAACGCCGTCTTTGCCAACTGCCACACCACGGGCGGCAGCGTCGTCGCACATCGGTCGGTTTTGCAGCGGCGCGTTGAGCGCGAGGTAATGCAGACGAAGCCGACGGACGTCGGGGACCATCAGTACTGGGTTGATCTCCGGGAGATGAAGACGCTGACGTTGGAGGACATCATCCAACAGTACGGCCTGGACCGGATCGACATTCTGAAGCTCGATTGCGAAGGGAGTGAGTTCTCCATTCTCCAAAGCACGACGAGCCTGGATATGATCGGCCTGATTGTGGGCGAGTACCACGGCAAAGAGCGGTTTCTGAAACTCGTCGCGGAACGGTTCGTCGACTGGAAGCTGCGCATACTCAAGGACGGCGAGCTGGGCACGTTTTGGCTGCAAAATCCGCAGTTGGAAACCGAGACGAGTTTCCGGATTGGTGGAGCCGAGCAATCGCCCTCCGAACTGGCGAGGGTGCCTGTTCACGTTTTCAACGGACCGCTAGGGCACACTCCTCTGCCGCCGCTATTGATCGCCGCGCTCCGTAATGACGACGGCCCACGTTACGACCTGTTGTTGATGGACCAAGCAACGGTCATCGCTCGCTACGAACACCCCGAGGGTTGGCTGCGCGGTTTTTCCCGGCTGGGCGGAAAGCTGTGGACGATCGATTCCAAAGGCGCACTGTATACCGTCGAGCCAAACAGGGCCTCACTTCAGTTGCGGAAAGTCTCCACCTCGCCGCTTGCCCTGGAAGCGCACGACCTTACCGTCATCGGCCGTAAACTCGTCACCGTGGGGTCGACGCACAACGCCATCGTTCTCTACGACCCCCAGTCGAATCGCTGGGAAGGGAAGCGCCCCTGGATTCGCGTGAGCGAACAGCGGACAAGCTCCGATCAGCACGATCGGTGCCTGTCCGTTTGTCACGGCGATGAACCGTCCCCCGACCATGGCGATCAACATCACCTCAATTCCATCACCCACGATGGCGAGAAATTCATCCTCAGCATGTTCTCGTCCGACCCCAAGCCTGCTGGCGTTCGCTGGCGTGACAGCAAGCTGGACGAAGGTCTGATCGTTCGCTGGGGAGCGGACGGATTCGACGATGAGCCGTTGGCGGCGGACGTTTATGTTCCCCACTCACTGCGACTCCATGACTCTCACTTGTGGTGGTGCGAATCGTTTCGGGCGCGGGTTTGTCGCGACGACGGCTGGCACAGCCCGCCGTGGGGCGGGTTTGCCCGGGGCCTTCGCTTTGTGGACGGCCAATGCCTGGTCGGGCTCAGCAAGTCGCGCGTGGCCCCTAACCCCACGCTCGATGTCTGTGGCGTCTGCGTGTTCGATCCACGCGATCCCGCCTCGCACGAAATCGTTCCGCTCGAAGAACCCTATTTTGAGATCCACGACATTATTCCTGTTGCGGAGCTACGCAAGTGATACCGCTTTGCCAAAGGAGAGTCTTCATGAAGCCGGGTTTTCCGGATCTGGAAGCCCTCGGCCCAGCAAGAATCCTGGTCGTGGGCGATGTGATTCTCGACCGCTACACCTGGGGCGATGCGGGGCGTGTGAGCCCCGAAGCACCGGTCCTGGTGCTGCGGGCCGAGAACGAGGAAGTCCGACTGGGCGGCGCGGCGAGCGTCGCCTGCCTGCTTCGCCACCTGGAATCCCAAGTGACGCTTGCGGGTGTCGTCGGCGACGATCCAAGTGGCCGGACCGTGCGAAGATTGCTTGAAGAGATCGACCTGGATACGGATCTCCTTCTCAATGACACCGATCGCTGCACTACAACCAAGGAGCGATTCGTGGGGCGGGCCGCCGGCCGGCATCCCCATCAGATCTTGCGCGTGGACCGCGAGTCGAGAGAACCTCTTGAGGAACACATTGAAGAGAAGCTAACAGCCGCGGTCACCGAGCAACTCGACGGGTACCGGGCGGTGCTCGTTTCCGACTACGCGAAGGGTGTTTGCACGCCGCGACTGCTTACGAGGGTCATTAAGGAAGCAAGGGAACGTGGAATCCCAGTGCTGGTCGATCCGGCTCGGATTACCGACTACTACCGATATCGCGGTGCCTCCATTTTGACGCCCAATCGAGCTGAAGCGGAAGGGGCAACCGGGTTGTCTATCGCTGGCCCCTCCGAGGCGTTTGCGGCTGGAGAAGAGCTGCTTGGCAGGCTCAATCTGGACGCCGTGTTTCTTACGCTCGACAAAGACGGCATCGCGGTTATCGCCAAGGACCAAGAGCCAGAGATCGTCCCGACCCGCCGGCGCGAAGTGTATGACATCACCGGCGCCGGCGACATGGTTCTCGCCATGACGGGACTCAGCTATGCGGCCGGCCTTTCCTTCGCCGAAACGGCGGTTCTAGCCAACGTGGCCGCCGGCCTGGAAATCGAACGTTTCGGCGTGGCACCTGTCACGCGACAGCAGATACGCACGGAATTGAACGGTGACGCCAAGCACAAGCAAGTCACCTTGGAAGAGATGGCTGGTTTGGCAGAGAGCTACCGGGCGAACGGCCGATGCATCGTGTTTACCAACGGCTGCTTCGACCTTCTGCACATGGGACACGTTACCTATTTGGAGCAAGCCGCGGAACTGGGCGACGTGCTAATCGTCGCCATCAACAGCGACGCGAGCGTGACGAGGCTCAAGGGCCCCGAGCGTCCGATCATTCGCGATCGCGATCGCGCGGCAATGCTCGCGGCCCTTTCGTGCGTCCATCATGTTCTCGTATTCGACGAAGACACGCCCCACCACGTTCTCGAACAGGTGCGGCCCGACGTGCTCGTCAAAGGAGGAACCACGAAGACGGTCGTGGGCAAGGAGGTCGTCGCTCGGTACGGAGGCAGCGTACGAATCCTGGACGGCGTGCCGGACGCTTCCACAACAAGCATCGTCAGCAGAATAAGGGAACCATCGTGCACGTAACACCGTGTGAATGTGAAGGCCCCGGCTGGTGCGAGCGGCACAAGTGCTACAAGACGCGGCTCTTGTTCCAGATGTGCCGGCGGCTACCAACGTATTTCACGTCATGGGAGGAAGGGCGAGGTCTGGGGCAACGCGAATCGCTTCGGGCCGCACCGATTCCACGGGGGTCTTGCAGGTATCGCGGGTCGCTGCTTCGCACCGAGCCCTGCACCAGTTGTGGGGGCAAAACGCAGATCAAGATATTCGCATGCACGGTCCACAGAGAGTGCACGTTTGCCAGGCAAGTCACCGGCGTCGCGCTATGCGCCGGTTGCCCGGATTACGAGCCAAGTGACGCGAGCTTGGCAAACGGCTGAGGAGACAATCACTCATTCTTCCGCAAAGCATAAGGAATAAATCAATGGTCAAGATAATTGGCTGCCCAGACAATGAATGGCCGGACAAACTGACGGCGATCTGGGGCGTTTACTACATCGATGATTTCGGTGGGCAGCACTCGTGCGTCGACGCCCTTTTCTCGCTCCAGCATAAATACGGACAACGATGGGAGGGGTGCGCGCCGTCATCCAATGCCGATCCGAGCAATCCCTGTGCAAATGCGCCAATCACGGCATACGCGGAAATCGGGGGCTCTGGTCCGTTGCACATGGATTTCGGGTTTTCCGTGGATAACGGGGAAGGCTGCGTGGGCAGTGATAGTGGCCGGCACGAAAACATTTCGTGCGATCCGGATGGGCTGCCCTCCGAACACCTGATCACGGATCTACCTTGGCAGTGCTGCGGTCATCCTAACGGATCCTATAGCACGTTCTCGGTCGCAGTGGGGCCTCCTATCGCGTCGGCGATTCCTCCCGTATTCCCGCCACCGTGTCCGGAAAACCTGCCAAGCGAATGCTGTCCCCCGCCCGGCCAGCGTACTGGCGGGTTTGGACGACCAAGCGGCCAGGGTTTCTCTCGCGGCAGCGTTTCCGGTGGGATTGTAGGTGGTATCGTCGGCGGAATCGGTGGAGGCATCATTGGCGGAATCGGTGGAGGCATCATTGGCGGTGGAATCTTCGGTGGAGGAAGCTCCGAAGAGCCATGCTGTACGCAAGCCGGCTCGTCGCCCACGTTCAGCGCGGGACCCGTGCGCTATACGAACGGCGAGATTGCCCTGTCCGTGGATGATCTGGCGAGCGGCGGTTTCGGCGTTCCCTGGGGGCATCGCCGGAGCTTTGCCAGCGGCCAATCGCACAGCGAGTCCTTGGGCAACGGTTTCAACTGGCACGTCGAGCAGTGGCCCTACCTGATCAAGGATTACCATGGCAACGTAATCGTGCAGGGGCCGCCTAACGCGTCGCTATGGTTCGACAAGACCGACGGAGGGTTTGTTGGAAAATTCGCCTGTTCAGGCGAATTTGTGGGCGAATTCTAGCTGTGGTAGGCTGCCAAGGTTGTGA
>JACKQG010002936.1_pt1 | contig 15652 bp, 13 predicted proteins | sample 8237621 | NCBI WGS metagenome assembly JACKQG01 (sample SAMN15677084, study PRJNA649215) | marine metagenome | biome: marine; feature: Black Sea; material: saline water; isolation source: suspended particulate matter (SPM) from the Black Sea western gyre | collected 2013-06-09/2013-06-10 | depth... | reverse complement strand
CCACGCCCAGGGAACCGTTTTCGTCTAAGAGATGATTCACATCCCAAATATGTTCCACCAGCGATGGAATCCAGCCGACTTCATTGAATTCATGGATGCCATGTGCCACCAGCCCCGCGGCAAACACAATCAATAAAACGCTTGTCACCTGGAAGAAACGCCGCAAATTCAGGCGGGCTGTACTGGCAAACAGCGACCAGCCCAACAAAGCGGAAGCCGCCAACCCGAAAGCCGCGCCGAACAAAGTTTGCGCCGCGGTGGATGTGATTGCGGCTGCGGTCAGGAAAAGCGCCAATTCAATGCCTTCGCGTACAACGGCAAAAAATGAGAGTGCAAATAATGCCTGCGCACCGCTGTTTTGCGCCGCCTGGCGAACATCACTCGCCAATTCGTTTTGCAGCGTGCGCGCCTGACGCTGTATCCAGAAGATCATCCAGGTAAGAACGGCGGCAGCGGCAAACATGGTAGTCCCCTCAAAGATTTTTTCGGCGTCACCGACAAACGACGCCCCCAGTGCGTTAAGCAATAAAGCCCCAAGAACACTAACCACAGCCGCACTGCCAACGCCAAACCATACTGCCCGTACAAATTCGGTGCGCTGCATTTTGCGTAATGCGCCGAATACAATACCAATGATTAGAGCCGCTTCGAGGCCTTCTCGCAGCGCCAATACAAAACTGGGGAACATGTGCAAACTCCTTGATATACCGATAAAAATAGTCCGATTTCGAGAATTGTATCAACAGAGTCTGTAAAAATCAATGATTTTTATCATGTTATTCATAAATAATAACGGGTAAAAAAAGAGACGGTTGCGTAACCGTCTCTTTTTTGTCAGCATTAACGCCGTTTTTTGCGCTTCCCCTGTCCACCTGCGCCGCGGTATGAAGGTGCTGTGATAGCGCAAATCGTACACAAACGCGTATCTTTCATCCGGCTTAGCAAGCGGGGGTCCATTTCATCTTTGAGTTCGGGTGTTGTAATCACGGTGGGCATTTCAGCGTAATAGCGGTAATTAAAAAGCTGATACAGTTTTTCCCGGGCCCAGGGCGTCATATTCAACGTGCCCAGATCGTCCAGAATCAACAGCGGTGCTTTGCGCACTTCTTCAAAACGCTGATCCAGGCTAACGGTACTACGCGGCCCGAATGTGGCTCGCAAATGATCCATCAGATCAGGTACCACTACAAACATGGGCAAATGCTCCCCTTTCGCGCCCTGATAGTTGGCAATCGCTGCGGCCAGATGTGTTTTACCACAACCATACGGCCCGGTGAGCACTAACCAGCCATCGGGATATTCGGCATAATCCCGCGCCTCTTGTAAAGCTCTTTGCAAACTGCGCACATCGTTATCCGACAGATTTTCAGTATTGCGCAATTCAAAGGCATCAAATGTCAGGTTATGCAAATTTTCCAACGGGCCGGGCGTTTCGTGTGTCGGGCGGCGGAAATCGGGCGCCGTGATGCGCACGGTGCTAACAAATTCGGTATCACTCAAACGCGAGAGAATGCGCGGCTCAATATCCAGTGCCATCAGATTGGTGGTTATCACCATCGGCAACCGGTTGATGTAGCGATAATTCATAATCTGGAAGAGTTTCTCTTGCGCCCAGTTGGTCGCGTTCTGCGTGCCAAAATCATCCATCACCAGCAGGGGCACATTGCGAATTTCGTCAAAACGCTGCTCGAAAGTGGCTTCGGGGTCATCGTAAGAGAAGCGCAGCATATCCAGCAAATCGGGGACGGTCAGGAATAATGTCGGAATGTCCAGATCGACAACAGAATTAGCGATGGCGGCTGCCAGATGTGTTTTGCCACAGCCATAATTGCCCTGAAGCACCAGCCAACCATCCATTGAGCGGGCAAAAAATTGCGCCGATTCAAAAGCTGCCTCCACAGACAAAGCTTCGCCAGGGTTGAGGCCAGAGCGTCCATGTGGTTTAAAATTTTCAAATGTCAGGTGCGCCAATTCTTTCAAATTGCTCATGGCAAAAAGACGGCTATGCGCGCGTCGATTCATCCGCGCCTGCCTGCAATCGCAGATGCTCAACTTGCCAAATTCGGGGTGCCCTACCGGAAAATCCTGGCGCAAATAGCCTACGCCATCGCAAACCGGACAATCCGGCTCGCCCGGCAAATCGTGCAACCGGTATTCTTCCGATGCTTCAGTCGTCTTCCCAGTTGGAATATTCCTGGCGGCTTTCTTCAATGTCTCGTCGATCTTTTCGGACATCATAACCTCTCTCTTGCCAGCGGCGCAAAATAGCCTCAATATAGCGCCAGTTGCGCACATTTTTTTCTACGGCAATCCGTATGGCTTCTTCAACCCATTCTTGCGGATACTCGTCTTCGGCGTCTTTCAGGCTTTCGGCCAGCATAGGGGTCAGCGGGCCGATATTTTGTTCATAAAGCTGGTAAATATTGGGACGCTCGGGGGTTAGCACGGCTTCGGCGCGATAACTTTTTTGAGGCTGCAATTCCCCGCGGCGGATGGCAACGACGGCGGCGCGGCCTTTGGGGGAATTGATGAAATAAAGCCGCTCGCCTTCGGGCCAGGCCACCCCGAGGAGTGTGCCACGTTCCACGGCGCGGGCCAGGGACTCGCTCAGAGTTGATTCAATATCCTCGAACGTGGCAGCCAACCCCGAGGTAAAACGCTCATCCGCTGCAAAGTCAGATTCCCGCAAATAGGGAAAATCTTCCTCGGAATGTTCCAGTTTCCACAGAGCATACAGCGTCACCTTCAACTCTCCCAGATGATTGATCTGCGGCAGCAATTCGCCAAAAAAAACATCGGGGAGGGGCGTGAACTGCCCGGCAGAAAAGCCTTTGAAAGTTGCCATTACATTTCTTTGAGATCGTGCAGGCGTGTGACCGCGTTCTCGAATTTCGCCAAATTTTTGCGGAAGATAAGTTCTACGCTGCCTGTAGGACCATTACGGTGTTTGGCAATGATGATTTCGGCAACATTCTTCATATCGGTATCTTCTTCGTAGACATCGGGGCGGTAGATAAACATGACGATGTCGGCGTCTTGCTCAAGGGAGCCTGATTCGCGTAAATCGGAGAGTACGGGGCGTTTATCGGAGCGTTGTTCAACGGCGCGCGAGAGCTGCGCCGCGGCCAGCACGGGCACTTGCAATTCGCGCGCCAGCACCTTGAGTTGCCGCGAGATATATGAAACTTCTTGCACGCGATTTTCGGTGCGATTATCGCCCGCCATAAGCTGCAAATAATCAATAATAATCAAATCGAGGCGATGCTCCAGATGCAGGCGGCGGCATTTGGTGCGCAATTGCATGGGGGTGATGCCCGGCGTGTCATCCAGGAAAATTTTGGTGCCGCTGAGCACTTCAATCGCATGGGTGAGGGTACCCCATTCATCTTTTTCGAGTTTGCCCGTACGCAGGCGTTGCGAGTCGATGGCTGTCTCTTGCGAGAGCAGACGCTGCACAAGCTGGTCGTTCCCCATTTCCAGCGAGAAAACAGCAACATGTTTTTTGTGCGTCAGAGCGGCGTTCTTGGCGATTGAGAGCGCAAAGCCGGTCTTACCCATACCCGGGCGGCCAGCCACTATCAGCAGATCGGAGGGCTGCAGGCCATTGAGCAGATGATCGAGGTCAATGAAACCAGTCGGCACGCCGCTGATCTCTTCGTCTTTAGCGGCCAGTTCGCCAATATGGTCGTAGAACTCGCTCAACACCTGCTGAATGGGGGCCAGATCGCGGGTCAGGCGGCGTTCACTCACACCAAAGACGGCTTTCTCGGCATCATCCATCACGGCATCGAGGCCGGTATCCTCCTCGTAGGCCAATGTAGCAATTTTGTTGGCAGCTTCGAGCATGCGGCGGCGCACGGCGGTTTCTTCAACAATGTGGGCATAAGCCGTGGCATGTAGGGATGAAGGCACACTATTGATCAACGCGGTGATAAAAGCCGGGCCGCCAATTTCGGCCAGTTTTCCCTGCTGATCCAGGTCTTCAATAACCGTCAGCGAATCAATCGGAATGCGATTCTGCTGCAAGCGCGAGAAAGCTTCCCAAATCCAGCGATGACGATGGATATAGAAATCATCAGGCAGCAAAAATTCAGCCACATCGAAATAGGCATCGGGGTTGATTAGTATTGACCCAATGACGGCTTCTTCGGCTTCGCGGCTCTGGGGAACAATTTTTAAACCGGAGCCTGGTTCAGGTTCGTAGGTTGGCTGAATGCTCATAGGATAGATTTTACCCGAAAAAAACAGGGGTGTATGGGGCAAAGCGCCTCATACACCCCTGTTTTTTAGTTTGGTGGAAATTTAGTTTTCGGGGCTTTCGTCCTCGGTATCATCAAGGTCTAACTGATCGAGAAAATCTTCAAAGATAGAGAGACGCTCATTGTCTTTTTCAGAGGCAGGTTCATCCACAATATCGGCGTCCGCCGCGTCCAGCGCGACTGCATCTTCTTCCGGGGTGATGCCTGCGCTTTCCATGACTTCTAGCGCCACATAAATCGGCACATCGCTGCGAATCGCCAGGTTCATGGCATCGGAGGGGCGTGCATCGATATTCATTTCCTGGTCATGGAGACGGAGCACAATATTGCCATAGAATGTTTCATCGCGCAGGGCAACGACTTCTACACGGGCAATGCTGGCATCCAGTTCTTTGACCATTTTTATCATCAGATCGTAGGTCAGCGGACGCGATGCGGCTACATCTTGCAAGGCCATGGTCAGGTGTTCGGCTTCGTAGATGCCAATCCAGATGGCAAGATACCGCTCAACATCCAGCTCACGTAAAATTACAATACGCTGCTGATTGAGCAAGCTGACACGAATACTATCAATAATAACTTCAACCATTTCGGGCATAGGGTTTTCCATAACGAAGAATTTTTGTTACTACCTTGACAATGTCAAGGTACAATCGAAGTAGCTCCGAAATTGGGGGTGCGGGCGGGGCATTCGCCCCGCCCGCACCCCCAATTTCGGGAATCTTTTCAATGACATTACCGAACTACTCAGCCTCAAAGCGAGGGAAGTCGAAAACTATGGCTCTTATGTAAAAAAATATTCCGGCCAGGGTGACAGGCTCAGGAAGTTTGGTTGAAATTATTCTATCACGCCGCGGGGGGGGATGCAACTTAGACAACACTCAATAACGTCTGCCGACGCTCCACGCTCTCACCCACCGCAACCTTGATACGCGAAACAACACCGGCGCGCGGCGCTTTGAGTTCGTTCTGCATTTTCATCGATTCGAGAATCAACAGCACATCCCCCTCAGCAATTTCTTGCCCATCGGTTACAGGAACATCAATCACCAGACCGGGCATGGGCGCTTTGAGATAATATTCCCCACTTTGGGTCGGCCCGCTGCCAAACGCCGAGCGCAAGCGATGTTCGCGCTCATCCACTACGGCAGCCGAATACAGCGCGCCCCGCAAGAGGACTTCCAGGGCATCATCACTATCATAGATATAAGCCTCATAGGACTTGCCATCCACCAGAAGCGAGAACACCGGTTGTCCGCTAACCGATTCAAAATCTACCGCGTAGCAGACACCATCCACAACTACACGGCGCTCATCCAGAATTTCTACGCTATATTCACGGTCATTAATCGTCGTTATATATTTCATCTTCAGGCCTCTCTAACGGTGGAGACGCTCCCAACGCCCTACCCATTTCCAGTTGCTGGTATCGCGCTCGTTGCGCTGAATGACATGCGTAGAACGCTCCGTATCTTGATGCGCGACCAGCGTTGCAAAAATGGCCGCAATTTCAGGGATCGGCTCGCCTGCCCGTCCGGATGTCTCCATATCGAAATGCTGTTCGACAAACTGAGTATCAAACTGGCCTGCCATAAAGCGGTGCGAGTCCATCAACTTTTGGTGGAAGGGAATATTCGTGCGCACGCCGACGATTTTATACTCTTCGAGGGCGCGGCGCATGCGCAAAATGGCTTCGGCGCGCGTTTGCCCGAAAACAATCAGCTTGGAAATCAGCGAATCATAATACGGCGAAATCTCAGAGCCGGGAAAAACGCCCGTATCCACGCGCACGCCAGGGCCGGTGGGCAGCAGCAAGTGCGATATTTTACCCGTCGAGGGCATAAAGTTGCTGTATGGGTCTTCGGCGTTCACGCGGCACTCCAGCGCCCAGCCATTCATCTGTACGTCGGCCTGGGTAAAACTCAAGGTGCGCCCGCGGGCAATACGAATCTGCTCTTTAACAATATCCACCCCGGTGACAGCCTCGGTAATCGGGTGTTCCACCTGCAAACGCGTATTCATCTCCAAAAAATAGAAATTTCGATCGCGGTCTACCAAAAATTCAATCGTCCCGGCGTTAACATAATTCACGGCTTGCGCGGCTCTCACGGCCACCTGCCCCATGCGCTGCCGCAGTTCTTCGTCGTCGCCAATAAACAGCGAAGGCGCTTCTTCAAATAATTTTTGATGACGGCGTTGCAGCGAACACTCGCGTTCGCCCAGATGAACCACATTGCCATGTTCATCGGCCAGAATTTGAATTTCGATGTGGCGCGCCCCCTCGACGAGTTTTTCCAGATAGACATTGCCATCCCCAAAGGCGGATTCGGCCTCCCTCCGGGCGGATTGCAGCAAAACGGGCATCTCCTGCAAATTCTGGACTTCGCGCATGCCCTTGCCGCCACCCCCGGCGGTGGCCTTGACCAACAGAGGAAAGCCAATCTCCGGGGCGAGCTTTAGCAGATCGGCATCACTCAAAGCGCCCTCCCCCTCGGTGCCGGGCACCACCGGTACACCCGCCGCCGACACCGTGGCCCGCGCAATGCCTTTATCGCCCATGGCAGCAATCGCTGAAGGTTTGGGGCCAATAAAAGCTAATCCCGCATCCAGCACAGCTTGGGCAAAATCGGCACGCTCGGCCAAAAAGCCATAACCGGGATGAATAGCGCCCGCGCCACTTTGTGTAGCGATCTCAATGATCTTTTCGCCGCGCAAATACGATTCACGCGAGGGCGCTGGCCCCAGCAAATAAGCCTCATTGGCAAGGCGCACGTGCAGTGCATGGCGGTCGGCTTCGGAGTATACCGCCACGGTTTCAATGCCCAGTTCACGGCAGGCTCGGAGAATACGCACAGCGATTTCACCGCGGTTGGCTATCAATACTTTGTTGAACATAATACCTCCGGGGAGGGCGCGATCAGATCATCACCTTCATCCCAAAAATTCCAATAATCGCTCGTTAAAAGACACCGCCATTTCTTGCGGCAGCATGTGATTGGCTTGCGGCGCCAGCCAAAGTTGCGCGCCGGGAATTGCGCTGGCAATATCGCGGGCATGTTGCGGGGTGGCGTGCTCGTCGTTCTCGCCCTGAATAATCAGGGCCGGGCATGAAATACGCCCCAATTGCGGGCGCAGATCCCAACCTAGCGCCGCCGGTTTATGCCAACCGTTAAACCAGTTCCAGAAAACGGCCTCGTATTTATCGCCGTGGACAAGCTGCATTCCCTTGCGAAAACGGGCATCGTGTTCAAAATTGTGCTGGATGCCCCGAATGCCCGGCTCCATTTTTGGCTCCAGATAAATATGCGCAGCTACTGTGACCAGAGCAGTCACGCGCTCAGCGTTTTGCGCCGCGTAGTAGAGCGCAATTGTGCCGCCATCGCTGTGACCGATCAACGCCGGACGTTTGACTTCAAACGTCTTCAACAACACAGCCAAATCCGACAGATCACTTTTGAAATCTGGGGCGTCGAGGTGCGGGCGCGGGTCAGATTGTCCGTAGCCCCAGCGGTCGTAGGCAACCACGCGATAACCCGCCGACACCAACACCGGAATCTGATTGCGCCAAGCTCGAACAGACCCCAGCCCATGATGCAACAATACTACGGGATGACCATCCTCCGGGCCAAAGAATTCAACATGTAAATGCCGCTCGTTAATCAACACAACATTCAACCTGCCAACATGCCACTTTTAACACTTACAGTGGAATACACCCATGCTTTTTCGGCGGATTGGTATCGCGCTTATTCGCCAGCATCTCCAGGGCGTTAATCAGGCGCGGGCGGGTATCGCTCGGCTCGATGACATCATCAATATAGCCGCGCGAAGCTGCCACATAGGGATTAGCGAATTTCTCGCGATAATCGGCCACCAATTCAGCTTTGCGGGCCAGGGGATCTTCGGCTTCGGCAAGTTCTTTGCGGAAGATGATCTCTACAGCGCCCTCCGGCCCCATCACAGCCAGTTCGGCGCTGGGCCAGGCCAGGTTCACATCGCCGCGGATGTGTTTGCTGCTCATCACGTCGTAGGCCCCGCCGTAGGCTTTACGCGTAATCAACGTCAACTTGGGAACTGTGGCCTCACAATAGGCATACAGCAATTTGGCTCCCGAACGAATAATGCCACTGTGCTCCTGGTCGGTGCCGGGCAAAAAGCCGGGCACATCCACAAAGGTCAGAATGGGGATATTGAACGAATCGCAGAAGCGCACAAAACGCGCCGCCTTCTCCGAAGAATCAATATCCAATACCCCGGCCAAATGCGCAGGCTGATTGGCAATAATGCCAATGCTATGCCCGCCCAAACGCGCAAAGCCAACCACAATATTCGGAGCGTAACCCGGTTGGGTTTCGAAAAACTTGCGGTCATCTACAATCAGGTTGATAACTTCCTTGATGTCATAAGGCTTGCTAGGATCATCGGGGATAATGCTATCGAGTTCGGCTTCGCGCCGCAGGGGATCATCTTGCGTGGGCACAAAGGGCGCATCTTCCATATTGTTTTGCGGCAAATAGCTGAGCAATTCGCGCACCAAAAAGAGTGCATCGGCTTCGCTATCGGCGGCCAGGTGACACACGCCCGAGGTTTCGGCATGTACATCGGCGCCGCCCAACTCTTCAAAGGTGACTTCTTCATGCGTCACGGTTTTGACCACATTGGGGCCGGTGATGAACATATAAGATGAACCACGCACCATAAAGATAAAATCAGTCAGCGCCGGAGAGTAGACGGCCCCACCAGCGCACGGCCCCATAATCACGCTGATCTGCGGGATAACGCCTGAGGCCAGCGTATTGCGCAAGAAAATATCGGCATAGCCCCCGAGGGAGACCACACCCTCTTGAATACGCGCCCCGCCGGAGTCGTTCAGGCCAATCACCGGCGCGCCGCTCTTCATCGCCATATCCATAATTTTGACAATTTTCTCGGCATGGACTTCACCCAGGCTGCCGCCGAAAACAGTGAAGTCTTGCGCGAAAACATACACCAAACGGTTATTGATCGTGCCCCATCCGGTGACGACACTGTCGGCGAGAATTTTGTTATTATCCAGACCAAAGTCGCTGGTGCGGTGTGTGACAAAGGCATCGACTTCGCGGAAAGAGCCTTTATCCAGAAACAGGTCAATGCGTTCGCGCGCCGTCAGGCGTCCTTTTTTATGCTGCTGCTCGATGCGTTTTTCCCCACCGCCCAAACGCGCCTGGGCTTTGAGGTCGCGCAAACGTTGAGTTTTTGGATTATCTGACATGCAGTACTCCCAAAGAATAAAAAATGATGAATAAGGCTTTCGGGGTCTCTGAGAATCCCCGTGGTAGTTGTCCACATTTAGGGGTGTAGGGCGTGCGACGCACGCCCTACACCCCTAAATGTGGCGTTTCTCACGAATGAGTTCCCAAAGAGTCAATTTTCACTATTACCATTGAAACATAAACCAGTCACACGGAAGTTTCATTTACTAAAAAATATACGCCCGCGGGGACTGTACAAAACATAAAATGCACAGGCTAGCCCCACCAGGGTGGCAATCCACTCGAAAGGCGAACGCCACGCCAGCCCGGGGGATGGCTCCAGAAACAGAGCATCCAGCCAGTAGTGTAGCACGAAACCTGCTGAACCAATCTGCGCGCCAAGCCAAACCCAGGTTTGGCCACGCCACAAACCCCAAAATATGACTACACCCACGATCCCCCAAAAAGACGTCCGCAATGCCAGATACCAGACCGGCGCCGCCAGCGGCAAGGCTTGCAAAAAATCGCGCTGCCGCAACGCCCAAAAAAAACCATAAATATTTAAAACCGAAAAGCTTAACACCAGCAGGGCAAGCAGGGTTACGGAAAACGGGCGTCTTGACATTTTACGGTAAGGGAACATCGGCGGGCTTTGGCGGGCGATAAGCATCGCCGCCGCAAATCCAGTTCCAATCGGCGATGACAATATCTTCAACGGTTTCGCCAGATACAACGGTAACGGCCTGCAAATCCTGATCGCAGGAGAGCGGCCATTTTCCGGTGTAGGCCGCGCTGACATAGGGCGTGATATCTACCCCCTGACCATAGGCCACTACATGATAATTACCCGGCGGCAGGATCATTTGAAAATCAGGATGGCGGGTAGGGGTGGTGTGCATCCACCAATACGTATCATCCTCCAGATTGAAAAAGACCACCGTAACCCGCATACTCTCTGCGCCTGTACCCGCTTCAGTCATATAGGGTGGCGCGTCAGCCATATTCACCCAGCCCGAGATCATACCAGGGGGTTGGTCTTCTCCGGCGGCAAGAGGCTGTGCTCCGGGGGCGCGGTAAATCTGCGGCGTCATCCACAGCGAAAAATCATCGGCGGGGTTGCCATCAGCATCACGCACAGCCAGCACAAAACGCACCGATTGCCCGGCCAGCGCGCTGAGATCAACAGCAATATTAACGACGCCATCGCCAGCCTGATGCGCCCACTCCCACGATCCCGCATGATACTTGCCAGCCGCGTCAAAATATTCCAGGGCATATTTCACATTGCACGCAGCATCGCCCTGACAAGCCAGCGCGGCGCGGAATTGATCACCGGGCCAAATTTCGAAAAGCGGATACATGCCGAAAATCGCTGTCCCTGTGCTGCCTTGTTGCGGCAGCACAATTAGCGCGGGTACTTCGAGCGCGGTATTGCTCTCGGCAAAGGCTAAATGCGTATTGGTGAAATAGCCTTGCTCACTTTCATCCAGATTACTGGGACACGGCGTAATATAGTGGACACTGTTAGCCCATTCGGCATCGCAGACATGCGCGACGAAATCATAGGCCACTGACTCTGGCGCGGAAGTCAGGACGGGCGACGCGGGGGCCGCGGCGGGTTCCGCTGGTGGTGGCGGGGCCACATCCGTAGGAGTCGGCGTGGCCGAAGGCGGCGGCTCGGTGGGAGCCACTTGCTCGATGGCTTGCGGTGTATCCGAGGGCAACGGCCCGGCAGGCGTGTCAGTTAACACAGCCGCTTCCGGCGCCGACGCACTCAGGTTACAAGCCAATGAAATCAATAAAACCAATACAAGTACAAACCAATATTTTTTCATCTTGACACCTGTTTTTTTTTGAAATCGCCAGCGTCGCCCCCTGAAGCCTTACTCGTCAAGGCTCCAGATTCAATTCGACGCTATTCGACCAGACCTCGGGATTGCCGTAGGCATCGGTAAATTGCGCGCCGCCATCCAGCCCTACGCGGCAGAAATAGCGTCCTACAGGGAGATTGATCGCCAAATAGCCTTCAGACGCAGATGCTTCAAACTCGTAGACTGCATCATGCACAACGCTGCGCCCACTCTCATCCAGAGGCGAAAAATTGGGGTCGCTGGTAAAGACCACACTATCAATAAACAGAGCAATAAATTCGGGTGGCGGCGCATCGTAGGGACGTTCAATGCGCCAATCTTGCATCTCGCTGGAGGTTTCAAAGGGGCCAAGACGCTCCCAAACCCACCTATTGAGCGCCGTTTGCGCGCTATCGGCAAAAACAATCTGCTGCGAAGCCAACGAAAGTTGCGCCGGGGCATTATCGGCAACGCGCTTATAGGAGCGCACCCATACATACACTGCTTCACCGGCAGAAAATTCGGTGTGATAGGTAGCCGCCTGGCTGCCATAACTATCGACCAAATAACCATTGCCCTGCCAGCCCTCTACAAAGGCCACATCGCGCCCCCATCCGGGGCCAAAGGTCATATCTTCGCCTTCAACCCAGAGCAGGTTTCGGGGTTCTTGCTCACAGACGACGCGCAATGAATCTACGCGCCCGCTGCTGAGATGCCAGGGCAAGGCGCTGGGATCGGCATCTTCGGCTTCAATGCCCTGGGCCAGTTGCAGGCGCACGGGGGTGCAGGCCGGGCTGACGAGTTGCGCAGCTTCAAGATGGTAACGCTCGAAGAAATGTCCTTTGGTGAGAACACCGCCGGGATAGCAGTTCAAGAGCGTGGCGCGCATGGCATCCCAGGCGTCACGCTGGGTAGAAGTTTGCGTATCGATGAGAATATCCACCGCGGGCCATGTAGCGGCATTGGCTGCAAGACGGGGCAAAAAATCATCCAGAGGCGCTTGCTCATATGCAGCGGCAATTTCATCAGCGCCCAATTCCTGATGCAGATACAACTCAACAATCTGCCATTCGATGAAAAGCGGATCGTTGGCGATCGGCCAGTAGGGCAAATACAAATGCGCGCCATCCTGCGCGGCATCGAGGGCAAACTCGCCAATTTCTCGGCGGATCTGCCTGTCAGCAGGGTCGCCAACCCCGTTGAAGTAGAGATAACCATTATAGAACGGCAACCAGCCCAAAAAGGCGATGACGAGAATCAAACCCAGGGGGCTGAGATTCGGCTTGAGCAGGCGCGCCAACTCGCGAGCCAGAACGTATCCCCCCACGGCAACCAGCGCGTAAACGGCAGGCAATCCCGGATAGTAAACCCGCCCAAAGGGCGAAGCTGTCAGCACCGGCACCGGAATCAGCAGTAAAACCATCCACAATAAAGCCCAACGTGAAACACGCTGGCGCAGCGTGCCAAAGGCGAAAACGATCCCCACGAAGAAAAGCGGCAGCAGCACAGCGTTGAGGATTGGCCCCTGGCGGTTGTAGATGAAATCGAAACGCGTATCAACAAACCAGCTTTGCAGCACCTGGGTGAGGTTTTCCCACAAGGTCGGCCACCAGCCATCGTTCCAGCCTTTTTCTTCAATTTGATAATAGCTCAGGCGGCTGTTGAAATAGGGTAACAGCAACGGCAGCGTGAGCAGCGGCGGCAACAAAAATGCGGCCAGGTTTTGCAAGGCTTTCTTCAACGCCACGCGCCCGGCGAAAAATTCGATCACCAACGCCAATAGCATCACACCGAACACCGGCAGCACCGTATCATACGTCAGCAAACCGATTGCCAGCGCCAACCCGCTGAGGGCAAATAATTGCCAGCGGGCGCGCTGCAAGGCCAAAGCCAGCAAAGCCAGCGCCAGAATCGGCCAGAGTTTGACATGGCTCTCAACATTCGCCAGACGACTGGCGCTAATATCCATCACCGAAATACTTAAGAAAAACGTACCCAGCGCGGCCAGCGGCAACGGAGCAATCTGCCGCAGCAACCAATAGAAGGCCAGCGTGCCCAGAATACTATACAACACTACCGCCACGCGCGCCGAAAAAATGCCTACCGCGGCGCGCTGAAAAGGGGCTTGCATATAAAAACTGCCGGGCAAGGCATCGCGATGGTATTCCCCGCTCGATTCGGCTTCGCCATCAATCATCAACTCGACGACTTCAAATATCCACTTCGATTCATCCCCCTCCACACCGTAGGGTATTGAGCGCAGAACGTAAAAACGCGCCAAAGCCGCCAGCGCCACCAGCGCCACCAGCAGCCAAATTTCATTTACGGGCAGCCACGCCGGACGCTCGCTCAGGTCGGCGCGCAAGCGTTGACGCGCCGAAATCAGCCAATGGATCAGCGCCAGCGCGGCAAAAGCATAAAACGCCACACCAACAGGCAGCATCTCTACCCCTAACAGCCATTGGCCCAACGCTGCCAGGGTCAGCCCAGCCAGCAGCAAAGCGGCCTGCACGGTTTCGCGCCGCCGCTGCCACACGCCGCTAGTCAGCGCCAGCAAGCTTAGCAGACTACCACCCAGTGAAATTACCAGGCCAATCTGATCGGGGTTTTTGCTGATATATTCTTGCTGCCAATGGAAGTTATAAAACGGCCGCCCCGATTGGTTGGGAGTGAAGTGGACACCGCCACCGATGCGCGGCGGGGCAAAAAAGACGAAATAGAGAATTCCAGCAAGCACAATTAGCGCCAGCCACCGGCTCCAGGATTGGCTCCAGAGTTGTCGATACCACGGAAATGGCCCCAGTTGTTCGGGACTCGCTCCGGGTTGATCCTGTTCATCGGGCGTGCGCCAGCCTCGCAGGCGGCCTGCCAACATCCCCATCCAGACGATGGAGAGCGTGGCAAGGGGCAGTAAAAGCATCGAAAGCGAGATGTTTTCCATAGATACCTGTTGACGAAATCAATCTGTAATGCGCTGCCAAAAAAAATGAACAACACACGCAGATTGAACCCATTTATTAGCGTAACCCCGTTTCCATGCGCGAGATCACCAGACGCTGAATTTCGCTGGTGCCCTCGTAAATTTCGGTGATCTTGGCGTCGCGGAAATAGCGTTCCACAGGATATTCTTTAGAGTAGCCCATCCCGCCGTGGATTTGCACCGCGGCATGAGCGCAGAACATGGCCGTTTCGGCAGCGAAGAGTTTCGCCATCGCCGCCTCAAGGGTGTAGCGTCCGCCGGTGGCTTTGCTATTCTGCTTGGCAAGCGCAGCCTGATAGACGAGTAGACGCGAGGCCTCGATGCGGGTTTTCATATCGGCCAACTTGAACGAAATCCCCTGAAATTCGCCGATCTTCTGACCAAAGGCCTCACGCTCGCGCACATAGTTGAGACTGGCCTCATAAGAGGCTTCTGCAATCCCTAATCCTTGCGAGGCAATCCCGATCCGTCCGGCATCCAGCACAGTCATGGCAATTTTAAAACCCTGACCCTCCTCGCCGAGACGGCGCTCCACGGGGCAGTGATAATCTTCAAACAGAATTTCGCTGGTCGATGAAGCGCGGATGCCCAGCTTGGGTTCTTTTTTGCCGCGCGAATAACCCGGTTGGCTGGCATCAATCAGAAAAGCCGTAATGCCGCGGTGCCCTTTCTCGGGATCAGTCATGGTGAACAACACTAGATAATCGGCCACCGGACCGCTGGTAACCCACGATTTACGCCCGTTGATGATGTATTCGTTGCCATTGCGCACGGCACGGCTGCGCATGGTGGCGGCATCCGAACCCGACATCGGTTCGGTAAGCGAATAAGCGCCGATTTTCTCCCCTGACGCAACCGGGGCGAGAAATTGCTCTTTTTGCGCCTCGGCGCCGAATTTATAAATGCCATAGTTGAACAACGAATTATTCACCGACATAATCGTGCCATGCGAAGCATCGACTTTGCAGATTTCTTCCAGGGCCAAGACATAGGCCAGCGTGTCCATCCCCGCGCCGCCGTATTCTTCGGGGATTTCGATGCCCATGAAGCCCATTGCACCCATTTTCCGGATCGTTTCTAGCGGAAAATCGCCGCTTTCATCAAATTCTGCGGCAATGGGGGCAATTTCCTTTTGGGCAAAATCACGCGCCGCGGCGCGAATCATCTCATGTTCGTCCGAGAGTGAAAAATTGGGGCCAGCATGGGTCATGGGGAAGTCCTCCAAATTCGTGGTTGATGTGCAAACGGGATGCAAAAAATTATAGCACGGGTTATTGCAAAGCTGTTGTAAAGCATTTAGCCCACGGCTTTCTTAAAGTAGAGCCAGGGCGG
>JACKQG010004716.1_pt1 | contig 15655 bp, 13 predicted proteins | sample 8237621 | NCBI WGS metagenome assembly JACKQG01 (sample SAMN15677084, study PRJNA649215) | marine metagenome | biome: marine; feature: Black Sea; material: saline water; isolation source: suspended particulate matter (SPM) from the Black Sea western gyre | collected 2013-06-09/2013-06-10 | depth... | reverse complement strand
TCGGATCTGGTGGGCCGTGTTGGAATCGAACCAACAACCTACTGATTAAGAGTCAGTTGCTCTGCCTAGTTGAGCTAACGGCCCAATGGGTAACAATTTCAATTACAAGATTAGTCTGATAACAACTTAATTTCGGGTTGTCAATTTATTTTCGAAACTATAACTTCAATTAGACGGCAACGCTCAACTGAAAGTTATTTATTACATATTATTGGTTACTTGAAGCCTGGTGCTGATCAACTTCGCCAGGGCGGACGCTGCTTTTTCTGCTTTCGCTTTTTCAAACGTTTTGTATCATTTTGCCAGGGATTTCCTACATTTTGCTTTTTGCGATCAGAGGCTTTGGGATGATCTTTTTTATCTTTAAGGTCCATTATAAAACTGCCGCTTAGTTTTTGTGATTTGCGTTCTTTGGGTGCGTCATGTTTGGTTACGGTCTCTTTTTGTTTTGGTAAAGGTGGTCCTGTAAAACAGCCTTTACGGATTGATTCGGCCAAAAAAAGAGTTTCACCGGCTCTGTAAAACACAATTTTTTCTGTAGCCGGTTTGCGGGTATGCACGGTAAGCAGGACCGGCATCGGGTCGATCCGCTTTCCCATCCTTTCGGCAAGATCGCGGCGGGAGGAAAGGACTACCTGGGAGTAAGCAGTCGGAAAGATACCTTTTTCGAGAACAACCGGATAGGCTCTTCTCCTAACGCAGGTATAAAGGAGCTTGGGAAGGTTTTGCGCCGGAGAGTGCTGCAACAGTTTATCCCGGTATTTTGCGCGGATGGAATTATCTTTAATTTCAATCGGTGGGTCCGGCAAAGTGATAATAAGCTCTTCTAAATGAGATCTACGTACATACTTAAAGTCTTCTCCCTCGTGGATTGCTTTTAAAAATTCTTTTATCTTGATAAATCCATGCGGGTCCAAAACCAGTCCGAACTCTTCAGGCCTGTGCCCCAGAGCATAAGCAATGAACTTAGTCAGCTGTTTGAGAGCTTTTTGTTTTTTCATGTATAATATGAAAACCTTGCTTGACCTGGTAAATTGTGTCTGATAATTTCACTGGAATCATCATAAATTGTCAACGATTATTTAAACCTAATTTTTTCCACGATTGACATTTTACCATTAAAAGAAATAGGAAACAGGTACTTGACAACCTTTGGAAGGAAAGGATGCAGAAACGATGAAGCGTGAAAATTCTAACAAACTTTTTGAACAAGCTTTGGAAATAATTCCCGGTGGTGTTAACAGTCCGGTACGGGCGTGCCGATCAGTGGGCACGAATCCGATTTTTATAAAGCGTGCCGAAGGATGCATGGTTTATGATGAAGACGACAACCGTTTTATTGACTATGTCGGTTCATGGGGTCCCATGATTCTTGGACACAGCCACCCTGCGGTGACAGAAGCAATAGCGACTGTTTTAAAGAGAGGTACCAGTTTTGGAGCACCTACGGATCTTGAAATAACGCTTGCCGAGATGGTTATAGATGCCGTTCCTTCCATTGAAATGGTTCGCATGGTAAATTCCGGAACAGAAGCAACCATGAGTGCCATACGACTTGCCCGCGGCTTTACCGGCCGGGACACCATCATTAAATTTGACGGATGCTATCATGGTCATGCCGATTCCTTGCTTGTGGCGGCAGGTTCGGGCGTTGCCACATTGAGTATTCCCGGAAGCTCTGGTGTTCCTCAATCCTTTGTAGATCATACCCTTTCGCTTCCGTATAATGACGTCGAGTGCTTCAGAGAAGTAATGGACAAGCAGGGCGAAAAGATTGCATGTATCATAGTAGAACCTGTTGCCGGTAATATGGGGCTGGTAGCGCCGGCGGACGGTTTCCTGGCAACGTTGAGAGACCTGACCGATCAATACGGCGGTATACTGATATTTGACGAGGTGATGACCGGTTTCAGACTGGCACTCGGCGGCGCCCAATCTCTGTACGGAATTTATCCGGATGTGACCTGCCTTGGCAAAATCATCGGTGGTGGTTTGCCGGTGGGGGCTTATGGCGGCAAGCGTGAAATCATGGAATACATGGCGCCGCAGGGGCCGGTATATCAGGCCGGGACCTTATCAGGCAATCCCTTAGCCATGGCCGCAGGTATTGCCACCCTGGGACAGCTTGAAGATCCCGGTTTTTATGATACTTTGGATGAAAAAGCAGGTCGACTGGCCGCCGGCCTTGAAAAAGTTATAGAAAATACAGACATCAACGCGGTAGTTGACAGGGTAGGGTCAATGTTGGGTCTGTTTTTCACCGACATTGCCGTTAACAATTTTGAAGATGCCAAAACCAGTGACCTTGAAATGTTTTCCGCCTATTACAAAGGTATGCTCCAAGAAGGCGTTTACCTGGCACCTTCCCAGTTTGAAGCTTTTTTTGTATCAGCGGCGCATAATGTGGATCATATTGATGCTACTGTCAGGGCTGCGGAAAAGGTGCTGGAGGGGTTAAAAAAGTAAAAGGAGAGTGTTATGGTCAATTCCGGGGATACGCAGCATATTGCAGGATCAGGAAGTGAAAATGTCATCAGACAAATCAAGAATACGTTCGAGAATATGCCCCACGACATCGACATCTATATGTTTGCAAGCAGGGCAGGCGATGATGTTTTTATTAAGGCCAATCGGCAGATCATTAGAGCTTTTCGGGAACTGACTTCAAGAATAACTTTCCGGGAATATGATTTGGAACATGATCTGGCCCGCAAATGGAATGCAGACACTTCACCCACACTGATGATTGCTCCGGAGCGGTATTCCATCCGATGGCTCGGGGCGCCCATGGGCGAAGAAGGTCGCACTTTTTTAGAGACCCTGCTGCTTGTTGGTATGGGGCAAAGCAACCTGAGCGAGCAAGCCCTTAAAGTCATAAAAAAAATAGACACTCACAGAAACATTAAGGTTTTTGTAAGCCCTACCTGTCCCTATTGTCCCCAGCAGGCCGTTAATGCCGTGAAGGCTGCCATTGAATTGCCGGAACTGATCTCCTTAGAGATCATTGACATCCAGTGCAACCCTGAAATAGCGCAGCAATATTCCGCACACAGTGTGCCTCAGGCGTTTGCCAATGATGTTTTGATAGGAATGGGGGCGCAGTCCGAGGAAGTCTTTGCCGCTTCCCTGGAGAAGATGGAGCCTCAAACCGTATTTATTCCGGAGAGCGATGCCGAACTTATTGAAACCGACGTTGTCATCGTGGGAGGAGGGCCGGCCGGTTTGACGGCCGGCATTTATGCGGTTCGCAGCGGAATGAAGGCGGCTGTAATTGAGCGGGGAGTGCTGGGAGGACAGGTCGCCACAACACCGGTTGTTGAAAACTATCCCGGTTTTACTCAGGTCGGCGGCAAAACTCTGGTTGATATCATGGTCAGCCATGCCCTGGAGTATGTTCAGATCTTTCAGGGTGAAGAAGTTGTGGATATTCAACCCGGTGATACCATAGAAGTTTTGACCAGCCGGCGAAGGTTTCAGACAAAGAGCGTCCTGCTGGCAACCGGTGCCAGCCATACGCATTTAGGGGTTCCGGGGGAGTCCCGGCTTGCGGGAAGGGGCCTGAGCTACTGCAGCACCTGTGACGGGCCGTTGTTTAAAGGAAAAAAAGTCGTGATGGTGGGTGGGGGAAACAGTGCCGTTACAGAAACCCTCCATCTTCATCATATGGGTGTAGATGTAACCATGATACACCGGCGGGACTCTCTGAGAGCGCAAGACTTTCTGGTAAAGAATTTAATGCAGAACGACATACCAATTCTCTGGAATACGGAAGTAAAGGAGATTAGAGGGGAGGAGAGGGTTCAGGAACTTCTTCTCTATAACAATAAAACCGATGAAGAATCGATATTTGAAACTAGTGGTGTTTTTGTGGCTATCGGCTACATGCCGGAGGTAAAGCTGGCCCAAAAGATCGGGGTGGAATTAACTGCCGAAGGTTACATAAAACGTGATTCAAAACATCGTACCAATATCCCCGGTATATATTCCGCCGGAGATGTGGAAGGCGGTTACAAACAGATTGTCACCGCTGCAGGCCAGGGGTCTGAAGCTGCGTTGTCCATTTTTGAGGATCTGATCAACCCCTACTGGCTAAGGGGAGAAAAATGAGTAATCAGCAAAGCTTAACCCCCAGACCGATAAGTTGATAAGATACCAAATACATTAATAAAGACAAACTGATGCTGGTTACCAGATGCTGGATACTGGCCAGATGAAAAGACAATCCATTGGTCATCAAGCATCCAGTATCCAGTATCTGCATCAACTTCGGGTAGAAGTGCAATAGGTAGGTTTTACATAACGGTGTGGCCGGTTTCCGGTTTATGATTGCTTTTCCGGTGGTAAACACGTTTGTTTTAAGACCTTGACAGCCCAGATACGTTGAAAAAAATGAAAACTTGCCAAAAACAGTGCGCCGCCCATGGCCGTATAGAGAACCGCCAGATAGTGTTTGGGAATTGATGAGTGGCGCAAAGTGATGCCGAGCACGATCATCACAACGATAATTAGATAGGCATACCAGGCCTGAAAGGCGAAAAAGCAGCTTTTGTCCGACAGAAGGCAGAGCCGGTCGATATTTTTTAGGGCGATTTTAGAAAACTTATAACGGTAGATTACCAGCGAAAATATGATCCCCAGCATCCCCATGGGTACCGCCCGCTGCAACGGAATGGCCAACAGCCAGATATAGGCCAGGCGGCAAAGCATTACACCCACGATGTTCCACATTAAGCCGGCCAGCGCAATCAGCCAATATTTGGAAACAGCGGGTTTTAATTCAGCAAGTACCATCTTTCTCCTTTTCGAAAACGACCGTAAATATGCACTATCCTAACATGAACCTGCGATTAGCGTCAATTTTTAAAATTCCGAATCTGATACCGAAATTGGGTAAAAAGGGACGTTTTTCAACGGTCTCAATGATGGGTTGGGGAGTTATTTCTGTGAGACCGCTCAATGGATAATCAGATTTTAAACCGTGTGAACTCATACATAAAGGTTCGTAAAGAAAGAACAGAATCTTTTGCAATAATATGAACGGACAGAAAAAAAGCAGGGCTAAAATACTGGTCAGTGCCTGCCTGGTCGGTGAACGTGTGCGTTATGACGGCATGGCGTTGGTATGCAAAGACAGGATTTTAGAGTACTGGCAACAGGAGGATCGGGTGTTGGCTTTTTGCCCTGAAGTAGCAGCGGGGCTTGCAGTGCCAAGGTCGCCTGCTGAGATTATTGGTGAGGGCGACGGAACTGCCGTGCTGCAGGGACTTGCAAAGGTTATCAACCGCGACGGAAAGGAGATGACGGAACAATTTGTAATTGGCGCCCGGAAAGCCCTTGAACAAGTGATGGCGCAGAGTATAGCGCTTGCCGTCTTGAAAGACGGAAGCCCTTCGTGCGGAAGCTCATATATTTATGACGGCAGTTTTACAGGCGTGTCTGAAGCGGGGAAGGGCGTTACTGCGGCCCTTTTCGAAGAAAATGGTATCCGTGTATTCAACGAACACCAAATGGCAGAGGCTGCTGCGTATCTAACCCGCAGGGTGAGAAATGCTGCAAGAGTTTGAAATGAACTAAAGTTTAAAGTGAGCTAAAGCTAAAAAAGGTTGTGCCAGTTGGCCCGTTATGCCCGTTAGCCCGTAATTTAATGCCGGACAACGGGCTAACCGGTTAACCGGCTAACCAGACATAGTCACTTAATGTACTGTAATACTAACCCCTTCTAGGGGCAAATCAAAGCCGGGTCCTCTGGGCTCGGATTCTTTACCTGATCAGCCTTTCAAGATATGTAAAATGCGGGGCAGGGCGGTGCTGCTGGGTTCTTTAACGAAAAAGCCCCGTCGGCTTATCAAGGCTATATTTGAGAAGGGGTTCTCTTCGATGTTGATATCAATAATGATACTGTCACGATTTTTTGCTAACCACGCAACCTGATTCGGAAGGTTGGTGGCCCCGGAGGCGCCCACCACAATCAGCAATTCAGTCTCGGCCGCGATGTTTAAAGAACTCTGGTAGCTATAGAAGTGCTCGTTATAAATTTCATCAAACCAGAGGACATGCGGGCGGGCACGTTTTCCGCAATTCCGGCATACCAGTAACTCGCGTTCGGATTCTGTAAGCTCTTCCTCCCTGGCCTTTCCACCGGTCAAACTATTCGGGACGGAATGGACTTTCTGGGTGCATTCATCAGCGCATCGCATATAGAAAATATTACCGTGAATTTGAAAGGTATTTTTTAAACTGCTGCCGGCCTGAATGTGCAGGTTATCGACATTTTGCGTGATCAAGGTAAAGCGACTTGAAAAAAGCTTTTCCATCTCAACCAGAGCCAGGTGACCCGCATTCGGTGCTGCCTCTGCACAGATTCCGATGCGGTATAAATACCATTTCCAGACTTCATCAGGCTGCTGCCTGAACATTTGGTAGGTCGCCATCTCCTGGGGTTGATATTCCTGGGAGCCGACAGTCCAGTATCCTTCCGGGCCTCGGAAGGTCGGAATACCGCTTTCAGCGGAAATGCCGGCGCCGGTTAAAACAGTGATAAGGCCGGAGCCTTGGGCAACGTCTTGCAGAATTGTTATGAAATCTCGAATCATAAACGGCCAGCCACTTGAGGATTTATATTGACGACATAAAAAATTGCACATAATAAAATGCATTGCCGACATGATCAACAAAATATTCAGGATTTTCTTAGAATTTTTACAGTTCCCGATACAGCTGTGAAAAACCAATTAATCAAGTCGATCCTGTCAAACACATCTAAGCTGTAACTATGGACTTAAGTAAAAACTGCATTCCCGAGAAAATCCAGAAGATACATCTTATTGCTATTTGCGGTACTGCCATGGGGGCGCTGGCCAGCGTACTGAAGGATATGGGTTTTACTGTTACCGGGTCTGATCAGAGTGTCTATCCGCCCATGAGCGATTTCCTTGAAAGAAAAGGCATCAAGATATCCCAAGGTTTTGAAGCAGAGCATATTTCATATGGCCCGGACTTGGTGGTTGTCGGCAATACCGTTTCCAAGGATAATTCCGAGGTTGTAAAAATGCAGCAAATGGGCCTTAATTTCTGTTCCATGCCTCAGGCCGTGAATTATTTTTTGGCAGCCAATAAAAAGCCTCTTCTTGTGGTCGGTACCCACGGCAAAACCACAACATCGTCCATTTTAGCCTGGGTTCTGCATACAGCCGGGCTTGACCCTTGCTTTATGATCGGCGGGATCTTAAAAAATTTCAACAGTAATTATGGTTTCGGGAGAGGGGATTATATCGTTATCGAAGGCGATGAGTATGACACGGCTTTTTTTGACAAGGGCCCCAAGTTTTTACACTACAATCCTTTTACGACAATAATAACCAGTGTAGAATTTGATCATGCAGATATTTTTAAAGATTTTGAGCATGTAAAACAGGCTTTTGATACCTTTATCTCCGGTATTGACCCCCAGCACACACTGTTTGCGTGCAATGATGATGACGGTGTTGCCGGTCTGATCCAAAGCAGGCAGTGCCGGGTTATAAAATACGGCAGGGGTCCGGCATCTTCATGGCGTTTGGGGGCGGTTTCCATTGACCCGCCGTGGACCTTTTTTGAGGTTTTGAATCAGAGTGAAGTGTTTGGAAACTTTAAGACCAAACTAGCCGGTGAACACAACCTGCTGAATGCTTTGTCCGTCATTGCAGTGGCCCAGCACCTTAAGATTCCGGCCGAGGTTATTGCAGGGGCTATTGAAACTTTTGAGGGCATAAAGCGGCGGCAGGAAGTTCGCGGAATAAAAAACGGCATTACGGTTATGGATGATTTTGCCCATCATCCCACCGCGGTTAGAGAGACCATTCGGGCGCTTAAACCATTTCATTCGGACGGGCGTCTGCTGGCAGTATTTGAACCCCGGACCAACTCCAGCATGCGCAAGGTGTTTCAGGATGTCTATCCGCTTTCATTTGACGGGGCCGATCTTATCTGCATCCGCCGGCCCTCACGTCTTGATAAGATCAAGCCTGATGAACGATTTTCGTCTGAAAAGCTGGTGGCAGATCTTAAAAACCAAGGTAAAGATGCGTATTATTTCCCGAATACCGCAACGATTATCGATTTTCTGGTGAAGACAGCCTGCTCCGGTGATCTTATCCTGATCATGTCCAACGGCGGGTTTGACAACATCCACGAAAAGCTATTGAAAAAATTGTAAAAAATGCAAAGCCGGCGACTTTGTATGCTAAAAAATAAAAAACTACTTGACATGCTACATTGTGGCATTGTAATAGAATAAAAAAGGTTGAGCAACTAACCAAAGGCTTGCTCTACTTTCCTCCATTCGCTTTGTATAGGCGGTTCATACCCCATGAACCGCCTATACAGTTTTGAGTGAAAGCCGATGATACCCCATCTCCCGCGTTGCCAAGGGCTCGCAGTAGCATGCTACGGCTTCACCCTTGGACGCCTAGGATCTGGGGCATCCTCGACTTTCACTCAATTGTGGTTACACCCTTTATTCCGTCTTAATTTATAATTTTACTTTTCTTTTTATTTAGCCAGCTCCACGCTCCGCGCCTTGCAACTGCGGTGAAATCGGTAATTGCAGATTTTAGGTTTGACTTTTAAGTTTTGTTTCGTTAACCAGTACTGTATTGAAGATTAACGAAAAGGTGAAAATGAAAGGTCAGATTCTTAACCAATTAAGAGATGCAAAAGCTGTGATTTCCGGGGAAGAGCTCAGTTCTAAACTCGGTGTGTCAAGAGTTACCGTCTGGAAACACATCCAAAAACTCAAGGAATTTGGTTACCATATCGATGCAACACCCAAAGGCTATCGGCTGATCAGCGATCCTGACGTCCTTTTTCCATGGGAATTTCCGCAAAGAGAATCAAAGCTTCATTATTTTGATAAAGTGAGTTCCACCATGGATATTGCCAGAGATCTGGCAAGAAAAAAATGCCCCGATTTTACCGTGGTCGTTGCCGGAGAGCAGACCAAGGGGCGCGGACGCTTAAAGCGGACCTGGCTTTCCTCTCCCGGAGGTCTTTACTTTACAGTGGTGCTCCGGCCGCAAATACCTGCGGTTATATGCGCAAGGGTCAATTTTGCTGCGGCATTGGTTCTGGTTCGTACATTACGAAGAATGTTTGCTATTGAAGCCATGGTCAAGTGGCCCAACGATATTTTGATAGGCGATAGAAAGCTTGTGGGGATGCTTTCAGAAATGGAGGCTGAAGCCGATATGGTTACGTTTATCAATATTGGTGTGGGAATCAATGTAAATAACGATCCAACCCACGGTGAAGTAAAGGCGTCTTCATTAAAAAAAATACTTGGCCGGAATGTTGCAAGGAAAAGCCTTTTATCAGAGTTTTTGGATGAATTTGAAAAGTACATGATTTATGCGGCCTTGGATGATGTAATTTCTGAATGGAAGCAATATGCGCTGACCCTGAATCGCCATGTCAGAATTGTCACAGCCGGCAGGACTTTCCAGGGTCTTGCCGTGGATGTGGATGAAAACGGCGCGCTGGTGCTGAAACTTGCAGACGGCACGAACCAAAAGGTAATCTATGGTGACTGCTTTCACCAATAGCCTTTCGCCATCTAATCGGCATAGCCGCGTTTCATAAAATCATTTTACGTTTTATGTATCAAGTATCCAGCATCCAGTATCGGGTGAATGTTTAACGTATTTGGACACAAATGATGTTGGAATAGAAATAACAGCTATGGATTCTTCAACACAACTCCGCATGATGGTATATGCTTCGCTGCTGGCGGCGCTGACAGCGGCAGGGGCCTACCTGGCCATACCCATTGGTCCGGTTCCGATTGTTCTCCAGAATCTTTTTATATTGCTTGCAGGTCTTTTGTTAGGGAGTCGCTGGGGCCTTGCAAGCGTGGGGGTATATCTTTTAGCCGGTGCTCTGGGACTCCCTGTATTTGCCGGCGGCTTAGGCGGAATAGGGCGTTTGGTGGGACCGACCGGCGGATACCTTGTTGGATATCTTCCGGCGGTCTTTGTGATCGGTAGGATTACCGAGAAGGCCAAAGAGCGTGTTTATGTGGATGTTATTGCCATGATCTGCGGCACCGCTATAGTTTATGTGTTTGGGGTAACATGGTTGCAACAACTAACAGGCATGACGCTGTCAAAAACCCTGGCGGTAGGGATGTATCCGTTTCTTATCGGCGATGCCTTGAAGATCGCTGTGGCCGTACCCATTGCCAAAGCATTGCGCCCAGTCGTAAGGAATCAGTTAACAGTAAGCAGTAGGCAGTAATCAGTGAAAAGTGAAAAGTGAAAAGTGAGCAGTAGGCAGGGATCAATAATGAGTAACAAGAGCAAGAGCGCATTAAAGAACTGATTTATCGCGAAGCGATGACATCATTTGTTTAGCCGGGTCGGCTAAGCAAATAAACGTCTGCTTGCGGGGGCGTAGCGAAGCGAAGACCCGTGTGTGTCTGCCTGCGGGGGCGTAGCGAAGCGAAGACCCGTGGCTAATAAATCTTTTAGCGTCTTTGCGCCTTTGCGTGAAACAAACCAGCTACAAGTAACCAGTAACTAGCAACCAGTAACCCGCAACCCGTAACTCGTAACCCGGCCATGAACATCATTGCAATCGATAACCTGACCCACCGATTTGACGACGGCACCTGGGGTCTGAAGGACGTCAACCTTAAGATTAAAACAGGGGCTTTTGTTCTTATCGGCGGGCAAAACGGCTCCGGCAAGACGACACTTTTGAAACACTTGAACGGGCTTTTGCTGCCGGATGCAGGCTCTGTTTGGCTTGACGGATTTCAGGTATCACAAAACCTTGTTAAAGCCAGGCAGATTGTAGGAATGGCCTTTCAGGACGCCGACAGTCAAATTGTCGGCGAAACCGTTTACGATGATGTAGCGTTTGGACCGGAAAACCTTTGTCTGGATAGAATCGAAATTAAAAAACGGGTCTTGCTGGCACTTAAGAAAGTTGGTTTGCAAGATCTTGCCCGGCAGAAACCTCATTTGCTCTCCGGCGGTGAAAAGCGCAGGCTTACCATCGCCGGTATTCTTGCCATGGAATCTAAAGTGCTGGTGTTCGACGAACCTTTTTCCAACCTGGACTATCCCGGAATTCAGCAGGTTTTAAAACAGATACTTGCTCTGCATCAGACCGGACACACTATTATAATCGCCGCCCACGACCTTGAGATGCTGATTGACCATGCCGATTTTCTGGTTATCATGCAAGACGGAAGGGTGGTAAGGGAAGGTTTGCCGTTTGATCTGATCGATGAACTTGAAACGTTCGGTATCAGAGTGCCCTGTGTTTTTCGCACAAAAAGAGTTCATCATGTTGCAAAAGTCGAAATGGAGATACGGCCATGACCGAGTTGACGGCTTTCGGTTATCGTTCAGGGACCTCGGTGCTGCACGGGTTGGATGTGCGCTTTAAACTTGTATTTCTGGTGATGATCAGCCTTGTGAGCCTGAAAGCCCAAGCGTTGGAACTTGCAGTATTAACATGCACGCTCTTTGTGCTGATGATAAATGCCGGCGTGACTGCAAAATCTATAGTAGGCCTGTTGCGCTATGTTTTTTTCTTGCTGATGCTGGTATTCATAGCCAGGGCATTATCAACTTCCGGATCGCCGGTATTCACATTTAAGGCTATTTCCGTTACCCGGGAAGGGATCTATGTCGGAAGCATTATATGCTGGCGGCTTGTGCTTGTTATCATGATCGGTTTATCAATGGTTGCAACCACGCGGTCATCAGAAATCAGGGCCGCTGTAGAGTGGTTTCTGCGTCCTTTCCCGTTTATTCCGGAAAAGAGAGTTTCGATTATGATGAGTCTTATCATGCGGTTTATACCGGTTATTTTCGATCAGGCCAAAATAACCGTTGATGCCCAGCGTGCAAGGGGCATAGAGAACAGAAAAAATCCGGCGTATCGATTGAAAAAGTTGGCACTTCCCCTAATGCGCCGGACCTTTGAGCGTGCAGACAAGCTTGCCAATGCCATGGAAGCAAGATGCTATACCGAAAACCGGACAGACCCCGAACTTTCATCAAAGCGACGAGACTGGATCGCCCTGTTTTTGGTCATCGGCCTGTGCCTAATAGTTATTGCAATAGATTGACACATCTTTGCGTATATAGTATTTCCATTTATACAATAAAATCGTATTACGTCTTTATGGAACTCACGCAGAATTGGGGGATCTTATAGACGAAGGGCTAAAATTCCTATCCCTATTTGACCGGAATGCTTTCCGTAAACTCCACCCTTCAGGGTAGGGTTTACGGAAACTTTATTGAGATGAATTTCTTCCTTACAGGGAAACCCCGCCCTTTAGGGCGGGAAGTTTCAATTCATCTCCAGCTGCCCGCTATGCGGGATTTTTGCATTACTCCGACCCCGGTAAGCGGGATTTTTGCTTTGCTTAAATAAGCTGGGGGTATTCAAATATAAGGCGGCGAAGCCGCGTTGTATAAAATCGCCCAGCGATTTTATTGAAGGAGCAGTATCCATTGAAAGTGATAATTGTCGGTGCCGGGGAGGTCGGTTTTAACATCGCCAGCCATCTGGCTTTTGAGGATAAGAATGTTGTTGTCATCGATAATGACCCGGACGCAATTCGACGCGTGTCCGACAACCTGGACGTTCAGGTGATCAGTGGTTCCGGCAGCAATCCTTTGATTTTGGCAGAAGCCGGTCTCAAACAGGCTGAAATAATCGCGGCGGTTACGGACAGTGATGAAACCAACCTGGTGGCATGCCTGGTTGCCGACATCATCTCACCGGCAACCAAAAAACTGGCCCGCATCCGTGATGACGGCTATGATAAATTTCATGATACGTTTCGAGAGCATGCACCTCACATCGATACGATCATCAACCCGGAGATCGAGGTCGTCAAGACCATTGACAAACTGATGACCATACCCGGTGCTGTGGACGTGGTTGAATTTGCCGACGGACTGGTCAAGTTTGTCGGGATCTATCTGGATCCCTTGACCAAGCTGGATGGTGTCCGCCTTGCAGATATTTCCGCCAAAACCGGGCAACAGGCTCCTCTGATTGCTGCAATAGTTCGGAATGAAGAGCTGATTATCCCCGGGGGGAAGGACAGACTGCAGGCAGGGGATCTGGTTTATTTTATCAGTGAAGCCGATAAATTATTAAAAGCCCTGTTGGTTTTTGACAAACAAATCAAAACAGTGGAGCGAGTTTTGATCGTGGGAGGCGGGCGCATCGGATTAAGGCTGGCCAGCTTGCTTGAAGAGAAGGCGGTCTATACCAAAATCGTTGAGAAGGACGCCAGACGCTGCACCGAACTTGCCGAAAAACTCAATAAAGCAATTGTGCTTCAGGGAGACGGCTCGGATCAAGAACTCCTGAGAGAGGAAAATATTCAGGACATGGATGTGGTTGTTACACTCACCAATGATGAGGAGACCAATATCATTGCATCGCTCTTGACAAAGCGAATGGGCGCCAAAAATACCATCACAAGAATAGACAAACTCAGTTATTTTCCCTTAATGTCCATGATAGGCCTGGAACAGGTCGTGAGCACCAGGCACTCGGCCATCAATACCATTTTACAGCATATCCGCCGGGGCAAAGTACTTTCAGCCATATCCATTAAAGATGAGCAGGCTGAAGTCATGGAAGCAGTGGCGCTGGAAACGTCCGATATTGTCGGCAAGCCCTTGAAAAGGATTTCCCTGCCAAAGGGAGTCCTGGTTACCAGCATTATCCGCAAGAACGAAGTCATCGTCCCCACCGGTGAAAGCGTCATCGAACCCGAAGACCGCATTGTTATCTTTGCCAGCCGCAAAGCCATTCCCAAGATCGAAAAAATCCTGGCAGTCAAACTGGAGTATTTTTAGGTGAGGTGGCGCTTCATTTTTAATATCGTGGGGATATTGACCCTTTTTTTGGGGATAAGCATGATCTTTCCCCTTTTATTTGGTTTTCATTTCAAGGATCAGAGTATTGCCCCGTTGTTAAAATCAATGGGGATAACCGTGGCTGCCGGCTTACTTTTGTATCTTGCTTTCCGCCGGGCAACAGTGGAGTTCATCAGCCATCGTGAAGGCATGGCCATCGTGACCATCGGCTGGACAACCGTCGGTTTTTTCGGGGCTCTGCCGTTTTATTTAAGTGGCGAATTCGGACCTTTCGTGGATTGTTTTTTTGAGTCGGTATCCGGATTTACCACCACCGGATCATCAATTTTAACCAATATAGAGGCTGTATCCAAAGGGCTGCTTTTTTGGCGCAGCTTTATCCAATGGCTGGGCGGAATGGGGATTATTGTCTTGTCCGTGGCGATTCTCCCCTTTTTAGGTGTCGGCGGCATGCAGCTCTATAAAGCTGAAGTTCCAAGCCCTGTGCCGGACAAACTTAAGCCGCGCATCCGGGAAACGGCTTTGGTACTGTGGAAAGTGTATGCTCTGATATCGCTGGCAGAGGTGATTATGCTGATGATCGGCGGCATGAGCCTTTATGATTCTTTGTGCCATACCTTTACAACCATGCCCACGGGCGGCTTTTCTACCAAAAACGCTTCCATAGCTCACTATGACAGTGTTTATTTTGATGGGGTGATTATATTCTTTATGCTTCTGGCCGGAATTAATTTTTCGCTGCATTACCAATTTTTAAGGGGCAAGACGCTGGTATTCTGGCGGGATTCGGAATGCCGGTTTTTCCTTGGTGCGGTTCTTTTTCTGATTGTCGTGGTGACGATAAACACATACGGCGCGGTCTATGAAACTATCGGCCAGTCCTTGCGCTATGCATCCTTTCAAGTTGTTTCCATCGTCACGACCACTGGCTATGCCACGGCGGATTACGAGATGTGGCCGGCCATGTCCCAGCTTATCCTTCTGCTTTGTATGTTTTTAGGGGCATCCGGGGGTTCCACCGGTGGCGGGATGAAATGCATACGGGTGATGCTCTATTTAAAATACTGCTATAAGGAGCTGTTTATCCTGATCCATCCCAGGGCCGTACAGCATATTAAAATCGGCGGTAAGTCCATTCCGGAGGATGTTGTGCGCAGCGTTTTAGGGTTTATGGGCCTTTACATCGGACTTTTTGTGATTTCATCTGTTATACTGGCCGGCATGGGGGTCGATCTTGTCACTTCGGTGGCAGCGGTCGCCGCTACTATCGGAAACATTGGGCCCGGTTTGGGGATGGTGGGTCCGACGGACAATTTCGCCCAGATTCCCTACATGGGCAAATGGCTGCTCATCTGGTGTATGCTTTTGGGAAGACTGGAAATATATACCGTGATCATCCTGCTGGTGCCGGAGTTCTGGCGCAAATAAAACCTAAATTGAGCGTTTCAAAAATTGCTCAATTTAGATAATAGAGAGGATAAATTTGTGATTCACTTTTTTATATAGATGCAAACATAGCCTGTACAACTTCTGCAAAACTTTTAAGGCATAGATATTTTAAAGTATTTCACTCGAACCCTTGAATCCTTGACCCCTTGAATCCTTAGGATCATTTCAACTCTTTTAGAGATGGTCCTTATTTTTATTGACAAATTAAAAATGTGTCGTTAATTTGGTGGGCTCTGAGGGGCCGTTAACTCAGTCGGTAGAGTATCTGCCTTTTAAGCAGAGAGTCGCTGGTTCGAGCCCAGCACGGCCCACCA
>JACKQG010004715.1_pt1 | contig 15656 bp, 11 predicted proteins | sample 8237621 | NCBI WGS metagenome assembly JACKQG01 (sample SAMN15677084, study PRJNA649215) | marine metagenome | biome: marine; feature: Black Sea; material: saline water; isolation source: suspended particulate matter (SPM) from the Black Sea western gyre | collected 2013-06-09/2013-06-10 | depth... | reverse complement strand
GAGCAGCGGTCTCCAAAACCGCAGGTTGGGGGTTCGATTCCCTCCTGGCCTGCCATTTATTTTTGTTGGTTTGGTGTGAGTGGTTTTTTTTAGAATAACGGTAAAGCGAATAGTTGGATGGCAGACAAGATTAAATTAGCGGTTGCAGTGTTGATATTGGCAGCAGGCATGGTGGCATTTTATGTGTTGTCAGAGCAGTCGGCGCTACTGCGTACGCTTGGGCTGTTGGTGCTGGTTGGTGTCAGTGCGGCAATTGCACTGCAGACAGAAGCAGGACGTTCTGGCTGGAGTTTCGTCTCTGGGGCAAGGACAGAGGCGCGCAAGGTGGTCTGGCCAACACGAAAAGAGACTACACAGACCACCATGATGGTTGTGGTGATGGTTATTATTGTCGGAATTTTGCTGTGGCTACTGGACATGGGATTAGTCTGGGCAGTTAAGGTATTTACAGGGAACTAATTGATCATGACAAAGAGATGGTATGTGGTCCATGCCTATTCAGGCTTTGAGCATCAGGCAGCACGTTCTCTGAAGGAGCGCATTACTCTTGAAGGAATGGAAGAGTCATTTGGTGAAATCCTTGTACCTTGTGAAGAGGTTGTTGAGATGCGTCCGGATGGGAAAAAGCGTAAAAGTGAGCGCAAATTCTTTCCTGGTTATGTGCTGGTTCAGATGGATATGAATGATAGTGCATGGCATCTGGTGAAGGATGTGCCGAAAGTGATGGGCTTTATTGGTGGCACAGTGGATCGTCCTGCACCAATTACGGACAAGGAGGCAGAAAATATTCTGCAACGTATCCAGGATGGAATTGAGAAGCCACGTCCCAAGGTACTATATGAGGCTGGTGAGATGGTGCGTGTTACTGACGGACCATTTGCTGACTTCAATGGTGTGGTGGAAGAGGTGAATTACGAAAAGAGCAAGCTGACCGTATCGGTTCAGGTATTTGGACGCTCTACTCCAGTTGAACTTAATTTTGGTCAGGTGTCAAAGGGGTAATAATTTTATAGCTCAGAATGGTTCTGTCAGACTGTTTTGAGTGTTGTGTAACGGGGAGTTGGCTGGGGCCTGTTTTAGCGAGTGGCCACCAACGTTTGAACCCATACTAGGAGAGTACAATGGCAAAGAAGATTGAGGCCTACATTAAGCTGCAGGTTCCTGCAGGTGAGGCAAATCCAAGTCCGCCCGTTGGCCCTGCGCTGGGTCAGCACGGTGTAAATATTATGGAGTTCTGTAAGGCTTTTAATGCGGCAACACAGAGCCTTGAGAAGGGGATGCCTGTCCCTGTGGTTATTACGGTCTATAACGATCGTAGTTTTACCTATATTACCAAGACACCTCCAGCATCAATTCTGCTGAAGAAGGCTGCTGGTATCAAATCTGGTAGTGGCGAGCCTCATATTAATAAAGTGGGTACGGTAAATCGTGCTCAACTTGAGGAGATTGCAACTACCAAGATGGCTGATTTGAACGCAAACGACATGGATGCAGCAGTACGTATTATTGCAGGTAGTGCGCGTAGCATGGGTCTGAACGTAGAAGGCGTGGAGGGAATGTCCTGATGGCCAAGATGACTAAAAGAGCAAAGGCAATTGCTGAAAAGGTAGAGACTGGAAAACAGTACGATGCTACTGAGGCATTTGATCTGTTGAAGGATATCTCTTCAGTAAAGTTCTCCGAGGCTGTTGATGTAAGCATCAACCTCGGTGTTGACCCTAGAAAATCAGATCAGGTTGTTCGTGGCTCGACTGTGCTGCCAAATGGTACTGGCAAAACTGTTCGTGTAGCAGTATTTGCCCAGGGTGCCAATGCGGATGCGGCAAAAGAGGCTGGTGCCGATATAGTTGGAATGGATGATCTTGCGGCGACAATCAAGGGAGGCGATCTGAACTTTGATGTTGTGATTGCATCACCTGATGCGATGGGTGTTGTTGGTCAGCTGGGACAAATTTTGGGTCCTCGTGGTCTTATGCCAAACCCCAAGGTTGGAACTGTAAGCCCTGATGTTGCTGGTGCGGTTAATAATGCCAAGTCAGGACAGGTTCGTTACCGTACAGATAAGGCAGGTATTATCCACTGCTCAATTGGCAAGGTAGATTTTTCTGCTGATCAATTGATAGGAAATCTGCAGGCATTGCTGGTAGACCTGAACAAGAAAAAACCAAGCGCTGCAAAAGGTGTTTTTCTGAAGAAAGTGACTGTTTCCACAACCATGGGACCAGGACTTGCTTTGGATCATACCTCTCTGGAGGCGTAACTGACGTTAGATAACGTTGGGAAGAAACTTTGCACTGTTGACTGCTCGTAGTACGAGAATTCAATAGTCGTCAAAGACCGTGGGTTCCTCTGGTTTAATGTTTGCCAAATGGTGAACGCCCACGCAGACGGTACGCAGACATTATTGATGTTGCTGTTGTGCCGTTAGGCGGATGATTTAGCTTTTAATAGCAAAAATCATTCTTTAGTGCGCATTGTGCGCGAGAAGGTGGATGGATCAATTGATCCAACTGCTCTTTGTTAGTAAGGAGAAATGTACGTGGCATTGAATCTTGAACAGAAGAAAGCCGTCGTCGCAGAGGTCAGTGAAGTAGCTGCCTCCGCACTCTCCGTTGTTGCGGCTGAGTATCGTGGACTCACCGGGGAAGAACTGACCGAGTTGCGAGTCAAATCTCGTGATGCTGGTGTGCGGATCAGGGTTGTTAAAAACTCTCTGGCACGTCGAGCATTTGAAGATACAGGCTACGCATGCATGAATGAGGCGCTGGTTGGGCCTCTGATTCTTGGTTTCTCTCAGGAGGATCCAGGTGGTGCGGCTCGGGTAATGAAGGACTTTTCCAAGGAGCATGACAAGCTAGTTGTCAGAGCACTCTCCCTGGGAGACTCCTTGATGGATGCTTCCCAGTTGAACGCGGTTGCTAGTCTGCCTACTTATGATCAGGCGATCTCTATGTTGATGAGTGTTATGAAAGCACCAGTTGAGAAGTTTGTTCGTACTTTGGCTGAGCCACACAGCAAGATGGTTCGTACCATTGCAGCTGTACGTGATGTAAAAGAGGCGGCGTAATCAGTTTGCGTAACAACGTTTGTAGTAAATGATGACATAACAGTAATTTTTTAAGTATTTAGGAGAAATAAAATGGCAGTAAGTAAAGACGATATCCTGGAAGCCATTTCCAACATGAGTGTAATGGAGGTCGTAGAACTGATCTCTGATATGGAAGAGAAGTTTGGCGTATCTGCAGCAGCAGCTGTAGCAGTTGCAGCAGGCCCAGCTGCTGGTGATGCCGGTGGTGCCGCTGAAGAGCAGACTGAGTTTGACGTGGTTCTTGCTAGCTTTGGTGAAGCAAAAGTTGCAGTTATTAAGGCTGTACGTGCAGCAACAGGTCTGGGTCTGAAAGAGGCTAAGGGTCTGGTTGAATCTGCACCTGCTCCTGTCAAGGAAGCTGTTTCCAAGGATGAAGCAGAAGAGCTCAAGAAGACTCTGGAAGAGGCGGGCGCAACCGTCGAGATCAAGTAAGCAAGTCTTGATTGACCAATCGCAGACTGATGCGATTTGGCTGGCGGCATTTTGCCGCCGGCCTTTTTGCGCTGTTAGAGCAGTGTTTGTTTCTGCAATAACAGCGATTCGTGCGGCTATTAGTTTTCGGCCGTACATGTTAGTGACACAAGATAGATAGAGGGTTCCAATGGCATACGCTTTCACTGAGAAGAAAAGAATTCGCAAGAGTTTTGGTAAACGTCCAAACGTTATGGATGTTCCTTACCTGTTGGCAATTCAGCTGGATTCATTCAGGGATTTCCTGCAGATGGGAGTTGCCGTAGAAGACCGCAAGAGTAGCGGGCTACAGGCAGCATTCAACTCGATTTTCCCCATTGAGGCCTACTCTGGAAATGCGGCATTGGAATATGTCAGTTATAGACTGGGAACTCCTGCATTTGATGTAAAGGAGTGTCAGCAGCGTGGCATGACATTTGCGGCCCCACTTCGTGTCAAGGTGCGTCTGATCATTTATGACAAGACCTCCAAGAACAAGGTTGTAAAAGATATTAAGGAGCAGGAAGTCTATATGGGGGATATCCCTCTGATGACAGACAATGGAACTTTTGTAGTGAACGGTACCGAGCGTGTTATCGTTTCGCAACTACACCGTTCTCCTGGTGTCTTTTTTGAGCACGACAAGGGTAAGACACACTCTTCTGGCAAGTTACTTTTCTCTGCAAGAGTGATTCCCTACCGTGGTTCATGGCTTGATTTTGAGTTTGATCACAAGGATCTTCTCTATGTGCGAATTGACCGTCGCAGGAAGATGCCTGCAACAATTCTATTGCGTGCACTAGGCCTCTCTACACAAGAGATGCTGGACAGATTCTTTGAAATGGACCGTTTTTTCTGCGGCAATGATGGTATAAGTTTCGAGGTGATTCCAGAGCGTCTGCGTGGTGAGATCGCAGCATTTGATATCAAGGCCGGTAAAAAAGTACTGGTGGAGACGGGGCGCAGGATTACTGCACGTCATATCCGTGAGATAGAAAAGGCAGGCGTTAGCTCACTGGAGGCTCCACAAGAGTTTGTTATCGGTAGAGCACTGGGCCATGATCTGGTAGATACCGAGACTGGTGAATTGATTGCCTCTGCAAATGATGAGATTACAGAAGAATTATTGGAGCAGATTGTTGAAGCAGGAATCTCTGAGTTCCAGACACTCTTTATCAATGAGCTGGACCGAGGAGCATACCTTTCTGAGACATTGAGAAATGATTCTGCTGCCAGTCAGCTTGAGGCGCAGGTTGAGATCTACAGGATGATGCGTCCTGGTGAGCCGCCTACACGGGAATCAGCAGAAAACCTGTTCCACAGTCTCTTCTTTACTCTGGATCGTTATGACCTCTCTGCTGTAGGGCGCATGAAGTTCAATCGTCGTCTCTCACGTGAGGAGTTGACTGGCGAAGGCGTACTGTTGAATGATGATATTGTTGATGTGATTAAGGAGTTGATTAACATCAAGGATGGTCGTGGTGTTGTTGATGATATTGATAACCTTGGAAATCGTCGTATTAGAAGTGTTGGCGAGATGGCGGAGAATCAATTCCGCATCGGTCTGGTTCGAGTTGAGCGCGCAGTCAAGGAGCGTCTGAATATTGCAGAATCCGAGGGGTTGATGCCTCAGGAGCTGATTAATGCAAAGCCAATCTCTGCAGCAATCAAGGAGTTCTTCGGTTCCAGTCAGCTATCTCAGTTTATGGATCAGGTTAACCCTCTCTCTGAGGTTACCCATAAACGCCGTATCTCTGCATTGGGCCCGGGCGGCCTGACTCGTGAGCGTGCCGGGTTTGAGGTGCGTGATGTGCACCCAACTCATTATGGACGTGTCTGTCCAATTGAGACCCCTGAGGGGCCGAATATTGGATTGATCAACACTTTGGCGGTTTATGCTCGTACCAATGAGTATGGTTTCCTTGAAACCCCTTATCGTAAGGTTGTTGATGGACAGGTAACAGATGAGATTGAGTATCTCTCTGCTTACGATGAGGTTAATTTCCATATTGCGCAGGCAAGTGTAAATATGAGCGCGTCTGGCAAGTTGCAGGATGAGCTCCTCTCCTGTCGTTACCAGAATGAGTTCACCATGGCCTCGCCAGATGTCATTGAGTATATGGATGTCTCTCCTCGACAGATTGTCTCCGTTGCAGCCTCGTTGATTCCATTTCTTGAGCACGATGATGCAAACCGTGCATTGATGGGAGCAAATATGCAGCGTCAGGCAGTTCCAACCATGCGTGCAGAGAAGCCGCTGGTAGGGACAGGGATTGAGCGTGATGTTGCTGTGGATTCTGGTGTTACAGTAGTTGCCAAACGTGGTGGCATGGTTGATTTTGTTGACGGTGGACGAATAGTTGTTCGTGCGAATGATGATGAAGCTATCGCTGGTGAGTCTGGTGTAGATATCTACAACCTTACCAAGTACACAAGATCAAACCAGAATACCTGCATAAATCAGCGTCCATTAGTGAAACCTGGCAATCAGATAACACGTGGTGATGTTCTTGCAGATGGCCCATCCACCGATATGGGTGAGTTGGCACTGGGACAGAATCTGACAGTCGCATTTATGCCATGGAATGGTTATAACTTTGAGGATTCTATACTCATCTCTGAACGAGTAGTTGAAGAGGATCGTTACACCACGATTCATATCGAAGAACTTACCTGTATGGCACGAGATACAAAACTTGGTTCTGAGGAGATCACTGCAGATATCCCAAATGTGGGAGAGCATGCTCTTGGTCGCCTTGATGAGTCCGGTATTGTATATATTGGTGCAGAGGTAAATCCTGGTGATATTCTGGTAGGTAAGGTGACACCTAAGGGTGAGACGCAGCTGACTCCAGAGGAGAAGCTGTTGCGCGCCATCTTTGGTGAGAAGGCATCAGACGTGAAAGATACCTCGTTGCGTGCCAAATCCTCAATGGCTGGAACAGTGGTAGATGTTCGTGTCTTTACCCGTGACGGCATCCAGAAAGATAAGAGATCTCTCGATATTGAAGAGATGGAGCTTGATGATGTCCGCAAGGATCTGAAGTCTCGTCAGGATATTATCGAAGAGGATCTTTTCCAGCGTCTTGAGAAGTTGTTGACTGGCAAGATGGCTGATGGCGGCCCTGGATCAATCAAGTCTGGAGATAAGGTAACGAAGACCTATCTTAAGGATCTTGGTCGTGAGAAGTGGTTTGAAATTCGCATGCGCAACGAGGATGTGAATCAAAAGGTTGAACTGGTTCGAGAGCAGCTCAAGCAGCAGCGCGAAGAGATTGAGACCATCTTTGAAGAGAAAAAGGGAAAGATCACCGGCGGAGATGATCTGGCACCTGGTGTACAGAAAATGGTGAAGGTCTATGTTGCAGTGAAACGCCGCATTCAACCTGGCGACAAGATGGCAGGACGCCATGGTAACAAGGGTGTTATCTCCAGGATTGTTCCGGTTGAAGATATGCCACATAGAGAGGATGGAACTCCTGTTGATATTGTTCTGAACCCATTGGGTGTACCTTCTCGTATGAATATCGGTCAGGTGCTTGAGGTTCATCTTGGATGGGCAGCCAAGGGGCTAGGCATTAAGATTGCCGGCATGCTCGATAGTGATTCTGGCGTGAAGGACGTTAGAAAATTCCTGGATAAGGTATACAATGTAAGCGGCCAGAATGAGGATCTGGAGTCACTGAATGATGATGAAGTGATGGAGATGGCAAATAACCTGAGAGGTGGTGTGCCAATGGCTACACCGGCATTTGATGGTGCCAATGAGAAAGAGATCAAGCGTATGCTGAAGTTGGCTGATCTCCCTGAAAGTGGCCAGACCACACTTTTCGATGGACGCACTGGTGAGGCCTTCGAGCGTCAGGTGACCGTTGGTGTCATGCATATCATTAAACTTAATCATCTGGTTGCAGACAAGATGCATGCCCGTTCAACAGGACCATACAGCCTGGTTACTCAGCAACCTCTTGGTGGTAAGGCTCAGTTTGGTGGTCAGCGCTTTGGTGAGATGGAGGTCTGGGCACTTGAGGCCTATGGTGCCTCTCATGTCCTCCAGGAGATGTTGACTGTTAAATCGGATGACGTTTCAGGACGTACCAGGATGTACAAGAATATCGTGGATGGTGATTATCGAATTGAGGCAGACCTGCCTGAATCATTCAACGTACTGTTGAAAGAGATTCGTTCGTTGGCAATTGATATTGATTTGGAACAGGTGGATTAGATACAGCTAAAGATTGCTGATTATTTACCCTGACCACAACGTGTTCCATTAGGAGAAGAGAATGAAAGACCTACTCAATTTTTTGAAAGCTCAACAAGAGACCAAGGATTTTGATGCAATCCGTATTGGATTGGCATCACCGGAGAAGATTCGTTCCTGGTCATTTGGAGAGGTCAAGAAGCCAGAAACTATCAACTATCGCACCTTCAAGCCGGAGCGTGACGGTCTTTTTTGTGCCAAGATCTTTGGTCCAACCAAGGACTATGAGTGTCTCTGTGGAAAATACAAGAGACTGAAGCATCGTGGCGTGGTGTGCGAGAAGTGCGGGGTTGAGGTAACGCTATCCAAGGTCCGCCGTGAGCGTATGGGACATATCGATCTGGCCAGCCCTGTTGCCCATATCTGGTATCTGCGCTCCTTACCGTCACGCCTTGGTATGTTGCTGGATATCACCCTGAAGAATATTGAGCGTGTTCTCTACTTTGAATCATTTATCGTCATCGAGCCAGGAATGACAGATCTGGAGCGTGGCCAGTTGTTGACTGATGATCAGTATCTGGATGCGATTGAGGAGTGGGGAGATGAGTTTGATGCCCGTATGGGTGCAGAGGCAATTGATCAGCTAATTCGCGGGATGGATCTGCAGGTTATTTCTGCCCAGTTGCGCGAGGATCTCGCCGCAACCAAATCAGAGGCCAAGACCAAGAAACTATCCAAGCGTCTGAAGCTGGTTGAGGGTTTCCTGGAGTCCGGCAACAAGCCGGAGTGGATGCTGTTGCGTGTATTGCCAGTATTGCCGCCAGAGCTGAGACCACTGGTTCCTCTTGAGGGAGGACGTTTTGCAACCTCTGACCTGAATGATCTATATCGTCGAGTCATCAACCGTAATAACCGGCTCAAGAGACTGTTGGATCTCTCTGCACCTGACATTATTGTCCGTAACGAGAAACGCATGCTACAGGAGTCTGTAGATGCACTATTGGACAATGGTCGTCGTGGTCGTGCAGTAACTGGAACCAACAAGCGCCCACTGAAATCTCTGGCTGAGATGATCAAGGGCAAGCAGGGGCGTTTCCGTCAAAACCTGCTCGGTAAGCGTGTTGACTACTCTGGTCGTTCAGTGATTGTGGTTGGCCCAACTCTTAAGCTGCATCAGTGTGGTCTTCCCAAGGCAATGGCACTTGAGCTATTCAAGCCATTTATTTTTGGTAAGTTGCAACTGCGTGGACTGGCAACCACTATCAAGGCTGCCAAGAAGATGGTTGAGCGTGAGGAGCCTGTAGTGTGGGATATTCTCGATGAGGTTATTCGTGAGCACCCGGTCATGCTTAACCGTGCACCAACACTGCACCGTCTCGGTATCCAGGCTTTTGAGCCGGTTCTGATTGAAGGTAAGGCAATTCAGCTGCATCCACTGGTTTGTACTGCATTTAATGCAGACTTTGATGGTGACCAGATGGCTGTACATGTGCCTCTCTCTATTGAGGCGCAGCTTGAGGCGCGTACCCTGATGTTGGCAAGCAATAATGTTCTTCACCCTGCAAATGGTGAACCAATTATCGTGCCAACCCAGGATGTGGTGCTCGGTCTCTACTATATGACCCGTGAGCGTATAAATGCCAAGGGTGAAGGTGCCATATATGCAGATGTAAACGAATTACGCCGTGCCTACGACAGCAAACTTATTGATATTCATGCAAAAATTGAGGTCAGAATACCTGAGACCACAATTGATGAGAACGGCAACAAGAGCACAACCGTAAGCCGTATAAAGACTACAGCTGGTAGAGCGCTGTTATCAGAGATTCTCCCTGATGGGCTGCCGTTTGCAGAGATTAACAAGACGCTTACCAAGCGGGTGGTAACAGGACTGGTTGATATCTGTTATCGAACTCTGGGTCTCAAGACTACAGTTATCTTTGCAGATAAATTGATGTATACAGGTTTTGAGAACTCAACTCGTGCAGGGGTCTCGTTTGGTGCGGATGACATGATTATCCCCGAGGACAAGTTCTCCATTCTCTCTGCTGCTGAGCGCGAGGTGAAGGATATTCAGGATCAGTATTCGACTGGACTGGTTACTAACGGTGAGCGTTATAACAAGGTGGTTGATATCTGGACGCATGCCAATGATCAGGTTGCCAAGGCAATGATGGACAAGATTGGTATCGAGGATGTAGTTGACAGTGAAGGCAAAAAGGTCCAGCAGGATTCATTCAACTCCATCTTTATGATGGCAGACTCGGGAGCTCGTGGTTCTGCAGCCCAGATCCGACAGCTGGCCGGTATGCGTGGCCTGATGGCCAAGCCGGATGGCTCAATTATTGAGACCCCTATTACGGCAAACTTCCGTGAAGGTCTAAATGTACTACAGTACTTTATCTCTACCCACGGTGCTCGAAAGGGCCTGGCAGATACTGCACTGAAAACTGCAAACTCAGGATACCTGACTCGCAGGTTAGTGGATGTTTCACAAGATCTGGTAACAACAGAAGATGATTGTAGAACAACCAATGGCGTACTGATGCAGACAATTGTAGAGGGTGGTGATGTTATCGAGACACTACGTGAGCGTGTTCTTGGTCGTGTAACCTCTGAAAATGTAGTCAAGCCGGGTACAGACGAGCTGTTGATTAAGGTGGGGACACTGATTGACGAGAAGATTGCTGATCTTCTTGAAGAGAATAGTGTTGACCAGATGCGTGTACGTTCGATCATTACCTGTGAAACCAGAGATGGTGTCTGTGCCAAATGTTATGGACGAGATCTTGCTCGTGGTGATCTGATTAGTCAGGGTGAAGCTGTGGGCGTAATTGCGGCTCAGTCTATTGGTGAGCCTGGAACCCAGTTGACAATGCGTACCTTCCATATCGGTGGTGCGGCATCTAGAGCTGCTGCTGATAATAGTGTTGATGTTAATAACAGGGGGCAGGTGCACCTTCATAATGTTCGTTCAGTGCGACATGCTGATGGACACCATGTCGCGGTTTCCCGTTCCGGTGAAATTGCTGTGGTTGATGAGAATGGATTGGAGCGTGAGCGCTACAAGATTCCATATGGTGCAGAGATCACAGTCTCTGATAGTGACAGTGTAGAGCCTGGACAGAAGGTTGTAACCTGGGATCCGCATACCCATTCAGTTGTTACCGAGGTGGCTGGAACAGTTCGTTTTAACTACTTTGTCGATGGAGTCTCTTTCCGAAAAGAGACTGATGAGGTTACAGGTCTGACCAGTGTGGTGGTAACAGATTCAAAACAGAGAATTGTTGGTGACCAGACCGTAACTGTAATTGATGGTAAGGGTAAAACAAGCGAAGAGGTTGTCGGAAATCGTGATCTTCGTCCCATGATCATGCTGGTTGATGAGAAGGGGCAAGAGATTATGATTCCCGGAACCACAGTGCCTGCTCAATACTTCCTGCCAGCTGGTGCGATTGTGACTGTAGAGGATGGCACAACTATTGGTGTCGGTGATGTTCTTGCAAGAATCCCTCAGGAAGCTGGTAAAACCCGTGATATTACGGGTGGTCTGCCTCGAGTTGCTGATCTCTTCGAGGCGCGCAAGCCAAAAGAGCCTTCAGTTATGGCAGAACAGACAGGAACCATCACCTTTGGCAAGGAGACCAAGGGCAAGCAGAGGGTTGTGATTGTTGGTGAGGATGGTGAGCAGACAGAGACGCTGATTCCAAAGTTCCGTCACGTCATAGTTTTCGAGGGTGAGCATGTTGAGAAGGGTGAAACCATTGTTGATGGTGCACCTGACCCACATGATATTTTGCGCCTGAAGGGGATTCCTGAATTGGCAAAATATATCACCAACGAGGTTCAGGATGTGTATCGTCTGCAGGGTGTAGGTATTAATGACAAACATATTGAATGTATTGTCCGCCAGATGCTGCGCCGGGTTGTGATTGTCAATCCTGGAGATACAAAATTCCTCCAGGGGGAACAGGTAGAGCGCGCAAGAATGCTGGATGAGAATGAACGGGTGGTTGGGCTTGGTAAAATGCCGGCCTCATACGAGGATATTCTTCTTGGAATCACCAAGGCATCTTTGGCAACAGACTCATTTGTCTCTGCAGCATCCTTCCAGGAGACTACAAGGGTTCTGACCGAGGCCTCGGTTACAGGCAAGAGTGACGGCCTGCGTGGTCTTAAGGAGAATGTTATTGTAGGCCGACTTATTCCTGCAGGAACTGGACTTTCCCACCACATCAGACGTCGTCAGCGCAGAAAACTCTTCTCTGATACAGATATTCTGGCGGTAACAGATGAGGCTGTTATAGAAAGCGAAGATGCAGTTAATGCTGTGGATGAGGTGGCTACAGAGGAGTGATCTTGTCAGGCCCGGCCTTTTGGCCGGGCTATCCGTTTATAGAGGCAACTTTTTGGAAAAGATGGCGAAAAGCGCTTGACACCAATTGGTGTGCCCTCTAGAATTCGCGTTCCTGATTACGAGGGAGACCATAACATTATGGTTAGATCGTAAACCGACATGACTTAAGAAATGAGAAGGTGAATGTGTCGGGTTCGCCGAAAATAGATCAACCAAGATCGGTTCCACAAGGGCCGGTCTTTTTTGTCGCATTAAGTATGCGTTTTGATCTGCTATAACATGCTCTTTAAACACTGGTTTTGGTGCCTGCTAGCGGATCGTTTATGGGTTAAGTAACAGTAAGTTACGCAATGATAAGCTAAAGAATAGAGATAAAATGGCAACGATTAATCAGCTGGTTAGAAAACCACGCAAGGTACAGAAAGAGAAGAGCAAGGTCCCCGCGTTGGATGCATGTCCACAGAGGCGAGGCGTATGTACTCGTGTCTACACAACTACACCTAAAAAGCCAAACTCAGCAATGCGTAAGGTGGCTCGTGTCCGCTTGACCAATAGCATGGAGGTCTCTTCATATATTGGTGGTGAGGGACACAATCTTCAGGAGCACTCGGTTGTTCTTATTCGAGGCGGTCGTGTGAAGGATCTTCCTGGTGTGCGTTACCACGTAGTTCGCGGCAGTCTGGATACAACAGGTGTTGAGTCACGTCGCCAGGGTCGTTCCAAGTATGGAGCTAAAAAGCCGAAGAGCTGATTGCTGTCGGTTATCAATAAGCAGATTTAGACAAGAATTCGAGAAAGCAGATGTCAAGAAGAAATAGAGCACCAAAACGTACTGTATTGCCAGATCCAAAATATGGAAATGAGCAGTTGACCAAGTTCATTAATGTGATCATGAAGGATGGCAAGAAGTCGGTTGCCGAGAAGATCGTATATGGAGCGCTTGATGTCGTTGAGGAGAGAGGAAATAGTGAGCCTGTTGAGACACTATTTGCCGCTCTGGAAAATGTTGGTCCAAAGGTGGAGGTAAAATCTCGCCGAGTTGGTGGATCTACCTATCAGGTACCTATCGAGGTGCGCCCTGATCGTCGTATTGCTCTCGGCATGCGTTGGTTGGTTGAATCTGCACGCAAGCGTGGTGAGAAGACCATGGGTCTGCGTCTGGCAGGAGAAATTCTGGATGCGGTTGAGAGCCGTGGCTCGGCAGTAAAGAAGAGAGAAGATACTCATCGTATGGCAGATGCCAATAAGGCATTCTCTCACTTCAGATGGTAGTTTTTGGTAGAACCTAACAACTCTTTAATAAACAGTTAACAGAAAGCATACAGCAGAATTATCATGGCACGTCAAACTCCACTAGATCGTTATCGTAACCTCGGCATCATGGCACACATTGATGCAGGTAAGACAACTACGACTGAAAGGGTACTTTTCTATACAGGTCTCTCTCACAAGATTGGAGAGGTGCATGATGGTGCAGCAACCATGGACTGGATGGAGCAGGAGCAGGAGCGTGGTATTACCATTACCTCTGCAGCTACCACCTGTTTTTGGCAGGGTATGGATCAGCAGTTTGATCAGCACCGTATCAACATTATTGACACCCCGGGACACGTTGATTTCACTATTGAGGTGGAGCGTTCATTGCGTGTGTTGGATGGTGCATGTGCAGTATTCTGTGCGGTTGGCGGGGTAGAGCCGCAATCTGAGACAGTTTGGCGTCAGGCTAACAAGTATGGTGTTCCGCGTATCGGTTTCGTCAACAAGATGGATCGTGCAGGTGCCGACTTCCTTCGTGTTGTTGAGCAGATCAAAGAGCGTCTAGGAGCAAATGCAGTTCCTATTCAGATGAATATCGGTGCTGAGGAAGATTTCAAGGGTATTGTGGATCTTATTCGCATGAAGGCGATCTACTGGAATGAAGACGACATGGGTATGACCTATGAGGCCGTTGATATTCCTGCAGAGCTGCAGGCTCAGTGTGATGAGCTTCGTGAGGAGATGGTTGAGGCGGCAGCCGAGGCCAATGATGACCTCATGGAGAAGTACCTGGAAGAGGGAGAGTTAAGCGAAGATGAGATTCGTGAAGGACTCCGCACCAGAACACTGAAAAATGAAGTTGTCCTGATGATGTGTGGCTCTGCATTCAAGAACAAGGGCGTACAGGCAATGTTGGATGCTGTTATCCATTTCATGCCTTCTCCGCTGGATGTTGATGCAATCACCGGTGAGCTTGAGGATGGAGCCGAGGAAGAGCGTATTGCATCAGATGATGAGCCATTCGCTGCCTTGGCCTTCAAGATAGCAACAGACCCATTTGTGGGCACCCTGACATTTTTCCGTGTCTATTCAGGGGTGATTAACTCTGGTGACTTCTGCTACAACACAGTAAAGGGCAAGAAAGAGAGAATTGGACGTATTGTACAGATGCACTCCAATGATCGTGAAGAGATCAAAGAGGTTCGGGCTGGGGATATTGCCGCTGCCATCGGACTCAAGGATGTGACTACAGGTGACACCCTCTCTGCAATTGATAACAAAATTGTTCTGGAGCGTATGGAGTTCCCAGAGCCGGTAATCTCGGTTGCGGTTGAACCAAAGTCGAAGGCTGACCAGGAGAAGATGGGTATCGCCCTCTCCAAGCTGGCGCAGGAGGATCCATCCTTCCGTGTCCATACTGATGAGGAGTCTGGCCAGACCATTATCTCCGGTATGGGTGAGCTCCACCTGGAGATTATTGTTGACCGTATGATGCGCGAGTTTAGTGTAGAGGCATCAGTTGGTGCCCCACAGGTTGCCTACCGTGAGACTCTCCGCAAACCAGTTGAGCAGGAAGGAAAATTTGTACGGCAGTCAGGTGGTCGCGGTCAGTTCGGTCATGTCTGGATCAGAATCGAGCCACAGGAAGCCGGTGCTGGTTACGAATTTATTAATGAGATTGTGGGTGGTGCAGTTCCGAAGGAATACATCCCCGCAGTTGACAAGGGTATTCAGGAGCAGATGAAAAATGGTGTCATCGCTGGTTACCCAATCGAAGATTGTAAAGTTACACTTTATGATGGTTCATACCATGATGTTGACTCCAATGAGTTGGCGTTCAAGGTGGCAGGTTCCATGGCCTTTAAGCAGGGAGCTCTGAATGCTGATCCCGTACTGCTTGAGCCTATGATGAAAGTTGATGTGGTGACGCCTGAAGAGTACATGGGTGATGTGATGGGTGATCTTAACCGTCGTCGCGGAATGGTTGCCGGTATGGGTGACTCCCCTGCAGGCAAGATGATTGCTGCAAGTGTGCCACTCTCCGAGATGTTTGGTTATGCAACTGATCTGCGTTCAGCAACCCAGGGTCGTGCAACATACTCAATGGAGTTTGAGAAGTATGCTGAGGCACCGGGAAATATTGCAGATGCAATTATTAAGAAAAATAGCTAACCAGCAGGGTTAACCAAGATAGTTAGTTGAAAATATTTAAGTAAGTGAATAGATAAGAGCAAGAGGAAATAGCGATGTCCAAGGAAAAGTTTGAAAGAACCAAACCGCACGTAAACGTAGGCACGATT
>JACKQG010004714.1_pt1 | contig 15657 bp, 14 predicted proteins | sample 8237621 | NCBI WGS metagenome assembly JACKQG01 (sample SAMN15677084, study PRJNA649215) | marine metagenome | biome: marine; feature: Black Sea; material: saline water; isolation source: suspended particulate matter (SPM) from the Black Sea western gyre | collected 2013-06-09/2013-06-10 | depth... | reverse complement strand
TTGTTAGGGCCCAGTTGTACCAGGCATTGCACATTCTGTGCAGTGGACAAATCCCCCGTCCATCCGCCGAACCCCAATGAGCCACTGCGCACGGCTCAAGCCGTTGCCCGCATGGAGTTGACCTTCTGCGTACTGACGATGGTTACGCGGGATGATCTTTTAGATGGCGGAGCTGGACATATTGCCCGAACCGTTCTATCCATACAAAGGGAGTGTGAAGGCATAGGTGTGGAAACGCTCATTTCTGACCTTGGCGGTGATTGGGATGCGCTTCTGACACTCCTCGCTGCCGGACCGGATGTGCTAAACCACAATCTTGAGACTGTGCCGCGATTATACCCGGAAATCCGGCCGCAGGCCAGCTATGGACGTTCTTTGGAACTTCTGGCGCGGGCTTCTGAATATGTGCCACACATGGTTATAAAGTCGGGTCTGATGTTAGGACTGGGGGAAACAAAGGAAGAACTTCTCAAAGCAATGGACGATCTTCGTGACGCGGGCTGCGGCCTGCTCACCTTAGGACAGTACCTGGCGCCTTCTCCACAGCATTATCCGGTGGTCCGTTATGTGCCACCCGAGGAGTTCGAGGAATACAAGGGCGAGGCCCTGGACCGAGGCTTCGTTGGCGTAGTAAGTGCTCCCCTGGTCAGGAGCTCCTACAATGCTGAGCAACTCTACCTTCATGCCTGCGATCGGACGGTGAGGTGAGGTGATAAAAAGTCCCTTTTTTGCTTCTACGCTGCCTTAACGTAGACCTTCCGGGATCTCGGACCGTCAAACTCGCAGAAAAAGATCTTTTGCCATGTGCCGAGGACCAAGCGACCGTTTTCAACAATCACTGTAACCGAACTGCCGATGAGCGATGTCTTGATATGGCTGTCAGAGTTCCCTTCCATGTGACGATACCTGTCGTTCGGGGGAACCAATTCATTCAGTTTTCGAATAATATCAGTACAGACTGACGGATCAGCGCCCTCATTGATGGTTACGCCGGCCGTGGTGTGGGGCACATAGACCACACAGATCCCGTCAATCACACCGGTCTTTGAAACCTCCCCGCTGACCAGCGAGGTAATATCTACCATATCAATTCTTGAACCGGTTTTTACATTAATTGTTGCTGGCATTATTGCCTCCTAACCCGGATAACCAGGAAAAGTGACTAAAGTGAAAGGTGTTATCTGCGTGGTAATTTGACTACAAATTCCCTGTATCAGGGGAGTATAATGGGAGAAGATTCGTCCTCCTCCTGCACTTGCTCAGAGTCCTCCTCTTCCATGGCCTTTGTGTAAAAAGCCAGACTCCGCTCCAAAAGGGTTTCAATCACCGGATTGGCTTTTAGTATCGTACTCTCCTGATCCGCGGCATGGGCCGCCGCAATGGCCAGACCCGCTGTCTCTTCTTTCCCTAACTTGAAAAAGACGTATCCCATCTCCTCTAACCGGCGCTTCAGCAGTTCACGCCTCTCAGGGGAAAAGATTTCGCCCATGCATTTTTCCTTGATCTCGCCAATCCGGTCAGCCTTCTGGGCATCGGTGAGGACAATCGGGCTCTCCTCTACCCTGAACATTTCTTCCATAAAAGGCCTCAAAGTTTCAATCTCAATCAACCAAAAATCCATCAATTCGTGATCAAAGAGCTCCATGAGCTGGGAATCCATTGGGATCGTTTCCGAGATGGACGTCTCGGGAATGCAATCATAGACGACCGGACGCGCAAGGACAGGGGCGTTTTCCAACAGCCACGGTCTCAATTCAAGATAATCCGCCGGCACATCTGATTTCAGCGTCAAGTGCCTTTGGTAGGACTCTTCAAGAATAGTTGCAGCGTGTGACAGTGAGGTTTCCACTAACGGTCCAGCCTCTCGCGAGAAGTTCTCTTTCATCTCCTTTGCGCTTGTTTTACTGAGGTTTCGGTAAAAAAATTCCTGGATCCCCTGCTCGTCAGAGACAACACCAAGACCTACATCGAGGCCCTTGCCTCCACGGTGCACCATGATCATAACGCCCCTGCATCCAGCTCCATCAACGGTGCCCACATAACAGCGAGGAGGCTCCTTCCGGGAAAGTTTTAAGATAGTTGAAGAATCGTCCTCTTCGGCATCAAACTCTACAGTAGCAACACCTCTTCTCTTGAGCTTGAATAAGACACGCTTAATTGCCTTGCCGACGTCTTTATCTTTAAAGCCGGCTCTCAGTGCCAACAACAGGGGAATAGGGGATTCATCGTTTAATGGCAGACGATCTATGAGGACTTGAGCACAGCGTGAATCAGGGATCCTGGCAAGAATTTCAGCAGGGTCTGTGCTGCCAAGCTCTTTCAATAAGGTAGAAATGAGGGCTTCCTGCTCCTGGTTGAGCAGGGGCGGGGAGGTCGATTTCTTCCTGGTTTTTGTTTTTCGTCTCATGCCTGCAAATCGTCGGTGAATGTTACCCTACTCATTAACCCTAACCCTGAATCCCGCTTTCAACGGGAAACCCGTGAACGGTTACAAGATTTACCAAGAACTCCATACCATGTCAATGCGTTGTTCGGTTTTCACCAATATAGCTTTCGGGTGTTAAATCTCGCGTACTTTACTAAGGCAGCAATGGCCCGAGCAGCTCGCTCTGGTCCTGGGAACACGGGTATGCCCCGGTCTATAAGCCCACGAACAGACGGCTCTTCGAGACTGCGAAAGGTATAACCGATAATCGGTTTGTCAGCTGTTTCGAGGAGGCGGGCAAGAGAGCTACACTGATGATCCGTAAATTTAGGGATCTGATCCATAATCTCTTCCTCAGACAAACCCATCTGCTTAAGCGTTCTCTTAACTACCTGAGCCGGGGTAAGAAAGTAAATCAACAGCATATCGGCCCTTTTTTCCTTGATGAGGATCTGTGGTATATTGGAATAGAAATCATCAGGATTCTTGGAAAAGGTGAGATCAACAGGGTTGTTGACGCTGCCGGTATGAGGGACAAACGGTGTTAGCTTCTCTACCGTTTCATCTGACAGGGCAGGCAGTTCGAGACCCGCCCTCCCGCAGGAATCTGCCGCTGCTGCCCCGGGTCCGCCGGAATGGGTCTGAATTACTACTCTGGGCCCTCTCGGTCTGGGAAGACTGCCCAATACCCAGCAGAAATCGAACAATTCAGTTATCGATTTTGCCCTGATAACGCCGCTCTGTCTGAACATGCCATTATACAGGTCATCCGGACCTGCCAGAGCCCCGGTATGGGAAAAACCGGCCCGTCTCCCTGTCTCGGAACCGCCCACATAGAATGCTACGATCGGTTTATGAGGCACAATCAATCTCGCGGTTTCCATAAACGCCCTCCCCCTCCTGATCCCTTCGATGTAGAGGGCTATGACCCGGGTATTGGGGCAGGCAGCGAGATATTCCATGGAGTCAATTAGATCAATATCCGCCTCGTTACCGACACTGAAGGCCGTACTGAATCCAAGCCCTAACTTAGAGAGGTAGTCAAAAAGCTGGGTAACAAAGCTCCCGCTTTGGGATGCCAGGCCGATAAACCCGGGCTCCCCTTCATAGGGGATGAAGGTAGTATTCAGCTTGTGGTGAAGGTTGGCGACTCCAAGACAATTCGGGCCAAGAACACGTATCCCGTATCTTCCGGCAATCTCCTTTAGATCCTCTTCAAGGGCAACCCCATTGCCTCCGACCTCCTTAAAACCACCGGAAACGATAACGACCTTCCTGATACCTTTTCTGCCGCATTCTTCAAGTGCCTGGTTGACGATCTTAGTGGGGAGTACAATCACTGCCAGATCCGGGACCTCCGGCAAATCCAGGACACTCCGGTATGCCTTGAGATCCAGCACCATTTTTTCTTTTAGGTGAACCGGGTAAATAGCACCTTCAAAGCCTGCTGTCTGTAAAGACATCAGAAGGTTGGTTCCCATTGCAGTAATACTATTTGACGCCCCAAAAAAAACAATGCTCCCGGGGTTGGCTATCTGATAAAGCGGACTTTCTTCAATTGAGTTGAACATCCCGATTCCTTTAATCACGAGTTATACGTTCCCATATAACGATCATTTATGCTAATTCTTAACCAGGATAAACTATCTTCCTCATCCGGGGGGTGGTAATTTGACTAAGGCTTGTTAACAGAAATAACTTTCAAAAGTCAACTGATTCAGGTAAAGACAGTCTGGATTTGACACGGGCTTCCCGCACTCGCCAAAAATGATTTTGAAAAGAGCGATATCTTTGCTATAGGAGTATTAACGGCAATTCAGGGCTTCAGAAGTTCTGTGAACACCTGCTAAAACCAACTGAATTAAATGAGGATTAAGAGAGACAGAGAGAGGTCTCGGTGAAACCAGGAGGAAAATGATTAATGGATATACAGGAAATTACCCGGAGAGTTGAGAAAGAGAGTCTGGTTCTCAGACAGATTATGGCAGGTATAGAAAAGGTCATTGTGGGCCAGAGGAACCTCATAGAGAGGATGCTGATCGGGCTTCTATGCGATGGTCATCTCCTGCTGGAAGGTCTTCCCGGCCTGGCAAAGACTACGGCAGTCAAGACTCTGGCCGCCACCATTAATACAACCTTTCAGAGGATACAGTTTACCCCGGATCTTCTTCCCGCGGATATTTTAGGGACACAATTCTATCGCCCTGACACCGCCACATTTGAAATCAAAAAAGGCCCCATCTTCCACAATATTATCCTGGCGGATGAAATTAACCGGGCGCCGGCAAAGGTCCAGAGTGCCCTGTTAGAGGCAATGCAGGAACACCAGATCACCATCGGTGAAACTACATTCCAGCTGGCCAGACCTTTCCTGGTGCTTGCTACCCAGAATCCCATTGAACAGGAGGGGACCTATCCTCTGCCAGAGGCCCAGGTCGACCGTTTCATGCTGAAGATCAAAGTCGATTACCCTTCTGCCGAGGAAGAAAAGGAGATTATGGAGAGGGTCTATGGCGGGGTGGTGGAAGATATCGAAGGTGTAGTGGATGTAGCTCAAATCCGATCCGCCAGTGTAACCATGAATGCGATCCATATGGAGGAGCGGATCATGGACTACATCGTGCGGCTTACCAGGGCTACCCGAAACCCAAAGGATTTTGATCTCGATATCGCCCCGATGATCAGTTATGGGGTTTCGCCCAGGGCCTCTATCTGGCTCGGTCTGGCCTCACGTGCTCACGCATTCTTGAGCGGCCGCGGGTATGTGACGCCACAGGATGTGAAATCAATGGCCCCCGATGTATTCCGTCACCGGATTATTCTGAGTTACGAGGCAGAGGCAGAAGAGATGAGCACCGATGATATCATAAAGACATTATTGGAACGGATTGAGGTGCCTTGAGATGCTTTCGGAGGCATTATTCAAGAAGATCCAGCGGTTCCACTTTACCACGAAACGCCTGGCCAATGACCTTTTTGCAGGCCAGTATGAAAGCGCCTTCAAAGGGAGGGGAATGGAGTTCGCCGAGGTCAGGGAGTACCAGATCGGTGACGATATCAGGACGATCGACTGGAATGTCTCTGCCCGCTTCGGCCGCCCGTTTGTCAAGGTTTTTCACGAGGAGAGGGAATTGACCGTTATCCTTATCTTAGACCTCTCCGGTTCCCACCTGTTTGGAACAAGAGGCAAGTTTAAGCGGGAACTGTTGGCCGAAGTGGCAGGCATGCTCGCTTTTTTAGCCATCCGCACCAATGACAAGGTGGGGGCCATCCTGTTCAGTTCCGGAGTCGAAAAGTATATTCCCCCAAAGAAGGGGGCCTCTCATGTGTGGCGTCTGATCAAAGAGATTTTTACCTATGAATCCCAAGACCTGAGCACCAACATAGATGCGGTCCTTACCTACCTGCACCGGGTGGCGAAGCGCCATACGATTCTCTTTTTGATATCAGACTGCATGGATACCGGGTTTGAAAAATCGCTGAGACTCACCGCTAAAAAGCACGACCTCACGGTTATCCGGGTGACTGACCCGGCAGAAGAGGCCCTCCCCGAGGTGGGTCTGGTCGCCCTTAAAGACCCTGAGACCGGAGAGACAGCGTTAATCAACAGCAAGAGCAAAAGACTCAGGGAAAAATGGCGTGCCTATCGAAAGGAACAGACAGACTATTTGACAGATCTCTTCAGAAGGGCAGGGATCGATCACGTGGATTTGGTCACAAACGGACCGGTAGTTGAACCGTTGACCAGGCTGTTTGAGATGAGGAGGAGAAGGCAGTGAAAGGCAGGTGGATGGTTTTTTTCTGCATCCTCCTCTCCTTTGGAGTGGCGAGGACAGCAATCGGTGCGGACAGCGCTCCTGTCGGGTTAGTGGCCACTCTGAATCCCCCTTCAGCTAAAGTGGGAAGCGCAGTTCTCCTTACGCTCAACTACCATCTCCCGGAAGACGTACGCTTATCTCCGGATCCCCAGATCAAAGGTCTTGAGGGCTTTACCATTGTGGGCCGTCAAACAGGGCCGGGGCAGATCAGGGTCACCCTCCTCGTGGATCGTATCGGCCAATTCAAATCCGGACCGCTCTCCCTGTCATATTTTGACAAAGAGGGGAAAGAGGGGTTTCTCCAAACAGAACCTGTTAAGCTGATTGTCCTGTCTAACCTTGGTGAAAAACCTGAAGAGGCACAATTAAAACCTATCTACGGGATTATCCCAACGACGTCCGGGGTAATTAAGTACCTGCCATGGGTGATCCTTGCCCTGATAGCCTGCGCAGCAGGTATCGGCCTTTTTCTGTGGATCAGGAGACGTCGCAACAGGAGGGCTTTTGTCATCTCGCAAGATCCCCCTCATACTTTGGCGAAAAGGGAGATTGACGAACTGGAATCTCAGGGGCTCTTTGAGAAGGGCTATGTCAAGGAGTTTTACTTCCGGTTTTCTGAAATTATGAGACGCTATTTGGAATCACTCAGGGGATTTCCCGCTGCAGAGTACACCACACAGGAAATTGCCCTCTCTATCCACAAACCGCAAGACAGACAGCTCCTTCCCCTGCTGCAGCGGGCGGACCTTGTCAAATTCGCGGATCTGGCGCCCACGCCGGTTAAGAAAGATGATGAGGTAAAGGAAGCTCTCTCCTATATCAGGGAAACCGGCGCTGAGTCTGACGGGGACCTTCCTGTCAGGAGTGTGTCGACCAAGGGCCTCAGATCAGACCGGTCCCTGGTTGAAAAGTCAGAGGAGGCGGGCCGATGATGTTCAGATTCGCCTACCCGGTCGTGCTCCTGCTTCTCCCTGTCGTAACGGGATGGTTTCTCTTTGCCCTATGGAGGAAGCCTTCCGGCATTACCTATTCCATGACCTCAAAGATGGCCAGTCTTGCCGGGGGTGGGAACCGGATTCTGGCGAGGCTTCCCATGATCTTGAGAGGATGCACCCTTGTCCTGTTGGTCCTGGCGGCGGCCCGCCCCCAGTTATACAATGTGTCCCGGGACGTGCGATCCCCTGGTGTGGATATCATTCTCTGTCTTGATACTTCAGAATCCATGCAGGCCTTGGATTTCAAATTAGACAATGAGCCCGTAACCCGGCTGACCGCTGTCAAAAAGGTGGTCAACGATTTCATAAAAAAAAGGGATACTGACCGGATCGGTCTTGTGGTCTTTGGTGAAGAGGCCTTTACCCAGTCGCCCCTGACCGTTGATAAGGGGCTCCTGTTGGGATTAGTGGATAAGATGGAGATCGGTATGGCCGGAGACCGAACTGCCATGGGTTCTGCCATTGCCATCGGGGGGAAAAGGTTGAAGGATCTGAAGGCCAAATCAAAAATCCTGGTCCTTCTTACTGATGGAAGAAATAATGCAGGTGAAATAACCCCGCTTGCGGCTGCCGAGGCGGTCCGGGCATTAGGCGTTAAGATCTATACCATCGGGGTTGGAGGCAAAGGTCCTGCGCCCTTCAGGATAAAGACCTTTCTGGGAACACGTCTTGTGCATCAGCAGGTTAACCTGGATGAAAAAACCTTGATGAAGGTGGCTGAAACCGGAGGAGGGGAATATTTCCGAGCTTCTGACAGCAGGGAGTTGTCAGAGATATACGATCTTATTGACCGGGCTGAAAAGACCGAGGTAAAGGTAAAAGAATTTTTTCATTTTAAAGAGCTTTACTACTACTTTCTTGTTCCGGCGCTTATATTATTCGGGTTGGAGATCCTGCTCAAGACCTGGATCTTGAGGGTAATTCCATGAACCTTTCCCACACCTGGGTGCTCAATTTTTTATGGCTTGTGCCAATAACGGCCCTGCTCTTCATTGTCTACAACCGCCAAAGGACAAAAGCGATGAAGCGGTTTGCCGAACCCGAGCTCTTAGATCGTCTGGTCGGGGATATTCGTAGGGGAAGACGGATCATAAGATTCGCCTTTTTGTTGGCTGCATTGGGATTGATGCTTTTGGCCTTGGCCGGGCCGCGGTGGGGAAGCCATTATCAGGAGGTGAGTCAAAAGGGGGTGGACATCATGATTGTTCTCGATGTCTCTTCCAGCATGTTGGTGTCGGATGTAAAACCGGACAGACTTGAAAGGGCCAGGCGGGAGATCTCAGACTTCATTCAGGTGGTCCAGGGGGACAGGGTGGGCCTGGTGGCCTTTTCAGGAGCCGCCTTTATTCAATGCCCTCTGACTTTAGACTATGGCGCTTTAAACATGTTTCTGAATGCGCTGCGCCCTGATCTTATACCCGTGCCGGGCACCGACCTGGGAGCGGCCATAGAGAGGGCTGTCTCTTCATTTGACAAGAAATCAGAGACCGACAGGGTAATTCTTCTTATAACCGATGGCGAAGACAATGAGAATAAAGGGCTCCAGGCGGCCCGGGAAGCGGCAAGGGACGGGGTCAAAATCTTTGTGTTTGGGATAGGGGATCCTTCCGGGGGACCTGTGCCTGCCGGGGAGGGGAAGGGCGGTTTTAAAAAGGATAAAGATGGCAACCTCATCCTGTCTAAGCTGAACGAGGGGGGGCTCAGCGAAATCGCTTCCATAACCGGAGGGAGCTATATTCGTTCCGTGGCCGGTGATCTCGACCTGGACCTCCTGTATTTTGAGGGAATCAGATCCAGGACGGAAGCTGCAACGCTGAAAAGCGGCAAAATAAAGGTCTATGAGGAGCGCTTTGCCATCTTTGTCATTGCTGCCTTTCTATTTTTGCTTCTGGAGGGGCTGATTGGATTGATGATTGTTGATTGATGATTGTTGATTGGGCGGATGGTTGGATGATTAGGATGAATGCTGGGATGCTGAAACTGAGCGAATTGATAAAGGGAAAAGGGGGAAGGCGGTTTGTAATCTTCCTTCTTGTTGTCATAGGGATTTTTCTTGGCGCCCCGGTTTTGGCCGCCGGTGATGAAAACCCGGATGAGCTGTACAGGCTGGGCCGGTTTGCCGAGGCTGAAAAGATCTATGCAGACTCAGATATGGATAATCCTAAAGACTTGCGATATCGTTATAACAGGGGGTGTGCAAATTACCAGGGTGCCGATTATAAGGGCGCCACGGCCGCATTTTCCAGTGTGCTGAGGAGGGCGAAAGACTCGAAAACCCGGCTAAAGGCCGCCTATAATTTGGGGAATACGGCCTTTAAACAGGGCGATTTTGCCTCGGCAGCGGCTCATTATAAAAAGGCCATTTTGATCGATCCTGAAAGCGAAAATGCAAGATTTAATCTGGAAATTGCCCTCAGGAAATTAGAAAAGCAGAAAAAGGAACAAAAAGAGGGGAACAAAAAAGATCATTCTAAAAACGGCAAAAAGGGGAAGGGCGAGGGAGAGTCTTCTCCTGATAAATCGGCTGAGAATAAAGACTCTCAGGATAAGGATCAGCAGGACAAAAAGAAGGGTGAAGATCAGGGACAGGATACAAAACCGGATGAGGAAAAGGGGCCTCCCAAAGACCTCTCAGGGGATCTCCAGCCGCGGGAGGCCCTGCCGCAAAAGGAAAAGAATGAGGGTTCCGCCCAGGCCATCTCCCTGATGGACAGGAAAAAGGCCGAGGCCCTGCTGGACAACGTCAAAGAAGATCGTTCCAAATACTTAGAGTTTCAAACCCCAAAAGGGAAGCGCCGCGGGGTCTTATCGGGAAAGGATTGGTAAGATGAAGAAAAGTATTCTGCTGTTGGGGTTTTTTATATCTATTTTAACCCCCTGCCAGGCCCGTGCCGGGGTTTCGGTTGCCCTCTCATTGGACAGACAGGAGGCAACACTCTCTGACTCCATAAGAGTGGCCATAAAGGTATCGGGCACCAGAAGCTGCGATTCATCCCCTGTCATAAAGGGCTTGGACTCGTTTCAGGTTTCCCAGGGTGGCAGTTCAAGCCGGGTTGAAATAATAAATGGCAATTTCAGCTCAAGTGTCGAATATACATATTACATCCAGCCATCAAAGTCCGGGACCTTTCAGTTAGGACCGGTCGAGGTCAAGGTCGACGGAAAGGTATTTAAAAGCAACATCTCTACCCTGTCGGTCCTCAAGGCCGCGTCTCCCGGATCTCCTGCCAAAGGTCCGATCTTTCTTGAGACCACCCTCTCATCAAAAAAGGCATATGTCGAAGAGCAGGTCTTATACATTCTAAAGCTTTATTTGAAAACCAGTGTATCAGATATTTCCCTTCAACTCCCGGAACTCGATCATCTTGCCTTCAAACAATTGGCAAAGCCAAGGGAATACCAGGGCGTTTACCATGGTAGTACGTACCGGATCATAGAAGTTCCATATGGTCTGCTGGCGCTCAAGGCAGGGAATTATGGCATTACGCCCTCTCAAATGAGTATGACCGCTTATGATCATAGAAAGTCCCGGAGGGGATTTTTTGACGACCCCTTTTTTAGATCGGGCAGACCCGTAACCATCTCCAGCCAACCGCTTGAGCTGAAGGTTATTCCTCTCCCTGAGGAGGGAAAACCCGAGGGTTTCAGCGGTCTTGTGGGCAACTTCGAGATCAAGGCCACGCTTGTTCCGTCAAAAATAAATATGGGAGAGTCTGCGACCCTGACGGTCAGTATAAACGGCAAGGGAAACGTAAACCGCATCCCGGATCTGAAAATGCCTGGTCTGGAGCACATAAAGGTCTATGCAGATGAACCGGTTTTTGAGGCACGTCCCGACCCTAAAGGGTTAGCCGGTTTTAAAATAATGAAATGGGCCATAGTGCCCGAGCAACAGGGCGATTATGAAATCCCTCCGCTATCTTTGAGCTTTTTTGATCCCGAAACCCACTCGTACAGCATTATTCAGACCCCGAAGCAGCCGCTTATTGTCCTCCCCGGAAAAGAGAAAATGATTATGGTGGAGGCAGGACCGGGCAGGCAGAACGGAGTCGGCAGGTCATCGAAGCAGGGGGTTGAAGAGATAGGGCATGATATCCTTCCCCTGCACACATCTGTCAGAAACCTTCAAGCCCGATCAGCGATTATGTCCGGGGGACTGTTCGTTTGGCTAACCCTTCTACTGCCGTTTGTACTCTATGTTTCAATATTTTTGGGATTGCGGCTCAAGAAGAGATCCGTCCGTGCCCTGCCCGCACAAAAGGCAAGAAAGGCGCCCAAAAACCTGATGCGGCGATGCCGTCAGGAAAGGGATGATGTTAATGGCCTGACCCTTTGCGTGAGGGATTATTTCAATGACCGCTTCGGTCTGGCCCTCGCTTCTCTAACCCCTGATGATGCGGCAGATATATTGATATCAAAAGGGGCAGGCCCTGGCACGGCTCAAAAACTCCGGGTGATCATGATAGAACTTGAAAATAGTATTTATACGGGACAAAGCCGGAAGGCGGGCAGGATGAATAATGAAATCCCGAGGCTTATTAAAGAAATCGAAAGGGAGATCAGGTGAGAAAAGGAATCCGGTTACCCATAACCATTCTTTTGGTCCTGCTCTACCTGACGTCCAATCACGCGGCGAGGGCCGATGAGTGGGAAGAGGGTTTCTTCAAGGCGAACCAGGCCTACAAGGTTGGGGATTTCCAGGAAGCCATAGAGGAGTACCTTCGTTTGATCCGGTCCGGGCACGGAGGGGGCCAGATCTACTACAATCTCGGCAACGCTTATTTCAGGGCAGGGCAGGTTGGCCGGGCTATCTTAGAGTACGAACGGGCACAGCTCTTAATCCCGAGGGATCCCGATCTTAATTTCAACCTGTCCCATGCCCGCGATCAGATCCGGGATGCCATCGAGGAATTCCACGGGTTTATTGAGACGGCCTTTTTCTGGCTGAAGTCATTCAATCTGAATGAGCTTTTCTGGTCCTTTGCACTCCTGAATCTCTTGTTATGGACAATCCTGATAATACGGCTCTTTCACAAATCAGAATGGCTTTATTATATGCTCCTTCTGATTCTCACCTCCTGGTTTGTTGCAGGCCTCTCTTTTGGCCTCAAATATTATTGGATCAGCAGCGATGACCGTGCAGTAATACTCCAAAAAGAGGTAGATATTTTGGCCGGCCCGGAAGAAGACGACACCGTTCTTTTCAAGCTCCATGAAGGGACTGTGGTGTATAGGGAGAGATCAGAAGATGGATGGAGCCTGGTTCGCCTGCCTGACAAGAAAAGAGGTTGGGTAAAGTCAAGAGCCATAGGGCTGATCTCCGGAGTTCTCCCTGTTACCTCAAACTTCCATAGTCCCTCGAGCAGGCAGCGAGTTCCTGTCAAGTGAGGATGCAAGGTATCAGATTGGATTGTGGTAGAAAAGAAAAAGAAAAGAAAGTGGTTAAGTATGCGGAAGGATTTGCACCCATGGTCGCGTGTCCCACTATCAAGAATTACGAGGAAGATCTCCCCAAGTTGTGGAAATCTGCCGTTGACTTTTTCATAAAGTTAATATAACTCACTATTCTTGATTTAGACAACGCGTGATTCGAAATCGGTCATGCATAAACAGACAGGGGAGGGCTTATGGCAAAAATAAAGGAAAATGGCAAGAAATCGTCCTTGATTCTGTGTAGGACATCACAAGAGGTTATCGATAGAGGCATCCCTGTCATAACAAGAGGTGAAGGCTGCCATGTTTTCGACCAGGAAGGAAACGCTTACCTGGACCTTGTGTCGGGCGTTACCAGACCGGTTCATGTTGGCTACGGGCGAAAAGAGCTGGCCCAGGCCATTATGGACCAGGCTTTAGAACTGCCCTATTTTACTCCCATGTTCTTTACAAACCCTCGCGCCCTGGAGTTAAGCGAGGTTCTGTCCGGGTTGACCCCGGATAAAATTGATAATTTTCTGTTTGTCTGTGATGGCTCAGAAGCGGTTGAAACGGCCATGAAACTGGCCAAGCAGTACCACTCTTACAAGGGTGAAAAGCAACGGTTTAAGGTCATATCTCGAAGAGGGGCATATCACGGTGTCACATCACTTGCTTTGAGGGCTCTGGGCACGGCCTTGCCCATGAGACACTCCATGGAACCACTTGCTCCAGGATCGGTTTTTGTTGAATCCCCCTATTGTTTCCGCTGCCCATTGCGGTTAAAATACCCTGATTGTGAAATTGCCTGTGCCGAAGACGTCAGGCGGATTATCGAGTTTGAAGGGCCTGATCAGATTTCGTGTTTTATAGGTGAGCCCATGCAGCAGGGGTTCGGGGCACTGGCCCCGCCACCGGAATACTGGCCCATTATCCGGGACATCTGTAACGATTTCGGTGTGCTGCTAATCATCGATGAGATCATTTGCGGGTTTGGGCGGACCGGTCGTTGGTTCGGGATTGACCATTTTGGTATTCAGCCCGATCTGATCACCATGGCAAAGGGTATCTCCAGCGGATATGTTCCCCTGGGTGCGGTTGGCTGTACCGATGAGGTTATTGACCCGATTGATACCTTTGAACATCTACACACGTACGCCAACCACCCTGTGGCCTGTGCGGCTGGCTTAAAAAACATTGAAATCATTAAAGATGAAGACTTGGTCAAAAGGTCGGAAGAGATGGGAAGATATTTTTTAGATGCCATAAAATCGCTGGAAGAGCATCCCATCGTCGGAGAAGTCCGAGGCAATGGCCTGTGGCTGGGTATTGACTTCACTACCGACAAGAAGACAAGGGCCTTGTTCCCCATGAGTCGACTCAACAGTCTGGTCGATCGGGCATATCATAAAGGATTAATCATTAAATTGATGGGACTGGCACTTGAGTTGGCGCCTCCTTTAATTATAAAGAAAAGTGAAATTGACAGGGGAGTTGAGATCCTGCACGAGTGTATTAACGAAGAGGCGAAAGCAATATAAAAAAAGGGTTTTTCGAATCTGGTTTGTTTGGCATTGGCCGCGGCTTTCCATGTGCTGATCTCAGATATCTTTAATATAGTTCACCGCATTCCTGAAGATATTGATCCCTTCCCCCTCCTCCTGCAGAGTCCCTTCGCCTTGACGTACAAGCTCTTCTTTCTTCCTGGTCCAGTCAGGATGATTGGTGAAATGGTTAAAGGCCTCGGGATGGGGCATCAGACCGAAGACCCGGCCGGTGGGATCGCATATTCCTGCAATGTCCCGGAGTGATCCATTGGGGTTGAGGGGCCACAGGCCGGCTGCTCCTTCTCCATTTTCATCGGCATACTGCAACACCACCTGATTATTTTTAAAGAGCTGGTCAATGGTTTCATCAGATGCATAAAACTTTCCCTCACCATGCCTCACAGGAAATTCTAAATCTATAAGCCCCTTAGTGAAAACAGAGGGCGCCTCAGGGTTGACCTTGAGCCTGACCCAGGTATCGATGAAATTGCCCGAATCATTATAGGTCAGGGCAACACGACGCTCCCGGTACTGACCTCCGAAACCAGGAAGCAGACCAAGATTCACCAGGCACTGGAAACCGTTGCATATACCGATTATGAGGTTACCATCTTGAATAAATTTCTCTATATCCTCACCGAGATGATGTTTCAATTTGGAGGCCATCAAGACTCCTGCTCCATGATCATCTGCCCAGCTGAATCCACCCCCAAAGACTAAGATTTGATAGTCGCTCAGTCTGATTTGAACGCCATCCTTATTGCCGCTGATCAGCTCATTGATGTGGACCCTGTGGGAATCAGCTCCCGCTGATTTTAGAGAAAAGTCGGTTTCATAATCGCAATTGAGCCCGTAGCCCGTAAGGACCAACGCTTTTATCTGTGTCATATCAGCTCTCCAAAAGGCCTTTTCCATGAATCCTTTAATCTGAATATATCTTCCTCTATGATAGGTTCACCGTTATAAGATCTTATTATAAGCAAAGGGGATTCTGTGATTGTGCCAACCTTCTCCATATTCATGCCGGTAAAAATATCCTCGAACAGCTCCTTTTTCCGGGGATCGACTGTTATGATAAATCTGCCGCACGATTCTGAATAGAGTGTCTGGCTGGGAGCGAGCCCCGCAGAACCGGGGAACAGGGGAAGATCTATCTCTATCCCGAGTTCACCTGCCATGGCCACCAGGGCAAAATGCACTGCAAGCCCTCCCCTTGAAACCGCGTGGCACGATGAGACCAGATCTTCCGACATGGCCCTGTGTAGAGCCAGGTATTGAGGCCATAACGCCTTTGCGTCCACCTTCGGGACATTTAGACCGACATAGTTCATCATTTGGTAGAGTTCACTCCCACCTAATTCATTCCTGGTCTTGCCCAAAATATAAACAATGTCTCCGGGGAATTTGGCATCCATGGACACGCACTTGGTTATCTCCCTGATTACGCTCGATACTGTAAA
>JACKQG010004713.1_pt1 | contig 15658 bp, 15 predicted proteins | sample 8237621 | NCBI WGS metagenome assembly JACKQG01 (sample SAMN15677084, study PRJNA649215) | marine metagenome | biome: marine; feature: Black Sea; material: saline water; isolation source: suspended particulate matter (SPM) from the Black Sea western gyre | collected 2013-06-09/2013-06-10 | depth... | reverse complement strand
AGTTGGGGAGGCTTCGCGAGCTCACCCTAAAGGGCTCGCTCGCCTCCCCAACATCCATAACTCGGAAAGGTACCAGGTTCAGGGTTCAAGGGTTGATGTGCCAGTAAAAAGCCGTCACTCCCGCGAACGCGGGAGTCTCCCGCCGCAGCGGGATTGATTCCCCTGGATTCCCGCGTTCGCGGGAATGACGAAAACGGGTTAGTGACTTTTTATATGGGTATCATGCTTACACGTTCCAAAATAGCGGCAGAGGACAAGCGGGTTAACGAAAAGACGTTAACGCTGAACCTCTGAACCCAGAACCTTTGAACGCTTACCAAAAGAGATAGGAGAGGGACTTTATATGCAATTTCGAGATGCTGAAATTCCGGAAGATTTGAGTTACACCAAGGACCACCTGTGGGTAAATATGAAGAATCGTCTTTATACCCTGGGTTGGACCGACTATATCCAGATTAACGCAGGAGATGTAAACCACATTGATCTGCCCGCGAAGGGAACCCTGTTGAATGCCGGGCAGGAATTTGGCTCTATTGAGACCAGTAAATGGGTTGACAGGCTTTATTCACCCTTTGAGGGCCGGGTGGACGAGGTTAATAATAAAGTACTTGATAATCCCGAACTGATAAATGACGCCCCGTTTGGCGAAGGGTGGTTTATTGCCGTAGAGCCATCGGGAGAGATAAAATCCGAAGGGCTCATGAGTCCTGAGGAATATTGCGAATATTTGAAGGTTTGCGAAAAAACTGAATAAATATCTGAATTTTGAGGCATAATTATGGGATCACCAGAAACTGTCAGATTGAGTATAGCCGCAGCAATGACCCTTGGGTTCAGACGGGGTAAGTTTTTTCGAAACGCCAAATTAGGCTGTATCAACCTGCTTATGGAGTATGACAGGGGCTGCATTGCCAACTGTCTTTATTGCGGTCAGGCCAAGGAGATTGCAGACGGTCCTGATTGCAGGAGCCTCATACGTGTAGAATGGCCGTCTTATCCGCTGAAGGATGTGATAAAGGCGATAAATGCGAGCGCTCTGAAGAATCGTTTTATCCAGAGGGTATGTATTTCAAGTCTGACTTCGCCAAAGGCTCCGGAGGACCTTATAAGTATTGTGAGGAAAGTCAAATCAGGCACCAGTCTCAAGGTTTCCACCCTCATAACGCCCACCTCTTTCACAAAGCCCCATTTTGAATCTATCAAGGCTGCAGGCGTACAGAATATCACCATAGCTGTTGATGCGGCAACAGAGGGTCTCTTTGACAGGTTGCGTGGAAAGGGAGCAGGAGGCCCGCATCGATGGGATAGATACCTGAAGGGTGTTGAAGAGGCCGTTATGGTGATGGGAAACGGACGAAAGAGCGTGGGGATTCATCTTATTATCGGTCTTGGCGAGACAGAAGAAGAGGCAGCAGGGCTCATCCAGCGCTGTTACGATATGGGAGTGAGTGTTCACCTGTTCTCTTTCTACCCCGAAAACGGCACCGGCCTGGAAGACTGGACCCAACCACCCATTGAGCAGTACCGGAAGGTGCAATTGGTTAGGCATCTAATAGACCGGGGGTTGTCGCGATTCGAAAAAATGAAGTTTGAATCCGGGGCTTTAAAAGAGTTCGGGTTGCCTGAAAACGAACTTCTATCCATCGTCCGGAACGGAAAAGCCTTTATGACAACAGGCTGTACCGGGTGCAATCGACCCTTTGCAAATGAAACCCCCACTCAGGCCATGAAAGGCCTGCTGCGAAATTATCCATTCCCACCCAACGCCCAGGACATCCTCACAATTGAAAAACAAACGGAAATGGCCGTTTCTTAGGAATAACTATGGAAACCTGGCGCCTGTTAGATACAGGTAAAATATCTGCAGCTGAAAATATGTGCCTGGATGAAACGATCCTTGAGGCAAAGGCCGAAGGGATTGTTCCCAATACACTTCGTTTCCTGCAGTTTCGTCCACACGCCTGTCTTGTGGGGTTTCACCAGAGCGTGGAGCAGGAGATCCGGGAAGATTATTGTAAGCGCACAGGGATTGAAGTCAACCGTCGCATTACGGGCGGTGGGGCTATTTATTTCGGTGAAGATACCCTCGGTTGGGAACTCATTGCAGGGAAGGATGCGGCCTCACGTGATGTACCCGGGCTTTACCGTTTACTTTGTGATGCAGGTATTCAAGGCCTTCGCTCGCTCGGTATAGACGCTTCATTCAGGCCTGTGAATGATATAGAGGTGAATGGCAGAAAAATTTCAGGAACAGGCGGAACCGAGGCCCGGGATGCTTTTTTATTCCAGGGCACCTTGCTCGTAGATCTGGATATCCAGGTCATGCTGCGTGCCCTGCGGGTCCCAACAGAGAAATTAAAGGACAAGGAGATTGATTCACTCAAGGAAAGGATGACATGTCTTAAGTGGGAACTTGGCAGAGTTCCGCCTGTTCAAGAGATAAAGTCAGCCATAATTGGCGGGTTCTCAAAGGCCTTTGGAGTGAAATTTATGCCGGAAGACCTCACCGACTGGGAAGAAGAATCCTTCTGCAGGCGTCTTCCCTCATTCCAGACTCCTGATTGGATATACAGGGTCCGCCGTTCCTTAAAGGATGATCGCGCCCTTTATTCCGTTTACAAGGCCCAGGGTGGGTTGATCCGTATTTCGCTCCTGCTCGATGATGTGCATGAACGCATCAAGACAGTTCTCATAACGGGTGATTTCTTTTCCTATCCCAAGCGGGCGATCCTGGATCTGGAGTCCAGACTGAAGAATTGCAGATGCAGGAGGTTGGAAGAGACCATCAAGTCCTTTTTCAGAGAGACAAATCCCGTAATGCCCGGGGTAACCCCGGATGATATCATAACTGCTGTCAAAGAAGCGCTTAAGAAGCGTGATCTTACAAAGCTGGGATTGAGCCTGAAAGAGGCCAACTATATTCACATGGTTAATGACGCCATAGAGCAGTTGCCAGATGCCAGTGTAATCCTCCTCCCGTACTGCGCCAAATTAGCAGGTTGTGAGTATCGGTTTGACAAAGACTGTATCTCATGTGGAGGATGCACGGTGGGTGTGGCCTACGAACTGGCCCGCAACCACAATCTGGAACCTATCACTATTGTCAATTTCGAGGATCTGCAGAACACGCTTGCCGATATGAAAAAGAGGGGAGTCAAGTCCTTTTTAGGATGTTGCTGTGATCCATTTTTTGTAAAGCATCGTCAGGATTTTGAGAAAGCGGGTATGTCCGCCCTGTTGATAGATATTGAAAATACCACCTGCTATGATCTGGACCAGGAAGATGAGGCTAAGGATGGTGCTTTTATGGGGGAGACCGACCTCAATCTTGAAATCCTTGAAAAGGTGATAGCCTGCAGAAGATGAATGATAGAAATTGCTTTGACGTCCTTATAGTCGGTGCCGGCCCGGCCGGATCTTGCGCAGCGCGCGCTGCTGCCGAGGCAGGGGCGCGTGTGCTGATGATTGAAAAGCGCATGAAAATTGGTGAGCCTGTGCAGTGCGCCGAATTTGTCCCCCGCCTGCTGACCCGGGAGGTGAACATCCCTTCAGAGACCATAGCCCAGGAGGTTCAAGGGATGGTAACCTTTATGCCGAATGGTGAAATCCTCAGAAAACGGACACCGGGCTTCATCCTCGACCGGGCGGGGTTTGATAAGGCGCTCGCCATGGAGGCAGCTAAGGCCGGTGCAAAGATCCTTACGGGAACACGGGCTGTTTCAAGGGAGGGTGACAGGGTCAAAGTGCTTGGACCCTCCGGAGAATACGAGATTAGATCAACCATCAGTATAGGGGCAGATGGCCCGGGTTCTGTGGTGGGTTCCTGGATAGGCCAGAAAAACAGGAAATACATGCACGCTTTACAGCACACTGTTAGCTTAAAGCAGCCCGCCGAAGATACCGAAGTCTACTTCAACAGGGCATATCCCGGAGGATACGCCTGGCTCTTTCCGAAAGGGGAAAAGGCAAATGTGGGAGTGGGGGTTTTGAAAGAATTGGGTGGTGAGGCCAGACAGGCCCTGAAGATCTTCAAAGAGAGAATTGGTGATCGAATCGGGGAGGTCTTTCAGATAACAGCCGGAAGGATTCCGGTTGGAGGACCGCTTCACTCTATAGATGTGGACGCCGGAATCATGTTAGTGGGTGATGCCGCCGGTCATACCCATGCAATAACCGGCGGCGGTATTCCCCAGGCGGTGATTGGTGGAGGAATGGCAGGCAGGGCAGCCGCTGCCTGCATCAATGGTGATAAAGAGGCCATAGAAACTTATTTTGATCAATGGAGAAATAGATTTGGAGCCATGCTGGATAAGGCAGTAAAGAAGCGGGAGGAAATGGATGCGGGATGGGGGGAAAGAAATTTAACGAGATTATTGAAAAGATGCTGGATAGCATATGGGGAGTATTATGATGAGGCCTGAGATCTTCTACGACTGGGAACAGGTGCAATCCTGGGACCTAAAAGCGCTTTTAGAGAAGGCTCGGAAGCTTTCATGGGAGATTCACGGCAAGGAGCTTAAGTGCTTTATCCCGGGTAGAATGTTCTTTATGGGGGAAAGGGGACAGTATCCTGCTATCTCACTAACAGGCAAGTCCTGTGCCCTTAATTGCGATCATTGCCGCCGGAAGATTCTGGAAGGTATGATCTCTGCTCCGGAACCGCATGTCTTGAAGGAAGTCTGCCAACGACTGAATAAAGAGGGCAGTTTGGGAATACTCCTCAGTGGAGGATCTGATGACCAGGGCGCCCTCCCGTGGAATAAGTTCTTGGAGGCCATTGAATGGATCAAACAGCATACCAGTCTCAAGATATCAATACATACCGGGCTGGTTGATCACGAAACGGCCCGGGGTTTCAAAAATGTGGGTGTAGATGAAGTGCTCATTGATGTTGTCGGGTCTGAGGAGACCATGCGCCAGGTGTATCATTTTCCAGGTGGCCTAAAGGCAATGGTATCTTCTCTGGACGCCCTGGCGGCCACAAAACTCCCTCTCATTCCGCATATTGTTGTGGGTCTTCATTATGGTAAAATCGAGGGGGAAATGCATGCGTTGGAGATGGTGGCGAAACATTCCATATCCGCGCTTGTTATTGTGGTTCTTCAACCCCTGCGACAGACTCCCATGGAAGATGTTCAGCCCCCGGCACCCGAGACAGTAGCACGGTTTATTTCCGCAGCCCGGCTGAGGATCCCCCAAGCGCCTTTTTCCCTGAGTTGTGCCCGGCCTCTGGGTCCCCATCGAGTGGAAACAGACATTTTAGCTTTGGAAGCGGGAATAAATCGTATTGCCATGCCCTCTGAAGAAGCCCTGGAAAAGGCACGGGAAATGGGTTTGGATATAGAGTTTCACAAGACGTGCTGCTCAAAAAGCTATTGAACCTTCTATACAACCCTGATACAGGGCTCCTTATTCGGGAGGACATTACCAATTTGAGCTGCTGCTTCAATTCCTGCGTCTTTCAATGCTTTCACCAGCTTTTCTGCCTGGGAAGAAGGCAATGATATGAGCAGGCCTCCGGACGTCTGGGGATCAAAGAGCAATTCCTCCTGCTCCGACCTGAGATCCGCGTCAATTGTCAAAAAACCTTCGGTCAATTTCCGGTTGTCCAGGTTGCTGCCCGTGGTTTCTCTTTTTTTATACATCTCTAATGCATTGGGGTAAAAAGGAAGTTCTCCATACAAAAGTTCTATCTGCACACCGCTTCCCTGTGCCATTTCGAGAGAATGCCCAACAATGCCAAAACCTGTCACGTCTGTACATGCGTGGACTTCGTAATTCCCGGCCAGATCGATGGGTTTCTTATTGAGAGCGGCTACGTGGGGAAGGATCTGTTCCAGTTCAGGCCAGGGGAGGCTTTTTGAGCGGCACGCATTGAAAAGCACACCTGTCCCCAAGGGTTTGGTCAGAACGAGTGCATCCCCTTCTTTTGCCCCAGAATTGGTGAGAATACGGTCAGGATGGATCACCCCGGTAACGCTCAGGCCGTATTTGGGTTCATTATCATCTACGGAATGTCCACCGACCATTGAGGCACCTGCCTCGGTGACCTTATCATGACCACCGCGGAGGATCTCTTTCATGAGGTCCATCTCGAGCTTCTTGGAGGGAAACATGACCAGATTAAGGGCGATCAGGGGCTTAGCACCCATGGCATAGATGTCAGAAAGAGAGTTTGAAGCGGCAATCTGCCCGAACCAGTACGGATCATCCACGGGGGGTGTGATAAAATCTACGGTACTTACAAGGGCGGTGTCCGATGATATCCGATATACGGCCGCATCATCACTCGTCTCGAATCCCACCATCAGGTTTGGATCCTTTGAAGGCGCAAGTGTGCTCAAAACGTCCGACAAGACTGTCGGACCAATTTTTGCCGCTCACCCGCAGGTGCGTGCCAGTTGGGTCAATGTCTTTTGTTTTCCAAAAAATGCCATCAATGCCTCCCGTCGGAATATTTGCACGATCGGTAGAAGTCTTAGTAAATGTTGAGGTCTATGTCCAGAATATTATGGGCAGCTTGGAGAATCAAAAGAACGTATCGATGCTATCGAGGGAAATCCGGTTGTTGTCTATGCCGAGCAGATCGGTATCCATATCCATGGCGAGCCCCAGGAGCTGAGGATAGAGAATGGAGGGCAGGTCATAGGCATTGCCGCGATCCGTGGCAATCTTGGCCTGGATAGAGTCGAACTGTACCTGACAGAAGGGGCAGGAAGTGCAAAGAAAATCTGCTTTCCAGGCCTTGGCATCTGCTATCTTCTTTTCACAGAGATCCATTGCCAGCTGCTCATCTGCACCAAGGACGGGCCCACCGCAGCAAGAGGCTTTAGCACTCCAGTCTACGCTTTCAGCTCCTGTTGCTTCCACCAGTTCATCAAAAAATACAGGAGGAATTGTGCCGCTTTGAACTACTTTACTGGGTCGTACGGTATGACAGCCATAATGCGTGGCTATCCGCAGGTCTTTATAGGGTCGAACAATCCGCTTCTTTATGGTGTTTACTCCCACGTCCTGGTGGAGTACGTTAAGGAAATGCTTTACCGCAATCTTTCCGCCGTAGGCCAGACCTGTTGGCTCCAACTTTTTGTTTATGTCTTTTCGAAGTTCAGAGTCTTCCCGTAGTTGATGGTTTACATCACTGAGAGTGCTGAAACATCCACTGCATAGACACATAATGTCTAAGCCCTCCGTTTCGGCCAGTGCAAGGTTACGGGCGCCGACCGTCAAGAACATATCAAATGAAATTGAGCGCAATGGTACGGGTCCACAGCAACTGAACCGCTCGATATCAAGTAGATCAACCCCAAACTCTTTTAGAACCATTCGAGACGATGCTTCATAATGATTCACACGGGCGGGGATGGAGCACCCCAAGAAGAAGGCATATGGTTTCATATTTCAAACCTCGGCGCTTATTTTTTTTAAAACTGTAACAGAGACCTTTAAAAAGTGGTCACAACTTTTCTCACGATCCTTCCTTGTCAATGAGTTGAGGCAAACCCAGTTGTCCCAATAACTCTTGGAGCTCAGCATCTCCAGCCCCACTGAGTTCCGGAAGTTCCAGATCTTCGCGCTCCCAATCCATGATCTCAGCTGTACGTCCGTTGTCAAGGAGGGCATGGGCAAAGAGACGAAGACCCCTTGGCATCAAGTCCTTACGCTCCTTAATGGCCAGATTCTTAAGTTCATAAATAACATCGCATACGTGCACCCCTTGAGGACAATATTCCGTGCACATATAACATTCCGTGCAAAGCCAGAGCATCTGCGATTCCAAGACCAAATCCTTTAAGCCAAGACGTACCGCATACATGAGCTGATGTGGCAAAAGATCCAGTTTTTCCTTAGCCTGTTCCCGGTAGTTCAGGACTATGGGGCACCCGTTTGTGCATGTGATGCATCGGAAACAATAGGCAGAGGTTCGTGCCTGGATCGACGAAAACATGCTGTTGATAAACCCTTTGTCTCGATCCGTATTCATATTTAAGGGAATGGCCGGCTCCATAATGCTCCTCCGTATAGCTTTCAACTCTTGCCTTTCGTTTTCCAGACATATGTAAAAAGGCAGTTAGTCTGCTATCTTATTGTTGAACCAGAAATGGTGAAATACATCATATCTATACATTAAAATTACCACGATGTAGCACTCGTCGTCAACTAAAAATTTGCTATTTATCGGAAATCAGTGCTTTAATATTGACGCCCATGTAAAAAATCTTTTTTACATGGATTTAGAGATTCAGGAATTTAGGAATTGCGAATTATTGTAATCGGTTAGCGCTAAGGACATTACTCAAAACCCCGAACTTTTTGACTTTTTGCGAGACCATCAATATTGATGTCCGGTTTTAAATAGAGGAGTTGAGGGAAAGTCAGTCTAATGATTGACGTCCATGTAAAAAGGACTTTTTACATGGACGTCTTGTTTTTGGTACTCGTATCGTAGCCCGTTCTATTAACTCAGTTGGATTGAAATGCGTCTATGGGGTAAATTGAAGCACTAAATATTTCCAGAGATGGCATCTGCGCTGGTCTTGGCGTCACCGAACAGCATCCGCGTGTTTTCTTCGAAGAACAGCGGATTTTGAACGCCGGCGTAGCCTGTAGCCATACTGCGTTTCATCACAACAACAGTTTTTGCCTTCCACACCTCCAGTACGGGCATGCCCGCGATGGGGCTGGCGGGGTCTGTCTGGGCCGATGGGTTAACGATATCATTGGCGCCGATGACCATGACGACGTCTGTGTCCGGTAAGTCATCATTGATTTCATCCATCTCCAGTACGATGTCATAGGGCACCCTGGCCTCAGCGAGAAGCACGTTCATATGACCCGGCATTCGTCCGGCGACCGGATGAATGCCGAACCGCACATTGACCCCCTGTTCACGCAGCTTTTTGGTGATCTCAAAGACAGAATGTTGAGCCTGGGCCACAGCCATTCCATATCCAGGCACGATGACCACGTTTTTGGAGTCTTTCAGCAGCTGGCTCGTCTCTTCAGCGGAGATAGCAACTACATCCCCCTGCTCAACTCCTTCAACATCCGCAATGGTTCCGCCTGCGGTGCCGAAACCACCTCCTATTACTGCAAGAAACTGTCGGTTCATGGCGCGGCACATGATATAGGATAGAATCGCCCCGCTACTCCCCACTAATGCCCCGGTAACGATCAGCAGGTCGTTGGAGAGCATAAACCCCGTGGCTGCTGCTGCCCATCCGGAATAACTGTTAAGCATGGATATCACCACCGGCATATCAGCACCGCCGATGGCCATCACCATGTGTACGCCGTATAAGAAAGCAATGAGTGTCATTATGATTAGAGCTATCAATCCTACGTTGGGATTTTCAGCGCCCACAAAGACGAAACCAAGCCACACGCATATAATCCCCAGACCCAGATTCAGCCAATGGCGTGCAGGAAGGGTCAGGGGTTTGCTGCCTATCCTGGCACTCAGTTTGCCAAAGGCGATTACGGAGCCGGTGAAGGTAACCGCGCCGATCAAAACACCGAGGTAGATCTCCACCTCATGGATAGTTTTTTCCACACCGGTTAAGGGGTGTCCCGTATCGAGGTAATTGCAGAAACCGACCAGTACCGCGGCGAGGCCCACCAAACTATGCAGTATGGCGACCAGTTCAGGCATGGCGGTCATTTGTACCCTGGAGGCCACAATGATCCCCACAACAGCGCCAATGAGCATACAGACCGCCACCACGCCGTAGCTGGTTACTTGAGCGCCCGCTATAGTGGCTATCAGGGCTATGGCCATGCCGATGATACCGTAAATATTTCCGCGGCGGGCGGTTTCCTGATTGCTCAGCCCTCCCAGGGCAAGAATGAATAAGATGCTTGCTGCAATGTATGCAGTAGTGAGTAGCCCTTCAGTCATTACGAATTCCCCCTTTACTTCCTGAACATGCGCAGCATGCGCTGGGTAACGAAAAAACCACCAAAGATATTGACTGAGGCGATCAGGATTGAAAATGCGGCAAGGCCCAGAACCAGCTTGTCCGGACTGGATACCTCGATCAGGGCACCAATGATGATGACGCTACTGATAGCGTTGGTTACACTCATGAGTGGCGTATGGAGGGCCGAGGTGACATTCCAGACCACCATATAACCCACGAAACATGCCAGTACGAACACAGTAAGATGAGCCAGAAAAGCAGGTGGCGCCACACTGCCGAGGCCGTATAACAGTAATGCCGCCGCGGCCATCAGCGCAGGGAGTTTCCAGCCAAAGCGTCGTTTCTCTGGTTGCTCTTGAACCTGAGGCGGCGCTGCGGTAGCCGGTTTTTGTTCAGGCGGAGGGGCGGCCTGGAGCTTGGGAGCGGGAGGAGGCCAGGTGATTTCACCCTCTTTGATAACCGTAACGCCCCGGGTTACTTCCTCCTCCATATCCACAATTAACTTGCCATCCTTTTCCCCGCACATATCGGTGAGCAGGTTGCGCAGGTTGGTACCGTACAACTGACTGGATTGGGCTGCCATGCGGCTGGGAAGATCTGTATAGCCGATAATGGTAACGCCGTGTTTCGTAACAATTTTGCCGGGTTCGGTTAGGGCGCAGTTGCCACCCTGTTCCGCCGCCAGGTCTACGATAACACTACCTTCCCGCATGGACTCCACCATGCCTGCGGTAATCAGCTCCGGGGATGGTTTGCCCGGTATCAGGGCGGTGGTAATGATGATATCCACCTCCATGGCCTGACGGGCAAAGAGCTCCATTTCCGCCTTGATGAATTCCGGACTCATTTCCTTGGCATATCCGCCTGTGCCGGTGCCGTCCTCTTCGAAATCCAGAACCAGAAATTCTGCACCCATGCTCTCGACTTGCTCTTTGACCTCCGGACGGGTGTCGAATGAACGAACGATGGCACCCATGCTCCCAGCTGCACCAACGGCCGCCAGACCCGCTACACCGGCACCGATCACCAGAACTTTTGCTGGCAACACCTTGCCGGCGGCAGTCACCTGACCCGTAAAGAACCGTCCAAAATTATTGGCTGCCTCGATCACAGCGCGGTAGCCGGCTATATTAGCCATGGAGCTTAAGACATCCAGTTTCTGCGCTCGAGAGATCCGTGGGACACAGTCCATAGCAAAGATGGTGGCCTTGCGCGCCGCCAGCTTTTCCATGAGATCCTTGTTTTGCCCGGGCCAGATAAAGCTGAAGAGATATCCTCCTTCACGCAGCAACTCTGTTTCATGTACACCGAGGGAGGGATGAAATTCAGGGGCACGCACCTTCAAAATGATGTCTGATCCTGCCCAAATCTCCCGGGTATCTTCCAAGACCTCCACATCTTCTGCCCGGTAGGCATCATCGACACAACTGGCCTCAACACCGGCCCCAGCCTCAATTACCATTGAAAAACCGAGTTTTTTTATCCATCTGCTCGTTTCAGGGGTGGCGGCGACACGCCTCTCTCCCGCACTGATTTCCTTTGGAATACCGATTTTCATTATATTCCCCCTTTTTGTAAATATTTGGTCCAGTATTTGCGCTTTACCCCTGCAAGAGGGGCGTCTAACCTGCCCATTTTGTTTGGTCTGGAGAAAAATTAATATTTTAGTCTAATTTTTAAAATTAGCATATCGTGACTTTATTCGTCAATAAAAAATCGGAAAAGGCAGGGTAAACCGGTTTCTTTTTTGTCGGCAGGTGTTCACCGTTAAGGAAATGGGCAAATTATTGCAGCGAGAGTCGGCTTTTTGAAAAGGGATTTGGAATTATCCGGTCAGTTCGCAGGGTTATCCCTTCCTTTGATTTTTTCGATCAATTTCAGAACGAGTTCATCTCCATTTGCCCTGGCGAATGGATTCACCTCAACCAGTTCCTCCCAGGCCCTGATAGCCCCCTCCGAGTCGTTTAAATCATGAAGCAGAACGACACCTTTGTTGAAACGGGAGGCCTCATGGCGGGGGTCAATCTTAATGGCCTTGTCAAAGACCTTGATCGCCTCTAACGGCTGGCCCTTGCGGCGATACATTACCCCCAGATCGGTCAGGACATCGGGATTGCCGGGATTGAGTTCCAATGCATTGTTGTATGCCATGATCGCCTTTCCAGGCTGTTCAGTATCAAAGTAGAGATTGCCTAACCGGATCAATGCCTCTATGTTTTCAGGATGAAGCGAAATTTCCTTCTCGAGGTCGTTAATTTCCTGTGCCAGGTTGTTCGAGATATCTTGTTTTTGAGCGGTTTGGCCCGAAGGACCCGGGGCCGACCCATCCAATCCTACGCCTGACTTGTATGCGCTGAAGACGACTCCTCCCAGGAAACCCACTATGACAGCAACAAGAGCAACAACCAGCATGGTCTCCTTTTTTACGTATTGTCCGTCAGTTTCTTTCTGCTTGCCCATACCACCTCCAGATAATCCTAATATCTAATAATTCATCCCTTTTCCCGGGGAAAAGAACAATCGATCGAGCCATTTACTTTGTTTGTAACGCCTCCCCGGGTTGCCGCACGGCAGCCACAGGAAGACTCAGATGAAGTCCTGCTGTTGCAGCAATCGCCGGCTTCCCCTCTCACTTTTTTGCGGAGCCACCGTATTGTCATAATCAACGCCAGCCCTACGATGAAACAGGTTATTATGATTTCTATCATGATTTTTCCTCCAGAATAGATTTAATCGTTTGTTCATCGGGGATTTCAATATTCCACACCTCTTGTACCACCCGGTCACGCACCAGGAAGGTTCTGGGTACATTGCCATCTCCCAGCAGACGCCAGAAATCTTCCTCGGCGATATGTCCGATGGGAAAGATGACCTGAAGATCTTTCCGAAACTTCTCCAGCTGATCTACATCGTTGGAGGACAGCCCAATAATCTCGGGTAGATCAGGGTCTTCTACAAGCCAGTTCAGTGCGGCGACTGCATCCCGGCAATGTGAACAGTCGGTGTCCATTAAGATTAATAAATAATCGCCATGGGCCAGGTCAATAGAATCCAGTCCTTCAATTTGAAAATCGCCTAAAAGAATGTCGCCTGCCTTGGTTTGGTTCGGGTCGACACGTGTTACAGGAAAACCAAATACCAGAGGTAGAATCAATCCGGCGAGACATGCAACCACTATGGCCCATGTCTTTGAGCGAGCCTCGGGTTTTCGTGTAGGACGGGATATGCCCCAGGCAATGAGTGTTAATGCCAGCAATATCAACCCTTCAATTACTGCTTCTCCCGGGGTACGTTTAACCCACGCCCCGAAACACCCGCAGTCTTTTGTGGCGTCTGTCAGCCAGGCCCAACCGGTTGCTCCTACAAAAATCAAGAATAGCGCTGATGTTAGCAGGAGCGTCAGCTTAGGCCTGTAAAAGAGCAGCAACCCGACTCCCAGGGTGCACTCGAGGGCAATCAAAGCCCGGGCATTTATGCTCAGAAGGAGATAATTGGATATGATGCCGTAATCTCTCATCTGCCGGATGAATAGATCCAAATCCGTCATCTTTATGAAAGCTGCGGAAAGCAAAACAATCCCCACGACTCCGGCAATCAGGTGCGGGACATTAGACCTCCATCCTCTTTGAGTGAAACTTTTTAGTCGAGGCATAAGCAAACCCTAACCCGGAAAAGTGCCTAAAATGCCTAAAGTTTGAAGTGCCTAAAGTTAAGGAACTTCGTGACATTTTATAAGGAATTGCTTTCGCAAAACCTTAGTCGATAATTTTAGACAGTTTGAGAATATTAAGAAGTACCTTCAACTTTCATCCTTTCCAATCAAACGGCCGTCTGAAACCTGCAAAATCCTTTCCGCATAAGCAGCACAATCCTGGCTGTGGGTTACCATGAGTATGGTTGTGCCCTCCCGGTTCAGTCTTTGAAGAAGGCCCATGATTTCGCGTGTTGTTGAGGAATCAAGGTTCCCGGTTGGCTCATCAGCGAGTATTACCGGAGGGTCATTTACGACCGCCCGGGCAATGGCAACCCTTTCCTTTTCTCCTCCCGAAATCTGGCTTGGAAGACGATCTTCTTTGCCTGCCAAACCTACCTGATCCAGGGCTTCCTCTGCAAGGACACGTTTCTTTTTCTTACTCATCTTCACGGTAGTCAGCGGAAGCATGACGTTTTCCACAACCGTAAGATAAGGCACTAAATGAAAGCTCTGGAACACAAACCCGATAAACTCCCTCCGAAAATCCGTTCTCTTTTCAGATCCTAAACGATAGACGTCAATCCCGTCTACCACGAACTTACCCGAACTTGGGGGGTTCATGGCTCCCACTATAGAAAGGAGGGTTGATTTCCCTGCACCCGATTCCCCCATTATACTGACGAATTCACCGGCCTCCACTGTAAAATCCATATTGTGAATGGCCAATACGGTCGCGTCACCGCTTCCATATTGTTTTGAAAGGCCTTCTGCCTTTATGTAGCTCATTTTTTACCTCCTAAATTGCGTTCAATGCCTGATTGGGATCCATGCGTGAAGCCAGATAGGCAGGGTAGACGCTTGCCATAAGACCCACCAGAACGGCCAGGACAAAGGACCCGCCAATTAACTCAAGATTTGGATGGATGGAGGCGCCCCCGCTTTCTGAAAAGAAATGTATGGCGCCCTTTGTGACGGCAAACCCGGCTATATAGCCTATAATGCCCGCCGCTGCAGAAATAAAGCCGGCCTCAAGAAGCACGATTCCGAAGACATGGCTTTTCCGGAACCCGATAGCCCTGAAGATACCGATCTCCTCCGTCCTTTCCCTTACGCTCCCCATCATGGTTACCAGGACTACAAGGCTGCCTACCAGCACGACCACGATAGAAACTCCATAAGAGAATTTCTTGAACTGGGCCAGGGCCTCCATGCGGCTCTTTACCACCTGCTGGATGGCCATTACCTTGGCCCCGGGAACCACGTCCGAAATCTGCTTTACCATGGCCTCGATCGGGCAATCCTTGCACAGGGCAGCCACTTCTGCCATGGAGACAAGCCCCTCTTTGTTCAGAACGGTCTGTGCTGTTTCAAGGGGCATGAAAATCAACTGGTCATCCTGGGATCCTGTTGGTTTCAGAACTCCGGAAACGATGAGTTGTCTCCCTTTTATGGTCACAGGGCTGCCCTGATTCAAACCCAGAACAGCGGCGGTTTCAGACCCCAAGACAACGCCTTTTTCGCCCGGTATAGTCCCATCGATCTTCCACCATGGCTTCAGAATCCAGTTGGCCTTGAAGTCAATACCGGCTAACAGGACCTTGTGGTCGTCAACATTGACCACACCAAAAACCATAGGTCCCAGTCCAGCCACATTTGCGGCGTTCTTTATTGATTTTATTTTGGTCAGGTCCTGTTCGCGGATTTCCTGCATCTCGAACGAAACACCGCCCAAGGAGAGCCCGCCATAGGTGAGCGAAAGGTTTTCGGTTTTTGGGACAATCAGGATATTGGCCCCGTATTTCTCAAGTTTATGATTTATGTTCTCGGTCATTGCATCTACAAAGCTTATAAGTGCGACCACCGTTGACACTCCTATGGCAAGACCTGCAAGAACGAATAAGGCCTTTGCCTTGCGACGTAGGAGATTCTTAAACGCAATATCTCTTAGATTCATTTTTTACCCCCGCTTTGAGAAATTGTAATACTGTTTTCCCGAAAGGATGTCATTAATCTGTAACACCACTTTTCCATCCTCAACTTTTCT
>JACKQG010004712.1_pt1 | contig 15658 bp, 12 predicted proteins | sample 8237621 | NCBI WGS metagenome assembly JACKQG01 (sample SAMN15677084, study PRJNA649215) | marine metagenome | biome: marine; feature: Black Sea; material: saline water; isolation source: suspended particulate matter (SPM) from the Black Sea western gyre | collected 2013-06-09/2013-06-10 | depth... | reverse complement strand
CAGGTTTCACGGATGACACGGTTTTTGTTTTTGAACCGCAAAGACGCTAAGGGCGCGAAGGGGTTATTTGTTGGTTTGTTTTGATCCTGGAAGAAAGACTCAGGATCAGAACACACCAACTTTCATAATGGGGGACATTGTTACCTTGTCGCCTTGTTAAACAACAATAATAGAGTACTTGTAAACCTGTCACCTGTAGTCAACTAAGGGCTCACTCAAAAATAACTTCACATTTTTACATCTCAGCTTCAGGCCGTCTTCGGCTGCTGCTCAATCGTGAAGTCCTCGAAATAGTTCACTATTCCTGTGGCTTCACTCAATCGCAGCAACCAAATCCGACCTAAATCTGAGCGTCAATTCTGTGAACTTACTTTTGAGTGAGCCCTAAAGACTCCTATACCATTTCGGCAGCGCTCTAATTCCTTGACATCGTTGGGATTGCCTTCTATCTTGAGTTCCAATTCAAATTCAAGTAGATTTTTTCTGTGGCTTAATCTTTCAAAAATGGGGGTTTCGATGAAGATATTTGACAATTTGTATTTCTTTCCATGGAACAGCATGAGCGCTAACAACTGCAATACCTATTTCATTGATGGCCAAAAACGGATCCTGGTGGACCCCGGCCATTACCATCTCTTCGGTCACGTACGGGATGAGCTTTCCGGTCTCTCGCTTTCTCCCGAGGATATGGACATGGTAATCATAACCCATGCTCATCCCGATCATATGGAAGGGATCAAGATCTTTCAAGAGACGGATGCCGTCATCGCGATCCACTCTGTGGAAATGGAATTTATAAGAACCGTTGCCCCCCATTACGGAGAGGCGCTTGGCATTGCCGGGTTTGAGCCGGAGATCCTGCTCAGGGAGGGGGATTTGGAGATCGGCGATCTCGATTTCGAGGTTATCCATACACCCGGACACTCACCAGGTTCCGTTTGTATTTACTGGCCGGAAAGAAAAACCCTTTTCACGGGGGACGTGGTCTTTAACCAGGGAATCGGTAGAACCGATCTCCCTGGCGGCAACGGACAGAAACTCAAGGAGAGTATACTCAAGATCTCCCGGCTTGAAGTGGACTACCTGCTTACAGGGCACGGCGATATTGTAGAGGGTAAGGAGGCTGTCAAGAATAATTTTAAGGCGATTGAGGATCTCTGGTTTGCATATATTTGAGTTATGGCTGAAAGTACATCAGTTGTGGCATAAACGGTGTGAGCCGTGGATGTCTTACTCTGTAACCTGTACACAGAATTCCCTGTTAGCCCCTCGAGCAGATCAATGACCCGCCAAATTCCGACCATAGATTTTGACCTGCGCCAGTTGGAGATTTTTCGGAAAGTGGTTGATCTGAAGAGTTTTTCAAAGGCTGCCAATGCGGTATTCCTGACCCAGGCCTCTGTCAGCGAACGGATCAGCACCCTCGAGAACATGGTTGGGACAAGACTCCTGGATCGTTTAGGGAGGGAGGTGGTCCCCACCCGGGCGGGTGAACTCCTTTATAAACATGCCATCCTCCTTTTGGAGATGAAGAAAACCGCATCCTTAGAGATGGAGGATTTCCTCGGCATCAGGCGGGGCGACATCCGTCTTGGCGGGAGCACCATTCCCGGCGAATACATCCTCCCCAAGGTCATCGGGCGATTTTACGAGAAGTACCCATCTCTATCAGTAACGCTGACGATTGCGGACTCAGCCGAAATTGAAAACCGTGTCTTAGGCGGCGACATTGAGTTGGGAGTGGTTGGTTCCAGAGGCTCTCAGCGGCACCTGATTCTCCATGAACTATGGAAAGACGAACTTGTCTTGGCCGTACCCCCCACACACCGTTGGGCAGAGAAAAAAGAGGTGACGATTGAGGAGCTTGGCGAAGTGCCCTTCATTTTCAGAGAAGCCGGTTCGGGTACCTTCAGGATCCTCGATGAACACCTGCGGGCCGCCGGCTCAGAGGGCTTGAATGCCCTCAAGCCGGTTGCATGCTTTGGTACATCAACGGCTATCAAAGAGGGGATAAAGGGGGGCCTTGGTGTTTCTATCCTCTCTTCCAGGGCGTTAGATACAGAACTGAAGGCCGGGATTCTCAAGACTTTGAGGATAAAAGACCTTCCCATTTCCCGGAGCTTTTACCTGATCAGAGACAGGAGGAGAATCGCGTCTCCGCTCTGCCAGGCCTTGATCGAGTTCCTTTTAGACACTTCACGGAGGGAGAAAAACGACCCTGGCATATGAAATGATGGACTACAGGGGGGACTGCTGAAAGGGCTGCCAGGAGGTAAGTTTATGTCTAAGGATAAAAAGGATTTCTCATATGTGCTATCATTCTGTTAGGCACTTTAGTCACTTCACTTTGCTTCCCGGGGCGGCCTCGGTATCCGGGACCAGCAAATGCAGGCCGGACCTGTCAGCGGCTGCTAAGACCATTCCTCGCGACTCAATGTCCATCAGTTTCACCGGTTCGAGATTGGCCACCAACAATATCTGGATACCGATGAGGTCCTCTTCACTATAATGATCCTTCAGGCCGGCCACAACGGTCCGCTTTTCACCGATGTCTACCGTCAATTTGATAAGTTTCCTGGACCCTGGGATGGCTTCAGCCGCTTTTATGGTTCCGACCCTGAGATCCAATTTCTGGAAGTCCTCATATGAGATCAGGGGGAGGTTTCCATATGATTTCGCGTTACCCTCGTTTGCCGGGGCCTTTCCCTTCTCAGCCGACTGATTTGATTTCTTTTCTTTCTTCACCTCCTCAACGCGGGGGAACAACGCAGGGGCTTTGGTGATAGACCGCACGGGTCTTTCCCTCCCCCACGCTTTGAGATCCTCAAGGGTAAAATCCTTGCCCCGTTTGGAAAGCGATAACTGGTCCTGGATTTTTTCGGCAGACCCGGGCATGAAAGGCCAGAGAAGCCCCGCTATAATTCTCAGGCTTTCAAAGATATGGCAGATCACTGTTGAAAGCCGTTCTCTGTCAGACTTAGCCAGTACCCAGGGCGCCATGGTGTCGATATATTTGTTGACCTTGCCGATGACCTCCCATATCGCCATCAGGGACTTGTGTAATGTTAGTCCTTTCATTAACTCCTCGTAGATATCTACCAGTTCGAGGGCGCTGCGCTTCAGCTCTTCATCCGCTTCTTCGGAAGGACCCGGTTCAGGCAGGTCTCCCTTAAAGTATTTTTGGGCCATGGTAAGGCTCCGGCTGACAAGGTTTCCCAGATCATTTGCCAGGTCAGCATTGAGTCGTGCGACCAATGCCGCTTCACTGAACTCGGAATCAAGGCCGAAGACCATTTCCCTGAGGAGGAAATATCTGAACGCGTCAAGGCCGTAAATGTCCACCAATTCGAGAGGTCGGACAACATTCCCCAGGCTTTTGGACATCTTCCCCCGGCGGATGTTCCAGTATCCATGCACATTGAGATGCCGGTATGGTTCGATTCCAGCCGATTTGAGCATACAGGGCCAGTAGATACCGTGAGGTTTTAAAATATCTTTGGCGATCACGTGCTGGGCTGAAGGCCAGAACTTTTCGAACAGGCTTCCTTCGGGGTACCCTATGGCCGACACATAGTTGATAAGCGCATCAAACCAGACATAGGTAACGAAGTCTTCGTCAAACGGAAGGGTGATCCCCCATGTCAGCCGCGACTTGGGTCGGGAGATGCAGAGGTCTTCCAGGGGTTCGGACAGAAAGGAAAGGACCTCGTTCCTGTATCTTTCGGGTCGTATAAAATCCGGGTTCCCGTTGATATGATCGATAAGCCATTCCTGATATCTGCTCATCCGAAAAAAGTAGTTGGATTCCTTGATCACCTCAGGTTCGGTCTTGTGGTCTGGACACTTCCCGTCCTCCAGCTCTCTGTCGGTATAAAAACGTTCGCACCCAAAGCAGTAGAGTCCCTCATATTCGCTGAAATAGATGTCTCCCTTTTCTTTGACGAGGCTGAGGATCAGCCTCACCGTTTCCTGGTGATATGGGTCTGTGGTTCGGATGAACCGGTTGTAGGAAATATTTAATTTTGGCCAGAGATCCCTGAACATCTGGCTGATTTGATCAACGTATTCCTTGGGCGATTGACCGAACTTCTCAGCGGCCGAAACAATTTTGTCTCCATGTTCATCCGTTCCAGTGAGAAAAAACGTTTCCGTACCGGAAAGCATTTGAAACCGGTTTAAGACATCAGCCACAATGGTCGAATAGGCGTGACCGATATGAGGCTCTGCATTCACATAATATATGGGCGTTGTGATATAAAATCGTTCGGACAATGGTTTTAGTGGCTACTCCTTTTTGGGGCTCTTTTTTTTGAACAGTCCTTCTCTCGATGACCTGGAAGCCCCGGGGAGGTCCCTGACCTGGACCTCAAGTTCACTTCCTGAATCCAGCGCCACGGTCAAGGTCTCTTTCAGAACGTTCTGACGGATGATTTTCCCTTCCCCCTCTTTTGTTATGATCTTTTTTCCGACCTTTGGGAGCCTTTTTGTGGCCTTTTCATAATATTCATGCTCATACGTCAGGCAGCACATGAGCCTGCCGCACATCCCGGATATCTTGTTAGGATTGAGTGATATGTTTTGTTTCTTGGCCATCTTTATGGTGACCGGGTCAAAACTGTTAATAAAGTTAGTGCAACATAAGGGACGGCCGCAGCTCCCTAACCCCCCCACCATTTTTGCCTGATGGCGGACCCCAATCTGTCTCATCTCAATCCGGGTCCTGAATTTTCCAACCAGGTCTTTTACTAATTGCCTGAAATCCACCCTTCCGTCTGCTGTAAAATATACAACGATCTTGCTGCCGTCAAAACGCCTTTCTACGGAAACCAGACGCATGGGCATGGATCTTTCCTTTACCTTTTGATAACAATATTCATACACTTCCTTTTCTAAACTGCAATCTCTTTCGTATCTCTCGATCTCTTCCTGGGTGGCCAACCGAAAGATCTTCTTGAGATTTCGACTTGTGTCACACTTGGCCCAGCACTGAGGTTTTGCACAGACGGCACCGATAGCAGGCCCTTCCTCGGTTACCACCATCACCTTGTCCCCCTGTTTGAGAACAAAGTGCCCTGATTCAAAATCGTACACCTTTCCGTTGCTTCTGAATTGTATGCCAACAACCTTGCTCATCTTAAACAACCTTACACTACACTACATATTAAGAATAGTAACCTGCAAGCCTCTGAAGGGTCAGGAGCACGTGCTCCATTACCAGTGTGCTGTTTCGCATCCTGCGCAGGTCCTTAATGGCCTTGTCTACCGCAAACAGACTGTCAATAAGATTTTCTATTTTAGAGCTTTTGGCGAGGATCTGCAACTTGTCTGAGAAATCCACATTCATGATCAGGCGTGTCTGGCCGGCAGCCTTCATTAGCAAGAGGTCTCTGTACCAGTATCCCCAGACGGCAAGCATCTCCAGCAGGCCGGGTTCGCCGCTCTTAGAACCATCCGGCCCTCCCCGCTTATCCTTGGCTGTTGATTCGACGGCCATCTGCAAGGCCTCTCCTTTTGATAAGCGAGGGAGTTTCAATAGTCCGGAAACCCACTCTCTTCTCTTTTCCAAAAAAACATCCTCGCTCATCTTGAGAGCACGGCCTAAACTCCCGCCGGAAGCCTTTGCAACTATTATTGCTGTTTGACTATCTATGTCCTTCTCTTTGATCAGCCAATCGGTCATCGCCTGAACCGGGAGAGGTTGAAAAGGGACCCTCTGGCAGCGCGATACGATGGTAGGCAGCAGATCGAGCGGTTCTACTGCATTGAGAATCAGGATATTACCGGGAGGAGGCTCTTCCAGGGTCTTCAAAAAGGAATTGGCTGCCTCGACTGTCATTGCTTCTGCCTGTTGAAGGACGCATACCCGGTGCTTGGCCGACACCGGGGCAAAGCTGAGTCTCCTGTTCAGATCGCGAATCTGCTCGATTTTAATATTTTGGCCATCAGGTTTGATGTATATAAAGTCCGGAAAGTTTCCTCCTAACATTTGACGACAGGAGGGGCAGCTCCCACAACCATCTAAATCCGCAGGCGCACGGCAATTGAGGGCCATGGTTAATGCCCTGGCCGCACGGGTCTTTCCTATTCCTGGAATCCCTGTGAAAAGATAGGCATGGGGAAGCCTTTCCTCGGATATCACGCGTTTGAAAAACCTCTTGGCTTTTTCTTGGCCTATGATTTCGGAAAAAAGCATGGGATAATATAAGTGCCTAAAGTGCCTAAAGTTTAAAGTGCCTATACATCCTTTAACTTTAGGCACTTCTCTTGCCCAAGTAGGGCCGGATGCGGGAAAATATGACGTCTGCCAGCTCATCTTCCCCGAGAGTCCCGTCTACGACCACAAAACGTTCAGGCTCATTTTTGGCGATGGTGAGATATCCTTCCCTCACGGCCATATGAAACGTGCGATTTTCCATTTCAAAGCGGGCCTGCTCATCCTGCTGTAATGCCTTGTTTCGTTTTAATGCCCTATCCAGCCCCACATCCACCGGGCAGTCAAGGAGAAACGTTATATCGGGCCTGATACTGAAAGATGCCTTCTCGTTCAGGAGTTGGATAAGTCCCCTATCCTGTCCCCGGGCATATCCCTGATAGGCGGTCGTTGCATCGAAAAAACGGTCACACACCACCCATCTCCCGTTATCCAGGGCGGGCTTGATCACCGTTGCCACGTGCAGGGCCCTGTCGGCCTCATATAAGAAGAGTTCCGACAGGGGTGGCAGGTTACGGTTTCGGGAGCTTAGAAGAATACGTCTGATATGCTGACCCACGGACGTCCCGCCGGGCTCCAAGGTGAGAAGTGATGGGATTCCGTTGTCTTCAAGACGATTGGCAAGGCGTCTGGCCTGGGTGGATTTTCCGCATCCCTCTATCCCTTCAAAGGTTATAAACAATCTTGCTCCTTTGGCGCTTCCCAAAAAATGGTCCCGCTCCTTTGCAGGGCAGAATCGGCGACCGGATGTTGAACCATCCTACACGGTCTTGCACACCTGCTCTATGGCGGCAGCCATGGCCTCATCCTCTTTACGGATGTCTTCCAATGTCTTTGGCTTGACCCGGGCAGGCCTCTCTTCCAGGCCGTATTTCCACTTGAGAAACTGCTCTCCTGTAGTGGGATACAGGGCATAAATGAGAAGATCATAGTCGTCTTTTGCCAGATCTCCCACTTTCTTCCGGTCTGCTTCTAATTCGGGCTCCAGGTGATCGGCGGCACGGCCGGTGACCGGGGTTTCACCCCGCTTATATCCTTTGAGTACTTTTTTCCGGACCTCCGGATCTACCGCTATGGGTGTCTTACCATAAAGCCCATAGACGAGATCTTTCACCTCGTTGGTCACCATTTTGTACCTTCCGAACAGGACGTTCAACACTGCCTGAACCCCCACAATCTGGCTGGTAGGCGTAACCAGAGGCGGCATGCCCAACTCCTTCCGGGTAACCGCAACATCCTTGTAGACCTCCTGCAACCTGTTTAAGGCCTTTGCCTCGGTAAGCTGGCTCACCAGGTTGGAGATCATGCCACCGGGGACCTGGTGGGCAAGGACACCGGTGTCGATCACCGACATCCTGTGCTTTGCCAAATAGTCCCGGTACTTCGGGGCGATGCTCTCCATGTGTTCACCCAACTCTAACAGGAGGCTCAGGTCGAATCCCGTATCTCTGACCGTCCCGTAAAGCGTTGCAACGATAGGCTCAATAGCGGGCTGCGATGTCCTGAGGGCAAACGGGGCAAGGCAGGTGTCCACGATATCTACCCCTGCCTTGATCGCCTCCAGATAGACCATGGAGGCCATGCCGCTGGTATAATGGGTGTGGAGGTGGATCGGGATGGAGATCACCTTCTTCAGTTCCGTAACAATCTTGGCGATATCGAAGGGGGCCATGATACCGGCCATATCCTTCAGGCAGAGGGTGTCCGCCCCCATCTCCTGGATCTCTTTCCCCTTGTTGATGTAATATTCCAGGTTGAAGACCTCGCCACCCATACGCCTTTCGGTCAGGGTGTAGCAGATGGTGCCCTGGAAGTGCTTGCCGTTGGCCTTTATCCGTTTCACAACAGTCTGAAAATTGCGGAAATCATTGAGGGCATCAAAGACCCGAAAGACATCCATTCCGGCCTCACACGCCTTGTCCACAAATAACCGGGCCACATCGTCGGCGTAATTTCGATACCCCACAAGGTTTTGACCCCTGAGCAGCATTGAAAAGGGGGTTTTCTTGATATACTTCTTCAAGGTCCGTATCCGCTCAAACGGATCTTCGCCCAGAAAACGATGCATGGTATCGAATGTTGCGCCACCCCAGACCTCCATGGCCCAGAACCCCACGCTATCCATCTTCTCAGCAATGGGGAGCATATCCTCGGTCCTCATCCTCGTGGCCAGCAACGACTGATGACCGTCCCTAAAAGTATTGTCCTGAATCTTAAGCGGGTTTTTGGGTCCGTTCTCTAAAAAAGGGTCCATGTTAAAACCTCCGTATTCTTGTGGTGGGTTAGCAAGGCCAGGGTCACTGTAATAGAGATCGCCTGTGTCGATGTTCTGCCAGCCTCGCTGTTGCAATAGAATATATAGAGTAACTGCGGGTAACGGGTCAAGGGAATTCCTTTTAATTTTGGATGGAAACCGGATTGCCTTGTGCAGAGTGTCATGTTATTCTAATCACGTGCTGACAAATAGCACCGATTTCAGATTTAAGCAGCCCGGCTCAAAATTGATGCATCCGGGTTTTACAGAGAGAGATCGAAAGGAGGCCCTTTTCTGTTTTGTGCGAGGCAACCAACGGACCCAAAATTTACACGGTTAGCGAGCTCACGGAGGCGATCCAGGACCTCCTTGAGGAACATTTTGATTTTGTGTGGATTGAGGGGGAAATATCCAATTTCAGTGCCCCTGTTTCGGGGCACTATTACATGGTTATAAAAGACGAAAAGGCCCAGATAAGGGCAGTGATGTTTCGTCTTCAGGTACGCTATCTCAGATTCCTCCCCGAAGACGGCATGAAGGTCATCGCCCAGGGCCGAGTCGGGTTATATGCCCCCCGTGGGGAATACCAGATTGTCCTCGATTATCTGGAACCGGTCGGCGTGGGGGCCCTGGCCCTGGCCTTTGAGCAGGTCAAGGAGAAATTAGCCAGCCAGGGCATATTTGACAAAGATATCAAAAAGCCCTTACCCTTTCTCCCCAAGAAAGTTGCTGTTATAACATCCCCAACCGGGGCAGCAGTCCGCGATTTCCTCAAGGTCATCCGCCGGAGATTTGCCAATATCGAAATACTCATCGTCCCGGTCAGGGTCCAGGGAGATCAGGCCTGTGACGATATTGTAAAGGCCCTTGACCTGGTCAACCGTGACTTGGATGTGGACGTTATTGTCCTGACGCGGGGAGGTGGTTCCCTCGAGGACCTGTGGGCATTTAACCAGGAAGACCTTGCCTTGGCCATCAGAAGGTCTAAGATACCGGTGGTCTCTGCCGTGGGTCATGAAATCGACCTGACCATCTCTGATCTTGCGGCAGATTTGAGAGCGCCTACTCCTTCTGCGGCCGCCGAACTCCTGGTGGCGGAGAAAGAGACACTCATAAACCGTTTGGATCAAGCCAGGACCCGGCTGATTTCGGCCATGAGCCTGAAAATAAGAGGCCAGGCAGATGTATTGGGCCACCTGAAAAGGAGAATCCAGGATCCCAGGAAACGCCTGGCAGACTCCTGGATGCGACTTGACGAACTTCACTCCAGAATAGTGAGGCTTATTGATCTGGCTCTCCGCGACAAGAAAAAGGGGCTTGGTGCAGAAATGCGCGCATTGCGCCTTCACTCACCCGCGAAAAAGATGGTTTCCATCTGGCAACAACTCGATTTTCAGAGAACAACCCTCGTCAGGGCTATCCAGAGAAAACTGAGAGAGATGGAGATGAATCGCTCTCTCCTGGAGAGGCGGATAATAGACCTGAGTCCACTCTCAATCTTAAAACGGGGATACAGCATTACCCTGAAGTTGCCCGAAAAGCGGGTCCTGAAAGATGCTTCAGGCGTGGAGAAAGGGGATCAGGTTCAGGTGCTTTTGGGGGAAGGGGAGTTGGGGTGCCGGGTTGAAAAGGTGGAGGGATAATTTTTGAGCAAGCCTTTACCTTACCTCAATGATGCCGGTATGTTAATGATAGGGATGGGGTCCATTTTGTGCCTGTTGGCGTGGTGAAGCCTCCGGTAGATACTCAAGACTTCTTTCTGTCTGGCGGTCAGTTGATCTTCAGGCATTGATTCGGCGTCAAACTGCATGGCCGCTTCGAGTTCCGCATACGTGGCCCCAATCTGGCTTTCATCGGTGCGGTTATCAGACCAGAGCCCGTCCGTGGGAGGCGCATTCAAGATCGTGTCAACAATGCCTAATTCTCTCCCAATCGCATAGACTTCTGATTTCATCAGATCGCCGATCGGCAGAATGTCCACCCCGCCATCGCCGTATTTGGTGAAAAAGCCCACGCCAAGATCCTCTACCCTGTTGCCGGTTCCCACCACTAACATTTTATGATGAGTGGCAAATGCATAAAGGGTCACCATCCGCATCCTTGACCGGGTGTTGGCCATGGTCAGTCCATCCTGGATATCCGGTGGAAAGGTCTTTTCAAGGGCCTGGAATACAGGCGTAAGATCTGTTTTGATTCCTCTCACGTGACCGTAATTCTTCTCTAGCCAGCGCATGTGTTGTTCGGCAAGCGACACCTGTTCGGGAGTCTGATAAATAGGCATGTTTAAAAGGAGGGTCTCTTTTCCTGTTTTTGCGCACAAGGTCGAGGTGACCGCAGAATCTATCCCCCCTGAAATACCCACCACAAACCCTTTCAGACCTGCCTCATCACAATAGGCCTTCAACCGGTTCACAATGTGGTCAATGATTTTAGTTGTTTTCATCCCTGAAACCCTATCCAAAGAAACTCGAAACTCGTTACGGGTTGCTCGATACTGGATACTGGATGCTGGATACTGGATGCTGGATACTGGATACTGGATACTGGATACTGGATACTCGATACTGGATACTCGATACTGGATACTCGATACTGGATACTCGATACTGGATGCTGGATACTGGATTAAGAGTTACGAGTTAGGAGTTACGAGTTAGGAGTTACGAGTTAGGAGTTAGGAGTTGGCTGTTGAAAAAAAGCCGCTCATGGTCCGGCAATCTCATCATGACCGTTTCAAAAACGCTAAACTGATACAGAAGAGCTAACTGCCGACAGATGCCTTTAGCCCCTTTTTCTCAATAAGCCGCTTCAGGTATTGGATATGGTCATCGTCCGGGGTCTTAGCCTCCGGAATCCTGTAAGCTCTTCCGATCTGCGCACTCTTGGACCTGCCCCCCTCATGATAGGGGAGCAGAGAGATCTTCTCGACCCCGATATCTCTTCCTAAAACCGCAATATTGTCGATATGGTCAAAGGCGTCATTGAATCCGGCGATGAGCGGGAGGCGCAACCATGTCATCCTCTCTGCCGATGCCCTTTTAAGGTTTTTTAGTATCAGCCCGTTATCAACACCCGTTGCTCTCTTATGCTGCAGAGGATCGAGATGCTTGATGTCGAAGAGGACGAGGTCGACAAAACGTAAGATCTCCCTCATTTCATTCCAGGGTGCGTAACCAGAGGTATCGATGGTTGTATGTAACCCTTCTCTCTTAGATTCTCGCAAGAGGCGGGTCACAAATCGGGTCTGTGAAAGGGCCTCTCCTCCGGATACCGTCATCCCGCCACCTGAATTGTTGTAGAATGCCTCGTCTCTCATGACCTCATCGATGACTTCTCTTACACCTACATATCTCCCGCAGACATTTAGGGAACCATAAATACACGCGTCAGTGCACAGGAGGCATTGTGTACACCGGTCCCGGTCAATCTTCCTTCCCCCTTCTCTGCTGATCGATATGGCACCCTCAACACAGGCTTCTACGCATGCCCCGCACCCCTTGCAGTTGATCTCCCTGACCATCAGAGTTGGCAGAAAGTCGCGTGATTCAGGGTTGGAACACCAGAGGCAGTCCAGGGGGCACCCCTTCATGAATACTGTTGTCCTGATCCCCGGGCCGTCGTGGATGCTGAATCTCTGAATATTGAAAATCAGCCCCCTCTTTCCGTTATCCTTTTGAGACAGCACCATGAAAAGGCCTCTTCCGTTAAGACAGATATTGTGCGGTGCGTTCTATGATGTGATCCTGCAGGCCCTCTGAAAGTTCCACAAAATAGGCGCTATATCCCGCAACCCTTACGATAAGGTCTTGGTATTCCTCAGGATGTCTCTTGGCATCCATCAAGGTCTCGCTATCCACGACGTTGAACTGGACATGGGGGATCTTCTTCTCTCTCCAGGTCTTAAGGTAATCGATAAATATGGGCTTCATCTCTCCTTCAAGAAACTGGGGGAGGAATTTCTGGTTCAGCAGGTGATTATACGTCTGTAATGTATCTATTTTTGCGCATGAATTCAGGACAGCTGTGGGGCCCTTCTTGTCCATCCCCGGCTGGGGGGCCAGGGTGGAATCAGCAAACGGCTCCCCGTCCTTCCTGCCGTCAGGTGTTGCCGGGGTATTTACTGAAAGGCCGTATGTGGCCGATACGGCGCTGCCGTCCCCCCTTTTTGAAAAGCCAAACCTGTCTTTTACGGTTTCCATGGCCGCCTCGGAACCATGATGAACCTCACGGGCAATCAGATCCACATAGTCATCGTCATTCCCGTATTTGGGTGCGTTGAGACATGCCTGTCTGATTTCTTCCCGGCCTTCCCAGTTCCTGTCCATAATCTCTATCAGTTCCGGGAGAGACACCAACCGATCTTCAACGACGACTTTCCTGATGGCAGCCAACGAGTCGGCAACATTGGTCGTACCGATGACAATGGTCATGTCATGCACCATGGAAGGGTAGATCCACTGTTTGCATTCTTTTCCCTTTTCTATACAACCCTCCACAATCGCCGAGTAGAAGGGCCTCGGGCAGTATTTGGCATAGAGATCCCGACAGGTATTTTCTAACTGGGCCATCTTGGTGGTAAAAAACTTTACCTGGTCCAGGTAGGCATCGAAAACATCTTGCCACGATGTAAAGGTTGCGGGATCAGGGGTTTTCGCCCCCCATTGTTCCCCGGTCTTGGGGTTCACGCCCTGATGAAGTGCCCACCACAGACACTTTGCCAACACAAAATATCCTTCAACACGACGGGTGATATTCTTCCCCGGGATCTCCATGTATACACACCCGGAGACGGCATATCCCTTTGCATCCTCCGGTGGCACACCCCACTTCTCCAGGAGCGGCACCAGCGCCTCATCATTGAACAGGGAGGGGTACCCGATGCCGGTCCGGATGGTATTTGTGGCCTCAGACAACAGTTTATCCGGGGTTCCGTTATGGACTCTCAAGGCAATACTCGGTTCAATGGTCTTCATGGTGTTGGCGGTCTCCAGCACCAGGTAGGTGAGCGCATTGGTAACATCTCTACCTTCCCTGTCGGTTCCGCCAATTGTAAGCGCCTGCAGGGAGGCGACACCCCCGTAGACCGAGGTCACCAATGGAGAATAGACCAATCCTAATTCAAGGAACTTGACCCAGAGGAGCTGAAGGATCTCAAGCCCGTCATCCTCTGTAATAACCCCCTCCTTGAGATCCTTCTCATAGTACGGCCCTAAGAGGTAATCCAACCGGATCCCGATGCCCAAAGTGGAGTACTCAAGATAACGTACCAGGTGGATGAAATAGAAAAACTGTATCGCTTCCAGGAATGTCCTCGGGGGTTTGGCCGGGACCCGCTCGCAGATCCGGGCAATTTCCGTGAGCCGCTCCCTTCGGCCGGGGTTTTCTTCCGAATCTGCCATCTCCCTGGCAAGGGCTGCATAGCGCTTCCCGAATCTGATCACCGCCTGTAATACAATCACAACGGACTGGAGAAACTCTTTCTGATCCACATAATCGGGCGGGATATCTTTGTCGATATCCCTGAGCCGGTCTTCGGCCATCTGTATCCTTCCCTCGAGCCCGCTCTTAAATAACGCCTCATAATCCGGAATCCCAAGTTCGGACAGATGGGTCCACAGAAAGGTCCCCTCATACTTCCAGTATTTTTCAAGATCTCCTGTAAAAAGCTCCTGATGCCTGTCACTCATACATTTGCCTTTCCAGTACCCGCAGAGTTCCTCTAATTCCTTCCGGCCTTCATCATCTAACAGTGTCCTGCCACCCTCGCTGCTCACCAGCCGCATGACCGATTTCCAGTTCATATCGATGGGATGATAGAGCCCTTCCGGAACCGATGTCTGATAACCCACGATCCGTTCCCACTCCCTGATGAATATTCCCATGTTATCGAGCACATGGGCAAGGGCCTTGGCGCGTCGCAGTACCATGGCCTGCCCGTCTGTCTCCTTAAACGATTCGGTCATCAAACGCGATCGCTGGAGGTCAAGCCTTATTTCCGGTCTGAATAGCCCCCTCGATTTATCGTCCTCGGCATATCCCCTCTGGACGTTGCGCACCGCCTTGATTGCCAGATTGCTTTTTAGTTCCTGCGTTAACGCCATCAATTCCCCTCCCTTTCAAAGGTCTCTCAAGATTTCCCTGTTTCTCCCGGGTTCTACAGAGTATCGGTTATTCGATCACGAAGCTTGATGGTCTCGTAAAGTCAAATTTTGGCACACCCTATATCTCTCCATGTTTCAGATACGCACTAATAGAACTCATTTCATCCGCAGACAGATAATCATTTTCTAATCCGACCTTGAAACATTCACTGATTGTTACCAGAGAATAAAGGTTCACATCTTTTTCAGACAGCTTCTCTTCTCCGCCTTCCTGACGATCAAGTATGACCAAACAGTGATTGGTTTCGCAGCCCGCTTCTCTGATGCCCTGAATAAAGTTTAGTTTACTCATCCCGTCGGTGATCAAATCTTCATAAAGGAGTACGGAGCTACCGGGGTCTATCTTCCCCTCTAACTGAGAGGTCAAACCGTGTCCTTTGGGTTTTTTCCGGACATATATAAAGGGCTTATTCATCTTTTCTGCCAGCCATGCAGCAAAGGGTATGCCGGCTGTCTCACCACCTGCAATAACATCCGGATCTATTTTGTTCTGAGAGAGCAGCCATTGGGCATAGGCAGTAATGATTCCCCGATGAAGCGGGAAGGATATCAATGCCCTGCAGTTAATATAAAAAGGACTGTATTTTCCGGACGTCATTCTAAAAGGCTTGTCAACGGATACCGATATCGCACCGGACTCCCATAGACATTTTGATATAATCCTTGATAAATCGGTTTCCATATTGGTTTTTTCCTTTAAACTCTATGCGGTTAATCATCTTATATCTGATAAAGGGGACAGGGTCACGAAAGATGACAGGGATCCCGGATAGCGTTTAGGATACCATAAAGACTCACGATATTGTGAGAAAAAATGGGAAACGGCGACGTAATGCAGATCTGATGACGTGTTAGGGCCATGCGGTGAAGGATAAGCCCTTGGTTTTCTTAAGCCACCTCGCGGAATCGAACCGCACAGATTCTCATTTGGCAATCCTCCATTGTTGACAATTCACGAAGGATATCATAGAAATAAAAGCCAAAATACACAGGGAGACCTTTGAAAAATGCTCAATTTTGGTCAAGATCAAG
>JACKQG010004711.1_pt1 | contig 15662 bp, 12 predicted proteins | sample 8237621 | NCBI WGS metagenome assembly JACKQG01 (sample SAMN15677084, study PRJNA649215) | marine metagenome | biome: marine; feature: Black Sea; material: saline water; isolation source: suspended particulate matter (SPM) from the Black Sea western gyre | collected 2013-06-09/2013-06-10 | depth... | reverse complement strand
GAGACCGTTGAAATCCGGAGAGTTTTTGGAGTACTATAAAAGTCATTATAAATTATAAGGTATAATTTCATTTATATGATAAGGGATATAATCAGGAAAATAGTAGGAGATTATTTATGAGCAGAAGAATTATGATCATGCTTTTCTGGGCAACAAACTCATTAATCTTTGGTCAAATATTTGACTACAAAATTGATACAGATATTACCTCAGAAGATGTAAGGGCTTTAGAGACTATTGAAGAAAGTGTTTTATTGGAGGAAAAAATAAATCCAGATGAATATATTGTAGGACCGGGTGATGAGCTTGTTGTTAATATTCTTTCTACTGAGAGTATCACCCTGCCATTAATAGTCTCTCCTACCGGTGATGTGCTTATACCATCTGTGGGGATTGTTACTGTAGATGGACTGACACTTGCAAAAGCTTTCGAGGAAATTGTTCAGGCTTGTCAAGACCACTATCGTAATGCTCAAATTGTCTGTACGATGGTGAATGTACGTCACTTCAGAATTCTTGTAACAGGGGAAGAAGAAACGCATTTTAAGCGGGTCAGCTCTATTTCAAGAGTATCTGATGCGGTAGGAACGGCACCCAGGGGAGGGAAATTTTCAAATGTAGATCACCTCTGGAGCAATGAAATATCAAGGAGGAACATAGTTTTGCACCGAGGAGAGGATGTCATAAATGTTGATTTGGTTCGCTTTGAGCTTTTAGGAGATAAGGATTTGAATCCCTACTTGCGGGAAGGTGATGTCATTGAATTATCTTATATCCTGCATGATTATCGCATTACCGGTGGTGTTCGGCGACCGGGGAATTATGAATGGGTTAAAGGTGAAACGATTGGAGATGCTCTTCAACTTGCAGGAGGATTTACACCTAATGCCGATTCCAGCAAAATTGAAGTGTATACTTTTATCGATGATACAACAGAGGTAAAATCTATATTGCTCTTGAGCAAAGAAACACTTAAGCGACCGATTAAGCCAGATGATTTAATTGTAGTCAGAGTAAAGCGTGATTATCATCGTCGTGATGTGGTCCGTATTTTTGGTGAAGTAAAATATCCGGGTACTTATACAATTATTCCTGGAGAAACCAGGGTGCGGGATATACTGAAACTTGCAGGTGGATATACCAGTAAAGCGGACCGGATGAAAATTAGGCTCAGTTCTGGCGGGGTGGAACTTGATAAAGAAGCTGAAAGGATTTCTACTATTCCACATGCAGATCGGACGGACAGTGAAATATCGTATATACGAGCTCGAATTCGATCAGAAAGAGGCGGTGTTTTCTTACAATCTCGTGAAATGGTATCATCAGCTATGGATTTTAAATTAGAAGCGGGTGACGTCATATACATTCCGAGGTATTTTGGCGAGGTGGAAGTTATAGGCGGTGTCCTTTTCCCGGGGCGCTATCCCTATATTCCGGAGAGGAGCCTAGAAGAATACATAAAATTAGCGGGAGGAACTAGCAGATCTGCATCTGGAGATATCTATGTTGTGGATGCTGAAACAGGGACAAGATTATCATCAAAGAAAGTGAAGCAGATTTCAAATGGAGCTATCATTTTTGTTGAGGAAAAAATTGAGTACCGGAAGTGGGATCGATTTCTTGAGATTATGACTGTTATGGGACAAATTGCTACGATTGTTATTGTAGTTCAAAATGCTGTGAGGTAATAATGCAACAATTAACAGAACATGAGAAAAAAATTTTAGAACTTGTGAAAGAGCATCCAGAAATTGTGGATGACCGTTCTGCCAGGAAGAAAATAGCCGATGAAGTGGGCATCAGTGAAAAGACGCTGAGGAATAGGATTGCTGATTTGAAGAGGTATGGGTTGATTCCATTGACTTATGATAAAATAGAACAAACAAGAGCATTAAGTACAGATGAAATAAATTTATTGGATTATGCCAAAATTTTATTGAAATGGAGAAAATTTTTCATAGTAAGTGTAATAGTTATAGCATCTGTTGCCGTAGTTGTGTCACTCATAATACCTAAAACTTATAAAGCATCAGCGGCACTAATGCCACCAGTTTCCACTTCTGAAACGGGTATTCTTGGTGCTCTTTCTGATTTATCTCTGGGAGGCTTTTTTCAGCCAACATCTGACGAAAGAATGAATTTTATTGCGATACTAAAGAGTCGGACTGTGATGGAGAAAGTGATTGAACAGTTCCATCTGATAGATTTTTATCACGCTGAAAATGTTGAAGGAGCATTACGATCATTAGGAGAAAATTCTAGTTTTAAAGTGGAGGAGGAAGGCACCATCAGGATATCTATGAGTATAGGTACAGGATGGTTTCATAGAGATGAGGGGGAGGAAAGAGCCAAACAGATGTGTGCCGATATAGCTAACTTTTTTGTGGAACAACTTGATAAGGTAAATAAAAAGCTCAAGACTGAACGGGCTTCATTTCATCGTATGTTTATTGAGGCGCGATACAGACAAAATATTGAGGACTTAAAAGAAGCAGAAAATGCCCTTAAATCCTTCCAAGAAAAACATAAAATGGTATCCTTAAACGAGCAAACTAGTGCGGCAATTGAAGCAGCAGCAACAATCAAAGGTCAGATTCTTGCTAATGAAGTGCAGCTAGGGGTAATGACCAAGACATTGAGTCCCGGACACCCAAATGTTGAGATCCTTAAAAGGGAGACCTATGAACTCATGCTAAAGTTGAGAGAAATGGACTTTGGATCTCCAAATGATCCTGAAAGTCAAGATAAATTATTTCCCCTTTTTTCTGAAGTTCCTGATCTGGGTGTACAGTTTATGCGTCTGAAAAGAGATGTGGAGATTCAGAATACGTTATTTACGTTTTTGACACAACAGTATGAAGAAGCAAAAATTCAAGAAGCAAAAGATACACCAACAATACAGGTTCTTGATGATGCTGTAAGACCGGAAAAAAGGGATAAACCATTCAGGGCTCTTATTGTTATTCTCGCGACTATGATTGGGGGGTTTTTCGTTTCAGCTGGTATTATTATCTATGAAAATAATCAGCAGCAAACTCAGTTTAGGTAATGGCTTTCTTAAGACATAAAATGATATGAGTCAACAGTTGGTAGAGGATATAAGGGTCATTTTATCGTATCTTAAAAGCAAAAGGTTTAACAAATTTTCCAAGTCATAGATTAATTTTCACGAAACTATTTTTAACTATTGGATTATTAAATGATTAAGGTAATAACCTACGGAACTTTTGATTTATTTCATTATGGACACTTAAGAATTCTAAAAAGAGCGAAAGAATTAGGTGATTATTTAATTGTTGCCGTGTCTACGGATGAGTTTAATAAAATCAAAGAAAAACATTGTGTTTACCCGTTTAATCATAGGAAAGCAATTGTTGAAGCCATTCGATATGTTGATAAAGTCATACCTGAAAATCGGTGGGAACAAAAAAGTACCGATATTAAAAAATATGATATTGATATCCTCGTTATGGGTGATGATTGGAAAGGCAAATTTGATGAATTGAATGAATTATGCAAAGTTATTTATCTACCGAGGACGAAAAATGTTTCATCAACTAGTGTTAAAAATACGATAAAGAATCATTTATAGTTCAATGCAAACAACTGTTAGAAGAATTTTTTCCATATCCCCAAAAATTATATTGAAAACTGTTCTTTTTTTTAAACTATTTTTTGAAATACTGCTTTCAATTATTTATTTTATTTCTGGTTTCATTCCAAAGGACAAAAATCTCTGGATATTTGGATCTTATCATAATAAATATTTAGATAACAGTAAGTTTTTTTTTGAGTATATTTTAAATCATCATCCAGAAATCCAAGCAGTCTGGTTAACAAGTAATGACAGGATTTTTCGTAAGCTCAAGGGCAAAGGGTTAAAAGTATTCAAGAAGTATAGTGTAAAAGGGTTCCTTTATTCTTTTAGGGCCGGAGTGGTCCTTTTGTCATCTTACCGAAATAATGTTAATCCTTACGCAATCCGAAATGCATTCGTTGTAAATGCATGGCATGGTGTTCCACTAAAGACTATCGAATATGATATTCCACCGCAGTATGCAAATGATTTTTATAAAAGAAGAAGATTGTTTGACAAATTATCTATTCTTTTTCCCAGATTTAATATGTCCTATAATCTCATTACTGCATCGTCTTCTAAAGTAAAGGAGATATTTATTAAAGCTTTTAAGATTGATAGCGATAAGATTGCAGTTACAGGTGACCCCAGAATGGATGTCCTGTTTGGAGATAAGAATAGGCTTGTTTCTGAAGATACATTATTCTATCTACCTACGTTTCGATCCTTTGGTAGTATTGATTATTTTTCCTATGAGTTTCATCCTGAAGAATGGCAGAAATTTTTAGTGAAACATAATTTGATTCTAAAGGTGAAATTCCACCCAAATGAAAAAGCAATGGAAAATAAATATCAGACACAATTTCAGGCCTATGACAAAATCCAGTTCCTATCTCGGGATGATGACCTTTACTCAATGTTGAAAAGTATGAAAATCTTATTAACTGATTTTTCTAGTATTATGTTTGATGCAGCTGCAATTCGCAAGCCAGTACTTTTTCTTCCGTTTGAAATGGAAATGTATATATCTAGGGAAAGGCCATTATATTTTGATTATCAGAAACAAATCACGGGGAATTACAGTTTCCGTAATTGGAAGGAGTTATTGAATTATTTAAAATCAAATCTTCATAAGCAGTATAGGTTGTCAAAATTTTTAGTGGAATTTCATTCTTTTTCCGATGATAAAAACAGTAAGAGAGTATACGAAGAAATCATGAGAAGATTGTTTAAAAATGCACTATGAACACCCAATTAATAAAAAATATATCCATTCTACTCACAGGGAATGTTATTAATCAAGTTATTCTGTTACTGACGTATCCAGTCATTTCTCGTATTTACGATCCAGAGAGTTTTGGAATATTTGAACAAGTAAACGCTATCCTACTTATTTTTCTATTATTATCATCTTTTAGATATGAATCTGCTATCATCATAGCGAAAAATGAGATAGAAGGTCGCAATGTTCAAGGACTTTCCATTATTATCTTAGTTTGTCTAACAATTCTGGTCTTTTTATTAACTGTTGTATTAAGGAGTCCAGTTTCTCATTTACTTAATAATCAATATTTGACAGTATATCTTTTCTGGATTCCTCCACTTCTATTGCTAGGTGGCGCTCAACAGATTTTTTATAACTGGATCATTAGAAAAAAAGATTACCATTTAGCAAATATGTCCAATATTGTAAACTCAACGACCAATTCTATGTCCAGAGTTATCACAGGATTTCTTTATCCCTATCCTTTATCCCTATTTATTTCTAGAGCTGTTTCCTTTTTTCTCTCTCTTTTCACTCTTGTTAAAAAAGATGGAAACGAACTAATAAATGTTGTCAGGAAGAAAAAGATAACACGAGAAAAAATGATATTTGTTGCCAGAACTTATAAAGATTTTCCCCGGTTTATGACTGGTGGTATGTTATTGAACCGTTTATCAACAAGTATAACTCCTTTGCTATTATCTAATTTTTTTGGTGTGACGTGGTTGGGATATTATGCCATAGCGAATACGGCATTAAATATTCCTGTATCCATTTTACGCAGATCCCTTTATACAGTTTTTCTCCAGGAAACTGCGGAATTGAAAAACAAGGGGGAACCTGTTTCCAAAATATTGAACCGATTGACTGTGTATATTTTTATGGCAGGTATTTTCCCTCTGGTGATTATAACTTTTTACGGACCCAGTCTTTTTTCTTTTATCTTGGGATCACAGTGGGAAATGTCCGGAGAAATTGCCAGCCTGATTATCTTATGGTTATTTTTTACCATCGTTGCAGCTCCTTCTAATGCTGTAATTCCCGTCTTAAATCTCCAGCGGTTTTTTATCATTTTTCAGGCAGTTTTGGTTGTTTCAAGAATCTTGGTAATGCTCTTTTTATTTAATACTTTAGAAACTGCAAAAGCAGTAATAACCGGATTGGCAATCCAAGGTGCAATATTGAATATTTTTTTCGCGTCTTATGTGTTAATCAAAGCTCGGAAAATTGAAACAACTAACGATCATAAATAGACAAATCCCCATTCTCAGGATCCCTTATTTTGTTTTGTACCTGCTCACGTTATTTTTCATTTTATTTGAACGTATTCCATTACCCAATATCGGGATGTCACCATATAGGATACTAACTGGCACTTTGTTGTTGATTATGATAATTGAATACTTTCGAAATAAACAATTCATTCTTCCTTTGCGCTATGTGCTTTTTATTATTTTCCTTATTGGAACATCCCTAATTGGGTTGGAACCAAAAAATTTCAATGTCTTTTTTCAATATATTTTTATATCAATTCTGGCTGTCTTCATCTACAATATGATCAGGTTGATTACTCTTGATGAAAAGGAAATTGAAATATTGTCATTTATTCTGCTATTAATAGCTGGAATAGGAAGTATAACTCTCCTCACAGATTATTTTGAAGTCACAAAATTTAATTTGTTGTTTAGTACAGAGATTTATAAAGAATCTCTCTCTGGCCGGGGAGCTGGTCTATTAGGAGGAGAAACAAATTTCACTGCCGCAAGGCTATCTGTCCTGCTCCCATTTGCTTTTTATTTAATTTATCATGGGAAATATATTAAAGGTCTTAGATTCTTTTATATCGGGATAATTGGAACCATTATTCTTGCTATTGTTCTTACAGGATCTAGGATGGGTATGTTAGCTTTGGTACAGGTTCTTCTGTTTGTTTTTTTTCATGAGTTTAGAAAATCGAGTATAGTAACAAAATTGTTTTCATTTTTTGCTCTTATTGCAATAATTGGATTTTTATATTATTCATCTAGTGTGGTAAAAAATCCTCTGGTGTCTGTAGAGCGGTATAAAAGTTTAACGTCAATAGCGGAGTTAAATGCTGCTGGTATTGAATCTGGGGTGTTTGATGAGTCATTACTAAATAGGTTCATTTTATTCTGGGTAGGTATTGAATTGATTAGAAAAGATCCTTTGACCGGGGTAGGTGTGGGGAATGCAAAATATATTGCTCCCAAATACGTAGTAACAAGGGGGAATATGAAATATCTTCATAATACTTTTCTTGATATTGGTTCTGAAAACGGTTTACCGATGTTAATCGTATTTATTCTATTTTCGTTTATGATAGTATATACAATTTGGAAGTCTTATAGACGAACACATAATGAATATTTGTATTATTTTTTAATTGGCTTCTGGGTTATGTATTTCTGCTGGTTATTTCTTTCAGATTTTTCCAATAAATTGTACTGGAATTTCTTTTTACCTATGGGACTATACTTACAAACGAAGCAGATAGATAAGTAATTAATGGAAACCTCTTTTGTATCTGTTGTTATTGTTACGTTTAATCGCAAAATAGAGTTAACTCGTGCGTTGAGATCAGTATTTCGGCAATCCTATTTGAATAAAGAAGTAATAGTAGTAGATAATGCTTCTACTGATGAAACGACTGATATGATCAAAAAAGATTTTCCACAGGTAAAACTATTAAAGTTGGATTATAATATGGGTTGTCCAGAAGGACGAAATGTAGCTATTCGCCATTGTAAAGGTGATTTTATCTTTTTTCTAGATGATGATGCATGGTATGAAGACCCGGGATTCATAAACATGGTTATGAGTAGGTTTAGGGAGCTCCCTGAAGAAGTTGTGGTTATCATGCCAGAAATAATGGAATGGGATGAGTCCCGATGGCGAAAAAGAATTAAGATTACTGATGAAAGGGAATTATATACGTTTTCAGGAGGAGTAAGTGCGGTTAGAAAGCGAGTATTTAATGATATTGGGGATTTTCCAAGTACAGTATATGGTGCTGAAGAAAAATATCTTTCTATAAAAATGTTCGAGAAGGGATTAAGAATATTTTTCTTACCACAGTTGTTAGTACATCATAAACCTAGTATCATTAGAGACCGAGGACAAATAATCTATTACAAAGTTCGTAATGATCTTGCGTGGGTTTGGACATTTTGTCCCAGATGGTTATTATTACCTCATATGATTTTGAAATGGTTTACTTGGTTTATATTCAGTATCCAAAAGAAAGTAGTACTGAATGCAGTAAGAGGGTTTTTCGTTGGCATAATTGTTGGGAAGGATATTATAAGAAAAGAGAGAAATTCAATTGATACCATAACCTATGTTCAATATTTAAGAAAACGGCGTTCTGCGGTGAGAGTTAAATGAAAATTAGAGTAGTACATTTAACTTCTGTACACTCATGGAATGATAATCGAATATTTCATAAGGAATGTCTGTCTCTAGCTCAGGAAGGATTTGTCGTATTCTTAATTGCACCCGCAACAGAACAAAAAGTAGTAAATGGTGTACAAATAATTCCCTTATCAGAGGTTAGATCCAGGTTATTGCGGATTCTGATCCAACCAATTAGGCTCTTCATAAAAGGGATAAGGCTTAAAGGACATATTTATCATTTTCATGATCCTGAATTGATTATTACTGGACTTTTATTTCGTCTTGTTGGAAAAGAAGTGATTTATGATATACACGAAGATAATACCACTATCGTTCAAGCCAGAATATATATTTCGGAGATGTTAAAACAAGTGATCACATTTTTTTTGGATAAAGTAGAAAGATTCACATCATTTTTATTTCATAGAATTATTGCTGAATCATATTATGAAGAACGACATCCAGGAGCAATTAAAATACTGAATTATCCTGTACTTGATAACCATTTAACATGTAATCAAAATCATGGACCAAGTAATAAAAATTATGGATTGCTTTATACGGGTAAGATTACGGAAAAACGTGGTGCTCATATTTATGCTTCGATTGCAGCGATTTTTCCGGATCTTCGAGTATATCTAATTGGCCGTTGTACAAATGGATTGTCGGACAAACTCGAAAATATTGCCGGTAATTCAAACGGATTGTGTATTGAGGGAAAAGGATATTTTGTGGATCCTATCTGGATAAGGGAAAAATATAGAGAACAATGTTGGTTAGCAGGATTATGTATTTTCCCATATTCAGATCATTATTTATATAAAGAACCAACCAAGCTATTTGAATATATGATGTATGGAATACCGATCCTGTGTTCTGATTTTCCCGCCTGGAAAGCACTCGTAGAGAAGGAAGAGTGCGGTTTAACTGTAAATCCCAATGACCCTCAGGATATAAAAGAAAAAATTGAATATTTACTCAGTAACAGGAGTGAAGTTAAATTAATGGGTTCTAGAGGACAGGCAGTGGTAATGAATAAATACAACTGGAAGTCTCAGGAAAAAAAGTTGGTAGAGTTATATAAATCGGTTGTTTCCGAAAAATTTCTATCATGATTTTATTTTGTCAAATAGTCTTTCTTATTAATGTATTTTTTATTCTTTATTCGATTGTTCTATTTCCCTTGTTATTATTAACTAAACGGAAGAAAAGATATAACATTGATCCAAATTATCAACCGCTAGTTACATTGGTTATAACAGTTCATAATGAAGAAAAAGTTATTGAAACAAAGATAAAAAATACTATAGAATTGAATTATCCAGAGGATAAACTGGAAATAATCGTTGCTAGTGATGGTTCCACTGATAAAACATCAGAAATTAGTCAAAGATACGATATAGTAAAATTTCTTGATTTACCTCGAGAAGGTAAGACTGCTGCTCAAAATAAAGCGATAAAAAAAGCAAAAGGTGAAATCATCATTTTTAGTGATGCAAATATATTATATAAATCTGATGCTGTTAAAGAATTGGTTGCACCTTTTTCCGATAAGAAGATAGGATGTGTATGTGGTAGGTTAAGGTACAATACCCATAAATTAGAAGGTTTTTACTGGTCATATGAAACAATAATTAAAACTCTAGAAGGAAGAATTGGGAAACTGGTAGGAGCCAATGGAGGTATTTATGCTGTGCGAAAAGAAGTGTATCAACCGTTAAAAAATGATTCCATTAGTGATTTCTTAGAGCCAATAAAAATATATGAAGGTGGGTATGATGTACTTTACGCGAGGAATTCAATTGGATTTGAAGAAGAGCCAAAGACTGTTTTCTCACGAAAGCGACGGATCATTTTACGAAGTTTGAATACTCTCAGATATCTTGGAAAAAGTGTGATACCTTTTAACAAAAGAAGTTTACTCTCTATGCTTGTACCTCATAAATTAATCAGGTGGTTTATGCCAGTCTTATTAATAATCTTGTTGATATCAAGTATTTTCTTGGTAAAACTATACGTCTATCGCTTTGTATTATTTTTCCAAGTACTTTTCTATGCTCTATCAATATTCATAAGACCTGTGCAATATTTTGTTGTTGTAAACTCATCATCTCTTATGGCTATAATTGATTGGATACGAGGGAAAAAGATAGTTACTTGGGAGATTGAGCGTTAAAAAATAGGGATAGTTTTGATAAATCGGAAATCACTGCCAACGTTTATTGTAATTGGTCCTGGTCGTACAGGTTCAACAATGATTTATGAAGCGTTCAAAGAACATCCTGAGATTTATATGGCAAAAGACATTAAGGAGACGAATTACTTTAATGATAATTACAAAAAGGGTTTGAATTGGTATGCCAATTTTTTTAAGGACGCATGGGATGCTAAAGCAGTGGGTGAAATTAGCAACAGATATATATATGATCCTCAAGTACCAGATCGTATTGCTGAGTCGATTCCTTATGTTAAGATTATAACGGTATTGCGCAATCCGTTTGAGAGAATACAATCTGCAGTTGCTTTCAAGCAACGGGTGGGCGAATTGGATCCAAATCTTACATTTGAAAAAGCACTTCTAGAATTTCCACAACTTGTTGAAGAGAATTTATATGCAGATCAATTACTTCCATATCTGGAACTTTTTCCCACTGAAAACCTCTTTATCACCTTTTATGATGATTTGCAAATGAATCCTAAAAAATTTATGAGAAGTATCTTCACGTTTCTGGGTGTCAATCCTAACTTTGTTCCCAATATTATTTATCGTAGAGTAAACCCAACAGCGGTAGTGAGAATATCCCTTATTGCACCGATTATTAGATTTATAGCCGATGCTCTTAGAAAATATCAGCTCTATTCTCTTTTAGAGGGCCTGAAAAAAACGCCTATTATAAAGAATATATTATTTAAATCCGTTTCGATTAACAAAGATCAATCAAACTTCTCAACTCAACTTATGGGTATGTTAAGAACTAGGTTTTCCCCCCAGATTAGAAAGATTGAAGAAATTACTGGCCTTGATTTATCTCATTGGTATCAATAACATCTTAAAATATAAACGCTATAATGTGGGTGTAACTTTATTCGGTGTTGATATCCAATGTCTCATTTTTAGATCGAGAGGTATTTTGTTTTTCCTGGCTTTTATAGTATTGTGTTCCTTTTCAGAATCACAAACCCGACTTTTTTCTCAAGACAATCCTAGCTGTTACAGCTCTGAACTTAATCCAACAGGGGATCCTCGAGGGGGAGGCACAGGATACAGTAAACTAGTAACGCATTACGATTACTATGTCGAAACATATAGGGAATTGGTGGACGCTATTTCACTAGTAAGCAGCGGAGAAATCATCTATATTGGTGACCACGCCAAGATTGACTTGTCTACTTCTAATACTATTGTAATTCCTGAAGAGACAGTTTTAGCCAGTGGACGGGGAACAAATGGGGCCCTGGGAGCTTTGATTTATAGTGAAAATCCAGCGACCAATCCATTGTTTTCAACTGGTGGTGATGGCGTACGTATAACGGGACTTAGGCTTCGAGGTCCTGATCCTGAAAGAAGAACTGCAGAATTGAGCCTTCTTAATAAGAAAGATAGATACAACTATACAGTACCATTCTCCCGCGGTGTCCAATCTTGCCATTCTGATTTAGAAGTAGACAACTGCGAAATTTGGGGATGGAGTCAAGCAGCAATTTATTTAGTACCAGGTGCGGCACATACTTACATCCATCACAATTATATCCATCATAACCAGCGATATGGATTAGGTTACGGAGTGGCTCTTGATCAGGCATCTGCACTGATTGAAGCAAATATTTTCGATTGGTGTCGTCATGCCATAGCGGGTACTGGTAAACCTGGTACCAGCTACGAAGCTCGCTACAATCTTGTACTCGAAAATGCCAATAGTCACAGCTTTGATATGCATGGTGGTAAGGACAGAAAAGATGGAACGAATATTGCAGGTGATTCCATCAGAATTCATCATAATATTTTCAAGGCTATAGGCTATCCAGCTGTTGTGATCCGTGGGAAGCCTAGAGCGCTAGCAGAGATACACAATAACTTATTTTTTCACACGACACTGGAAAAAGCTATCCGACAGAGAAATGGAACGGACAATATCCATATATGGGGAAACAAATATGGAGATTAAGGTGGTCCGTTTAGTGGTTTTTTTCTGATTATATGCGCAGACGGATTGCAAAAAAAATTCCAACAATATTTTTCATCGAGATAGTGGCATGATGATTCTGTATGTGAGGCTATACAAAAAGCTTGACTAGTAAACAAGGACGGGATAACTTAAAGAAAAGAAGGGAAAAGGTTATAGTCAAACGTAGATATTATTAATGTTAGAAAAATTCTTGCTTATTCGTTATTTGTCATCATAAATTACGATTAATTAAAAAAGGAGATGCCTATCGATATTTGTTAAGGATCGAGATTCTGTAAATATTTTTAAGAAAATAGGTTCAAAAGAACAGGTCCTTAAGTAAAATGTTGATAGAAGTTATAATTCATCCGAATGTGACACAGCGCATTCGGTTTTTTTTATTTTCTCACTATTTTTTAACCAATAGGAATAATCAATAATCTAATTTCCAAATGCAGAAATTTAATTTTAAGAGAAACACGAAGTATTGGACAGTTGTTTTCACTTTTCTCTGTATAGATAGTATAGCTTCCTGGATTGCCTATTCAACTTCGTTTTTACCTTTTTTTAATAGCGTTCCCCTCTCTCGATTTCATTCATTTTCCATTTTTTTCTATCTTCAATTGTATTGGATAATCCTATTCTACTTACAGAATCGCTATCGTGTAGATCCAACAGTATCTCGGTTCGTAGAAATGCAGATTATAATAAAAGTGACCCTCGTAACAACACTTATTGTGGTAGTGTATAATGAGATGTTCAGGTTACCTTTTGGGATACAAAGCAATCTGTTATTACGTTACTGGATTATTTTTGTAATCCTGCTTGGTATAGGCAGGATGGGAATCAGGCAGATACAGAAGAGCCTTTTGATGAGGGGATTTGGAAGGAAAAATACGATCATTGTTGGGTGTTCTGAAAGAGCGGTAAATGTTGGGAATCAACTTGAACAGTTCTCAGAGGGATATAATGTTATCGGATATATCACAGTACAGCCTAACTCGAATGGTTCTCCAGTTGTGAGCGATGATAAGATATTATCCTCAATTTATGAGATTAATAAAATAATTGATGAGTATCATATAAGTGAGGTGGTGATAGCATTGGATAAGCCTAACCACAACAAGTTATTGGATATTATAACTTTGGTGAACGGTACTCCAGCAACATTGAATGTAATTCCAGATATGTACGAGGTCGTGAGTGGTCTGGCTAAGACTGAACGAATCAGGGATTTACCCCTGATTCAAATAAATCCGGAAATAATAACATTGCCACAGAAATTTATTAAAAGGTCAATAGACATTCTAATTTCTTTCATTGTAGTTATTTTGTTTCTACCCTTTTGGATTTTAGTAGCGATAGCGATCAAACTTGATTCAAAAGGACCAGTTTATTATAAACAGGAGCGGGTAGGATTAAATGGTAAGCACATTTTTGTAACAAAATTCCGGTCAATGGTTAAAGATGCAGAATCGATGACCGGACCTGTTTGGGCACGGGAGGATGATCCAAGAATAACGAAAGTCGGGAAAGTTTTAAGGAGATTTCGTCTCGACGAGATTCCCCAATTTATTAGTGTGTTGAAAGGGGATATGAGTGTTGTTGGACCTAGACCTGAACGACCTTTTTTTGTAGAAGAGCTGAAAAGGGAATTTCCATTTTATTATCGAAGACTGAAAATAAAACCCGGTATCACAGGATGGGCACAAATCAGACATTCTTATGATTCCTCGTTGGAAGATGTACGACAGAAATTAAAATATGATTTTTTCTATATTGAAAATTTCAGTTTCGCTCTTGATTTTAATATTATTTTCAATACAATATTAGTAATGATTTCTGGTAAGGGGCACTAATCTTTACCTTTTGAATTATTATTTGATTCCTCTTATTTCTTATATAGCTTTTTCCCTGTTAAATTCAGTGAATCATATTAGGAACCAGGTAAAAGTGAATAAGCTTGCCCCAAATAAATTATTTTCATTCTTTCTCTTCCTCATAACTTTTTGTTGTTCTGTACCTATACCTGTCAAGGCACAATCGTTATGGAGAGAATCGAGAGTAAATTATTATTCACTGGAACATTCATCTATCCGACAGGGGAAAGTGGAACCGTTAATGGCGATTCGCCGATCAACCCTTTTTTCTAATCGAAAAGTCAATGATCTTGTTTATTCTGAGCTGGGAGACAGGTGGCTTCGTAAAGGGAGATTTGATATTTATCCGCAAATTAATATCATTACTGGATTGAATGGTGGTCATGTTTACGGGAGTGAAGGATATGTTGATGCTGCTCCATCTGTTTTTGTGAAGAGCAGTTACAAAATTCCTCCAGTTGGTAAATACGGCGTTATTTTCTGGATGAGTTTCGAAAAACATTCGTTCATCAGCAGGAATGATGTTTCTACACTCACTTTTGATTTTGATTCAAACAAAGAAATTGGGTATTCCAACCATCTCGGTGAGGATTTAACATGGATTGAGTACGATATTGGGGATGGCGGAATTCTGTTTTATTATCCATCGGGTGAGGTAGCTCTTGAGAAATCAAACCCTATTTGGGGACCGGGATATACAGGACAGTTACTTTTTTCAAATAAAGCACCCAGTTTCACTTTTATTAATATTCACCATCGTTTTTCTGATAGGTGGGTTTTTTCATATTTTCACGGCGGGTTGAATTCTGCTTTAAGAGATTCTACATATTCTTTCCTCACAGGTAATGAAGAAATGAAAGTCAAATTACCTTTAATTAAAAAGTACATTGTTGCACATCGGTTAGATTTTTATCCTCGAAAGTCCATAAGAATCGGGGTTGGTGAATCGGTGATTTACGGGGCAAGGGAAATTGAATTTGCCTATCTTCTGCCTGTTTTACCCTATTGGTCTATCCAACATGATCTAAGTGATTCAGACAATCTTCAGTGGTTTGCTGACGTTGATTTTGTAAAAAAAGGATTGGGTCGCATTTACGGGACTTTCTATATGGATGAATGGGATTTGATGAACACATTTAACCGTGAGAAAAATCACAACTGGTTTGCTTATCAGGCTGGAATCAGTTATTGCCTTCCAATTTTAAAATCCTGGGGTTCTCTTTTCCGCGCTGAATATACTCATCTGACCCCTTATGTCTATGTCCACAAAAACGAAGTAAATACATTCAATCACCACGAGCATTACCTCGGCTTCTGGTCGGGTCCAAATTCTGACAATGTTTTTATCTCCATAGAAGGTA
>JACKQG010004710.1_pt1 | contig 15662 bp, 16 predicted proteins | sample 8237621 | NCBI WGS metagenome assembly JACKQG01 (sample SAMN15677084, study PRJNA649215) | marine metagenome | biome: marine; feature: Black Sea; material: saline water; isolation source: suspended particulate matter (SPM) from the Black Sea western gyre | collected 2013-06-09/2013-06-10 | depth... | reverse complement strand
TAACCAAGGGGGCATACATGAAAAAACTGATCGTAATCGCAATCTTGCTAATGTTTGTTGTGCCGGTCATGGCGCAGAACAAGCCCCCGTCTTGTGACGACCAGCTCACCCTGGCCGTCCAGATCGGCCTCAACTGGAAAGAGAAGTACGGCGCCGAGGTTCAAACGTCCGCTCGCCTCCAGCGGGCGCTCATCGCCCAGGAGGACCTCAACGCCAAGCTAGAAGCAGAAATCAAGGACCTCAAGCCCAAAGAGAAGCCGATCGAAGATGCAACCGAGCCGAAAAAGTAAATTTCAGAGAAATTGCCTCACCCTCGGCGTCCTGTTCCTCTCCCTCAGCCTCGCCGGCTGCGGGTACATGGGATACCAGCGATACGCCTGGGATAGCACCGACAAGGCGCTTTTGGGCGTCCTCACGGTGACATCAGCGGCTGACGCCTACACGACCATGGAGGGCATGGACCAGGGGCTCAGAGAGCTCAACCCGATCCTGGGCTCTCACCCGTCAGACGCGGAGATCGCTCTTTTCACCGCCGGCGTGGTCCTGGGAGGATGGTATCTCGCTCAACACATGGAGCCTAAGGACCGCAAGATGTTTCTAACGATACTCTCATTTATCAAGGGCGGAGCCGCCCTGCACAACTATCAAATGCTGGAGTAGACCCATGGCAACACTCACAACCCTGGCCAACAGGGCCCGGATTAAGGCGAGAGACACCGACAAGCTGCTGCTCACCGACGCGAACCTCCTCATCCTGGCCAACGATCTCAACGAGGAGATTTACGAAAGCTTAAAGAACGTCGAGAGCAACCTGGTTTATGCCGAGGCCGACATCTCAGCCGTTGACGGGACCAGGGAATACACGGTTCCGACATCTTTCAACGGGTTCATGGACGACGGCGTCTGGCTTGACGGAGAGGAGTGGTTCATGCGGCAAGTGACCGAGGATCGAAAGGTCGCTTACGACTACGCCACGGCCGCCGCTGAGAGCGAGCCCGAGGTCTACTATATTACCGAGGACAACAAGGTCGGCTTTCTCCCGGTCCCGGATACCAGCTACACGGTCCACACGCAATACTGGAAATCCCTCACGCTTCTCACGGCCCTGGGCGATACTTTCCCCTGGTACGGCATTTGGGACAAGTATTTCACCGAGCGGCTTGTCACGGAGATGCTCTTGATCCAGGAGCGGGATCCCAGCGGGAGGGCGATTGTCATGGCCGAGGCTCACAAGAAAGCCATGGCTCACACCTATCAGAGAGGGACCCGTAACCGCGGGCGGATCGCGACTAACTTTTTCGTCAAGGGGGTGTAAGTGCTCCAGCTGCTCCAAAAGGTGAAAGCGCCCAGCTACCAGAGATCCACGCTGCCGTTTATGGGCTGGCCCCTGGGATTACACACATCCATCCGCCCGACAGGTCTCAAGGCGAGCGAGCTGGTGGAGTGCGTCAACTTTATGGTTTATGACCAGGCCGGCGTCCTCAAGACCCGGCCGGCGATCAACAAATACACCACGACCGCAACGACCGGCAACTCGGCTGTCAAGGAGATCAAAAAGGTCTTTATCGGCTCCACGGCGTACGAGCTCCTGGTGGACGCCGCGTACAAGATTTATTACCTGGACAGCGACCCTAAGCCGGTCAGTATCGGGACCCTGGAGGGCGCCTGTGAGATCATCCCGTATAACGGCGTGGCTGTCCTCCTGGACGGTTCTTTCATTAAATACCTGGACGGCGTTGCATCCATCAAGATCGCTTACGACGACGGGACGGGGTCCTCCGGGTATCAATTCACAAACCTCACCGGGGACGACGACACGACCCTGGCTCTCGGCAACGGCACCAATACGCGGGTGGCGACCAAGTTTACCTCTCAGGCCTGGACCGCCGGCTACACGATTCCCCCGACGACGTACACCGTCACCCTCTCCGCTCAGGGGACGCCCAACGCCTCGGCCATCACCGCCCGGCTGCGTCTGGTGTCTGACGACTCTGTCAAGGCTGCCAAGGTCCTCATGGCCGACGCCTCGGACCTGGCCACGGCCGACACGGAGACACTCACCTTTGAGACGGCCGACATAACCGCCGAGATGCTGCCCGGCACGGCCTATTACATGAGCATCGAGCACACCGGGGGGGACGGGGCCAATTATGTCAAAGTCCATTGTACGACCGTCACCAGCGGCGGAACGGCGTATCACTACGCCGGCGCCTGGGCCGCTGACGCGACAATGACGCCCATCGCGGGGCTCCGACCGGGGATGCCGCCCAAGGCCGAGTTTGGCGCCGTCTGGAAGTCTCGGCTCTTTACAAACGACCCGGACAATCCTGGCTGGGTCCGGTTCTGCAACCTCACGCACCTGGATTGGAGCACCAGCAACGGCGGAGGGTACGTCGCGGCGGTTGATGCTAACGCCAACTCCTACCCGGTTGGAGGAATCTCTCATCTTTTCAACGATCTCATGGTCTACGGAAAACAGGATCACCCGTATCTGTCCATGCTCCAGGGAACCACGCCCACAGATTACTCCCTCCCGGTCCTGTTTCAAAAGGTCTGGACCACGCACAAAACCCTGATCAATATCGTCTCCGACGTGTGGGCGGCCTCTTACGACGGCATTTTCCCGCTGACAGGCGTCCAGGAGTACGGCGACGTTCGCAGCGCTTTTGCCTCAGAGAGCATCATCGACCGCCTCCAGGACAACTGGAGCACCACCACGGCCCTGGCAGGCTACTGGCCGCAGGAGTCTCAATACTGGCTTGTGATGCCGAGCTATCACCGGATCCTGGCCTGTCGGACCAAGAACCCTCACGAGGAGGGGTACGCATGGTTTGAGTACGAGCTCTACAGAAACGACCTCCGCCGCGCGGCATACAAGTGGACCGCCTCCGGATCCGGAACGGCCGAGTATTATCTTGAGCTCGCTGCCGGGGGCGATCCGTCAATCCTGGAGCCCGACTTTCTGACGGTGAGCAACAAGAAATGGACCGCCGGAACCGTGGGTTCTCTCTCGGACCACACCTGGGATTACGGCGACAATGACTCCCTTGGTTACAACACGGTCTATATCCGAGACGACTCCGGGGATCCGGACACCACCGAGCTGGACATCCGGGACGTTATGGTGCCGACGTGCCTGGAGGCGATCGGCAGCAACATCCATATCGGAGGCAGCGACGGGTTCATCTATTATATCGATTCTACAACAATCAAGGACCAGAACGCTCACCAGATCCGGCCGAGGTTTAAGACGGCCTACCTAAATCTGCCGTTTAAGCACATCAACGTGGACCACTTTCAGTTTTTCGGGTCCGCATACGCCGGTGCGGGGATCTCTGTGAGCATTTATACCAATGAGAGGTACCTGACGCCGCATTTCACTTTTACGCATAACCAGCCGGCCTCTGACGCCCTCACCCTGGGCGAGGCGACCATGGCGCTGGTGGATGCTAACTTCCTGCTCGGCCAGGACTCCGGGATGTTCCCGCCCTGGAGGGAATTGAATTTCAACTGCCGGTCTATACAGCTCCAGGTCGATTCGGTCACGCTGGCCGGGTATCCGCTGTATATTGACGGGCTGCTTTTAAGAACGAGGTATTTACAGATTTAAGGAGCGTAAAATGTTTAAAAAACTCGCAGCGATGTTTGCCGGCCTTTTCCTGGCCGCCCTGGTCCTCATGGCCGGGACCGGGATCGAGACCTACGACGACAACACGACCGTCAAGGCGGCCATTCAGACCAAGCTGGTGGATGATTTGACGGAGATATTTGCATCCCTGGCTGCTCTCGCCGCCGGGTCCGGGGTTGTTGTTTCGTCCGACGATACCGCCACAGGAGTTTTAGACGGCAAGCTGGTGGCCGGCGAGGGGATTGATTTCACTGTAAACAATCCCGCCTCCGACGAAACCATGACAATCGACGGCGAGGACACCAGCGCAACCAACAAGGGAGTGGTGGAACTGGCGACCGACGCGGAAACGCTCACCGGGACCGACACGGCCAGGGCAACAACGCCGGCCAACGTGGCTGCCAAGCTGGCGGACTATACAAAGGACGAGGACAACATGGCGTCCGATTCGGCGTCTCATGTGGCCAGCCAGCAGAGCGTCAAGGCGTATGTGGACGCAGAGATCACCGGCTCAACCATTCCAGGTGCCTTGTCCCGGCCTCAGTTTGCGTGGGTGGATACCGACACCATTACAATCGGCGTGGGCGCGTGGGAGCTAAACGGTATTGGCCAGGTGAAGATTACCGCTGCCATTACGTTTGACCTCGGATCCGGAGGCAGTAACGCCGGCAGCGACGATCTGGCAGCTTCTAAATGGTTTTATATCGCTCTGGACTACTCGGCAATCGGCACCTCCGGAGCGCTGGTCGCAGCCGATTTTATTAACCGCAACGAGGATAACGTCACGCCGGCCTGGAGCACGAAAGGCGCCTGGTATCAGGACACGAACGACCGGACCGTTTTCGCCGTTTTAACTAACGGATCCAGCCAGGTTTTGGAGTTTTATCACGGCGGGAATACTGTTTTTTATGCCGACGAGATAGCAGACATCACGGCACAAGACGTCGATAACTCCTGGGTTGACGCGGAGTCGTCTCTTACAATGCCGGTTTTTTCTACATTAGCCCTTGTTCACTTTGTTCATTCTGCCGCCTCCGGCACAATTTTTTCATGGAGGCCGGACGATCAAACCGCGACCACCGGGCACAGGCTTTTCAATAATCAAGGGGGCGAGGGGACAGAGTTGGTTTTGACAGATGCGACGCATCTAATTGAACTTTATTCTAGCGTTTCTGACGCATCAACAATATCAGGCAGCACGGCTGGCTGGAAATTCCCGGTAGGAATGTAAGGAGACAAAGATGAAAAGGATAGCCATTGCAATATTTCTCATCCTGGCGCTTGTTGCAACCCCGGCGCTGGCGGCCAAGCAGCTCTTTGTGTTCTACGAGAAAACGAGCCCGTTCCCCGGCTTTATCCGATTTACCGGACAGGTGGACATGGCCCAGGCGCCTGACGGGTCAACCATCAAAGAGCGCCTGGTAGAGCTCAAAACACAGTACCCGGACGCGGACTATCACCTTTATCCATTGGGTCCGAAGCCAGACCGGGAGGCTGTCAAGTACGACCAGGCGACTCAAACGCTGGTCCCGCTGGAGCCCGGAGACATTACGCCAAAGGCCCAGGCAGCCCTGGATAAAACTCAGAAAGAGCAAGACATGGCGGCCAATCTCCCCAGCTGGTCCCAGGTGAATAACGCAATTAACAACATTTCTAACCTGGCCGAGGCCAAGGCGTTTTTAAAAAAGCTGGCCAGGGTCGTCTATTGGGACGTGAAGAACAGGCCAGACTAACAAAAGGAGGCAGAGAATGTTTTTCAACAGACTCAAAAAGCTAAAGGAGATGTTTGAGAAGATGGAGGCGCGGATCGTCGAGAAGGTGGACGCCAAACTGGACGAAAAAAGCGACAAGATCGCCAAGCAGCTGGAGAAAAAGATTGACGATAAAATTGACGATACTCTTGGCAAGCCTGTTAATTCTGATTAGCGGCTGCACCCGGCATTACCATGTTTTTATCATAGGCAACGGTAACACCATTGAAGTTACCGCTCCATTTACCAAGGACATCGACACCTCCGCCGAGGCTGACGTAAAGCTGATACCATGAGATACAAAACAACCATAGAGATCCTGGTGGGCGTGGCCATCCTGTGCAGCATGGTGTTTGGCGCCGTGACGTATTTTGCCACGGCTGCCGATGTGCAGCTGGTGGCCATGAGGCTGGATCAGAAGATCCTGGCCGACCAGATCAACCAGATCCGGCAGATGATGTTTGCCCTGGAAGATCGCAATGGCGGTTCGGATGAGGCCAAGTGGTACAACGATTATGACCGGCAGCAATACAGGGCGCTCAAAATACAGCTGGAGCAGCTGATAAGACGGTACGAGGCGAGGCTTAAAAAATGAAAATCCCGATGCCCAAAATAGAGCCTGTCCCGTTTAACTGCGCTGATTGCCCCTGGTACGAGCGGGCATACGTCTGGCTATTTAAGACACGCCAGTGGATGCTCCTGGAGGACTACAAGCTGTTTGACTGTCCCCTGGTCCCGGCGCCTTTTATTTTTGACGGTGCGAGCATACCCAAGCCGCTGAGGGGTCTGGTGTCACCGACGGGCCCGTTGTTTGTCCCGGCGCTGATACACGATTTCGGGTATCGCTACGACCCGGGCGGCAAGGGCAAGCTATATTGGGACAAACTATTTAGGGACCTGTCCCTCAGAATCAACGGGATCCGGGTCCTGTCATACGGCGCCTGGCTCGGCGTAGTGCTCGGCGGATGGCCGGCCTGGTGGAACAAAAGGAGAAAAGCGAATGCCAGCAGTTAAAAAAATGTATAAGGTCCCGGCCTGGTTTGACGAGGCCGCGTATCTCAAGAGCAACCCGGACGTCGCCAAGGCGAGAGTCCTGGGCAAGGATCCGTTCAGACATTTCGTCCAGAGCGGGTACACGGAAAAGCGCACCTGGGAGGGAGACCCCAGGCCGTCACACAAGCCATGCACAAAGCCCCACGTCGAGCCCGGCCCGGCGCCTGACGATCCGATCGGCAAGCTGGGGATCGGTGAGACCCACACGATCAAAATAGACGGGTTCACCGGGAAGGAGGCAGACACCAAGCCGACGCACGAGGACAACCCCGAATTCGACCGCCAGGGCGTCCACCGGGCATCCGGCAAGGTCTGGTACAGCTCGCGCCATGTGGGCGGCAAGACGCGGAAGTGGGTCGATTACAGGCCGGACATCCATGCCCTGGGCGCCGGGGAATACGACATCGACATCGTCTACCGGGCGACGCGCAACCGGGCCAAGAATTACGACGCGTACTATTACCTGGTCCGGGGGACCGGCGAGGAAGTCTTTATCACAAAAGTAAACCAGTACAGCAAGGCAGCCAATTACACCTCCGCGGAGCTGGGGGTGCACCGCCTGGCGCCCGGCGACTTCATACGGGCCGCCGACAACCACGGGACAAGCAGCATTGCATTCGGCAACGGACATTTTAAAAGGGTGAGCTGAGATGATAGACAAAGACCGGATGAGAACATGGACGCATACCGAGGGTGCCGGAAGGAGTGACAGTGTGGAAAAAATAGCGAGCTGCGAGGTTCCGTGCAGAACCGTATATGATGGGTTCAAACAAATAGACGGCATTATTAAGGGGAAAGTCCCAATGACAGTGTTCATGTGGGTAATCGGGGGGCTGGCGTCGCTCCTGATCGTTCTGACCTCAATGCTGTTCACGGGCCAAATTTCCATTAAAGATTCATTAATTAATGTTGATAAAACCGTCGCCGTCAACACTCGACAAATCAGCATTATGATCGATGAGAGCCGGGAGATGAAGCGGCAAGTGAAGAAACTGGTGGAGAGATGATCAAGGTACTACCGGAGGTAATTGCAAATGTTCTTTTGCCGCCCTTCCATCATAAGCTGGTGGAGATTCTATTGTGGCTCAACACCAAGAAATACGACGTTACGATCACCAGCGGGTTTAGAAACAATGATCCGGGCGTACATGGGACCATGCCCTGCCGGGCTGTGGATCTTAGGACCTGGAGCTATGAGAATCCTCTGGCGGTTGAAGCTGCGATAAACAAACGCTGGGAGTACGACCCCATGCGAGAGAAAAAGCAAGTGGCGATATATCACGACGTCGAGGGATTGCACCTGCACGTCCAGGTCCACGACCTCACAAGGAGGCGCAAAGAGGAAAACTGGTTTACCGAAAAGGAGCTGGAGGATCTCCGGCCCGAGGAGCAACAGAACAAAAACAGCAGCCGCCGGAGCCTCAAAGCATGGAGCCGGACTTGAGCTGCGCGGGAGAAGAATAATGGCAGATCCATGGTTTGACCCAGGATACAAGTGGACACCAACGCCGCATAACGCGCTCAAGGGACAAAAGCCCTGGGATTACCACACCAACACAAAACAGAGCGATTGGCGGCAGGCACCTAACAAGCAGTGGATCTACCGGGGTCCTCAGCATCCGCTGGGCAACAAGCCCCCCGGCGGCGGCCCGTCGCCCCCGCCTGGTTTTGGCGATCTCCCGGATCTGTTCCAGCCGGACAAGTACCCTAAATCCGGATCCTACTCAGGCTTGCCGGAGGACTACAGGGACATGGTGGCCGGGCGAGCGATCCCGCTGTTGCTGAACACGGTCGAGAAACTGCCGGGGCAGATCGACAAGTACGAGTCTGATTCCCTCGGCGCCCTGGGCAGCGAGTTTGACGCGTCCGGCGCCGACTTCCAGCAGCGCATCATGGCCGCTTTGCAGGAAATTGACAAGTACAACAAGCTGGCTGCACGGAGCTATCAGAAGCAGGGGCAGCGGGCTATCGGCGATATGCTCCCCGACGTGCTCAACAACCTGGCCAATCGCAACGTGCTGCAAAGCTCCGTGGCGTCCGACACGATCGGGACCGCGGCGGCCGAGATCGTTAAAGAGTACAGCCAGAAAGGGTACGAGTCCGCCATGCAGACGGCCCAGCAGCGCTTTGGCTTGAAACAGCACGAAGCGGACAAGCTGCTGGAGCTGGCCGTGTCGAAGTCCGGCGCCCTCCAGGAGACCAGGACCCACGCGATGGATCTCAGGCAACAGCTGCCGGGGATCATGTCCACCGTGGGCGGCCTGGCGAATTACAGCGAGAGTTTTTACGAGAACCCGCTGGCACCTTACGAGCTGCTGGCTAACTTTGTGATGAACTACTAAGGAGATGATAAATGCCTAGTCTTGGAGGAAGCGGACCCGCAGGGGGCAATGATCCTACTGGTGGAGCTGGTGGAGCTGGTGGAATGGGGGAGCCGGACACCTATGGAGATTACGGCCACTGGAAAGACGCGTGGGCGTATAGCGGCCCTGGCGGCTGGGAGGTCATGGGGCTCAAGCTCCTGACTTTTATTTTTGGGGGCTTCTTCCCGGGCATAGCCATTTTAGAGAAAGGCGCGGATTTTGGCGCTAAGAAAATGGATTTTGACAGCTGGGAGGCTCTCCTGGTTCAATACAACAACGCGCAACCCGGCGACAAAGAGGCGCTCTGGCAGAACATGATCGATGTTGTTGATTCGTCCCTACGGCCCGAGGACGCGGCTGTTGTCAAGGAAAACCTCCAGAATTTCAAGCGGTTTTCAGACGCCGGCCACAATCAGGACAATGCGGCGATACAAACGATCGAGGCCAGCTCCAAGCTCACCGCCAGCCAGAAACTGGACGCCAAGCGGGCTTACACGGCTGCGCTCACCGGCGACGAGCAATACGACCCGACAAACAAGGGCGCTGCGATCGGCAGGGACTCGTGGGTGTCGTATTACGAGCAGCGGGGTTTCAGGTTTGACGATCCGGGCCCTGATGAGATCCGTTCCGGAGTTGACAAATGGGGCCGCCAGATCGATCCCGACAGCGTCACGCCGGGTATTAGGAACCAGCGCCCGGTTGAACCTGGCGCGGGCGGAGAGCAGCCCCAAGCCCTGGGGCCGTATCCGTTAGACCCTAACTCGCCCATGCCCGTCAGTGCTCCCGCAGCTGCTGAGGGCGGTCCAATGGCCGTCTCGGGGACCGGCACAGACGACGACTGGGCGGGCATAAACAACGATATCGACCTGGGCTCTGCGTATCAGGCCGGCGGAGCGCCGACAGCCGAAGCGTCCTCCGGTCCCCCGTCAAGAGTGGCGCCTAGTAATTATGTCAGTCCGGCCGCATCTGCCAGCTCTTTCTATAACTATTCGACCGGCTCGCAGATCCCGCCGCACCTACAGGGGCTTTGGGACGCGCTGAACAATATGCTCATGGGTCCGGACGGCATGAGATATCAGCGGTATCTAGTGCAGGACGTCGCCGCGAAACAGAAATGGACGCAGGAGTATCTTGCAAAGAACAAGGGGTATGAGCAGGAGCTCACGCAGATCGGGGACAAGTACAGCAAGCCAACGTACGGTATAGCTATCGGCGGCCAGAAGATCGGCATCGTGCCCAAGCGAAACGTCATGGTTATGAACGCCCTGGCCGGCCTGGTCAATCAGAAGGCCGGGATCAACGAGGGAAGTCTCAAGGCCCAAAATGAGGCCGGCGGTCCTAACGCGGCGTCTCAGCAGTACATGGCCACGCTGATGAAGCTCCTCCAATCGATGCCGGCGTATCAGCACCCGCAGAAAGAGGATAAAGACGCGGACTGGCTGGACTACGGAAACCTGTTTGCCAAGGGTGTTGACCTGTTCGGCAAATACAAGAACTGGTGGGGATAACATGAAAGCATACGATGCGCACAGGCTCGGGAACCTCCTCGGCAATTTCGGAAACATGGTCGGGGCGTACCGCGGAAACGAGCGGATCCAGCAAGAAAAGCAGAAAGAGGAGCAGAAGAAGCAGCGGATCAAGCAGCTGGCCGAGGCAATATTGGGCATGAAGGACAGGAGCCCGGAGGCGCTTAAAGAGTTGAGTGCCGGTTATGACCTGGAGGAGGTTCGCCAGGCGGCTGTCCTGGCAAAGGGGCTTGAGCATTTCTCGAAGCAGGAGGATCCGGACAAGGCGTTTAACGAGTGGAAGCGCAAGACGGACTACGAGCAGGAGGCCAAGGCGAAGGCCAAGGGGCCCGACACATACGATGTCACGACTTACGGCCAGGGCGGAGACATTGTAAAGAAAAAGATTCCCTATGGAACACCGTTTAAACCGGCAGAGGGGAGGTCCATGGAGAAACCGGAGAAGGCCAAGCCCGGCGAGGGCAAGGACTCCGCCACGATTTACAACGTCAAGAACCCCAAGCTGACCAAAAAAGTGTATTTTACCAAGGGCACAGACTACGAGCCCCCGTCCGGCTGGACCATGTCAAAGCCTGGCGAGGACAAGTCCAAGCGAGCCGACCCTCTCGACCCGATACAACAAGAGCGGTTTGCCAGGCGGATGGAGCGATCGTATGGTGCCTCCGAGCTCTCCGCTTTGGACGAGCTGACATCTGAAAAGGCCTTAGAGGCAACCGACATCGGCATCCGATACTGGCAGGGCGGGATGACAGCGAGCAAGGCAGCTTTGAAAGGCAAGCGGGAGGTGGACAAAAAATACAGGCTCCAGGCAGAGCTCGATAAGTTTCCCGAAAACACTTGGGCATATACCGAGAACCAGGCAGCCGCAAGGGCCAAAAAGTATAAGCGCGAGGGCGCCACGCTCGATCAGATCGCCGAGGCGATGGGCAGCTCAGGCTGGAGCCCGAAGGAAATTGACGCGGTTTTTAAAAAGAATAGATGGGACGAGAGCAGCGTCACGGTCCCAAAAGCGTTTAGGAAAAAATCGAGCATCGCGCTCAAGTGGCTGATGGACAATGCGGGGATGACCAGAGGAGAAGCTGTCGCACACCTTATTAAAAACAAAGATAAGTACCAATAATGCAAGATGACCTTGGGATATTTGCCGACAGCGGCATGGAGGACGACGCCGGTATCTTTAAAGAGCCGATGGACGACGACCTGGGGATTTACAAGAGCCAGGAGCCGGAGCCACGTCAAAAAGGCCCTGGCTATTTCGGAGAGCTCCAAAGGCCGGATGGCGGCGTCTCGACCGAGCTGTCAATCGGTGTTGAGTTAGGCGGCCAGGAAACGGAGATCCCCTCTCTGACACCTAACCAGAACGCCGAGAACGTCGAGCGCTTGCTCCAGCTCCAGCAGGGCGGCGACATTCCTCCTGAGATCATTGACAATTCGGTCGCTCATGCCAGAGGCCGAATGGAGGCGGGCCAGAGCCCCTTTGCCCAGCCGGAAATTGAACCCCAGGACGACTTTGATCGGATCAACCGCGAGATCGACGCCAAAGAGGCGGAGGTCGAGAAGCAGAACGCAATCGGCCGGCTGAGAGAGGGTTACAAGCTGCTGTCCGCGTTTGACGAGCCCGATCAGCTGCTAAAGAGCTTGGACCCTGCCGTCGAGGTCAACAAGACCGACGCGATGCTCCAGGAGCTCCAGGGGAACCGCCAGGCACTGGATACCGACATCGACGCCCTTGAGGCCTGGCTGGCCGTCAACAAGCCGAAAGCCACCCGGATGCGGGAGCACATGGACGTCCAGAGCAAAGAGGAGAAGCTCAAGAGTCACAGGGAGGCTCTGCCCGAGCTGGACAAAATCATCGCCAGCCGGAGCGGAGCGATTGATATGTTCCGCCAGAGCGGCAGGGCCGAGGAGGACATCCGCGCTGAAATGACGGCCAGGGGGGAGCCCTGGGTGCAGCCGGACCTGGTGTTTACCGGGGCTTTCGGAGCCGGCACACGTCTGGCCATGGCGGCTGGTAAAACCGCAGGGAAGGCGGTCGGCCACGGTTTTGCGACGGCCCTCCCGGCGGCCGTGACGGAGTTCGGGATTGGCACCGCAGCCGAGGTCATGGAGGCCAAGGACCATCCGATCGCCGCGCTGTTCATCTCTCTGGGAACCGGGATCCTGAGCGCCAAGTTTTTGGAACCCAAAGCAACCAACCAGCTCCTGGCCCTGGGGAGAAAGTTATATAAGAAATATCCGGACATCGCCAAAAAGAGCAATCTGCCGGCGGAGCTGATTGAAAAGTGGAAAGCGGAGGTACCAGATGCCGAAGGACTTGCACAAAAAGCTGGAGAAGCAGGCCAAGAAGTTGGGGTTAAAGGGAAAAGCAAAACGGAAGTACGTTTACGGCGGGATGCGTCGGAGCGGCTGGGTGCCGAACCGGGAGAGGTAAAACCTGAGAGCACCGTCCACATTAACAACACCCTCACAGATCAGAACGCAGGCGTTAGAGATACGCTGATTAAGGCGGCGAAAGAGCTGGACCTCAATGTCGTGCCGGTGAGGGACAAGGCCAGGGATATTATCCAGGACCTCAAGGCGGCCAAGGGAGTCGAGGGCGCGAAGAAGTACCTCCTGGACCACGGCATAACCCACATGGTTGACAGGCCCAAGGCAGACCCGCGAGAAGTTGGCGCGATGGCTGATATTTTGGGTGACAAGGTGCTGGACGATGCGGCTGATGTTGCTGCCAAGAAAACGAAAGTCGGGGATCTGAGGACGGGAGAGGTAATCGGCGCCGAGGAGTACGTCAAGAGGGTCGCTAAACCGAAAGGGCCCTCCCAGCCAAAACCGTCCAAAATCACAACCCTCAGGGGCGCCATAAGGCGCATGGGCGGCATTGATTGGGGCATCTTTAAAGGCGAACTGAGAGACACCCCGACCGCTGTCAAGTATCTGTCAAAAAAATCCGGGACCCCGATAGACCTAGCAGAGGAGAGCCTCAAGAGGGACGGCTGGCTTCGTCCGGACGAGGACCTTAAGGAATTGCTAAGGTCCGACCCCGGCGCCCTGAGGCGGAACAAGGTTACCGGCGAAGTGGGTGCCGAGAAGCTGGAGGCCCACAAAACCGCCCAGGAGAAACGATTTGAGAAAGAAATGGCCCACGAACTTGAGGCGCCTCCAGAGGGCAAATACGTCACCATGAAAGCCGAGGACCTCCCGGAAGGCCGGGAAATGGTTATTGACGTGCCCGGACCGAGGGGGTGGGACACCTACAAGATTAAAAACAAGGACCCGTTTGGCATTACCCTGGTGGACGGGGAGGAGCTGGAGCTGGGACCGCTGACCCTGGTACAGGTGCGGCAAGCGGATCTTGGCAAAAAAGAGCTTGCAAGGGTCGCTGAGGGTGGTTATAGTAAAGGATATGAAATCAAAGAACCCTCCCATGGATACCGGCAGCTCCAGCTCGCCCTTAAACCTAAAAAGCAAGAAAGTGGTGCCTTTTCCGTCTTATCTCCTGCACAGAAAACCCGAATGGCTATTACCGGGAGACTGTCCGGGGGGTCAACTAAAGTACGAGACGCCGGAGACGCCGCCAGCCTCCTCGCGCACATCCGAAAGTACGCCCAGGAAAATCTTTATTCTGTCACGGTAGACAAAAACGACAACATCCTTGAGATCCACAGGTATTCCAAGGGCCTCAAGTCAGCGAGCCAAATCTCGCCCTCTGAAATAGTCGGGCCGATTTTAAGGACAAAGGGCGCCCAAAAGGCGTACCTTGTCCATAATCATCCCAGCGGATCTCTCAATCTGTCCGGCGCAGGCGCCGATCCCGGAGACCTCAAGGTCGCCCCGGTGCTTGAGGGGATGCTCAGGCTGAAAGGGATTGAAGCGGAGTCCGTCCTGATCGCCGGAACAAAATACAGGCCATTTACGAGCGCAACCCCGGCGGAGGCGGCCGGCACAGCCATAAAAGGAACGCTGAGAAACAGGTCCCTGCCGATAAAAGAGCGTGTGCTGCAAACGCTCAAAAAGCCCGTCGACCCGAAGATCGAAAGTCCGGGCATGGCCGAGGCCGTCGTGCAGCAGCGACACCCCGACAAGACCGGCATTATGTTTCTAAACTCGCAGAACAGGGAAATCGGATTCATGCCTCTGCCGGCCGGGAAACCGTACCGGGAGGCAGCCGCAGAGATTATCGTCAACGCCGAGGGGATCAACGCGAGGGGCGCCATCGTTGTCCTGAAAGACCCGTTGCCGCAAGGCACGAACAGAAAGGCATTTTTGTTCAAGCTCAAGGGAGCGCTGGCCGGCGACGTCCAGGTCCTTGACATTGTCGCAGATGGAAAGTCCCTCTCAAAAGCCGGCGTGTTCCCCACTGGCCCCGCAGACAGGCGGGCGGCGTTCCGGGCGCCCGACTCCGGCGCAATCCTGGCCTCCCCCGCCGAAATGGGCGGAGCCGCCCCGGGGGCAGCTGGCGGCGGAGTCGATTGGTCCCACTTTGAGCAGACCGGGGAGGTCAAGATCAAGCCCATGGGCGCTCTCAAGGGCGCGGCTTACGGCGCCGGCGGGATGTTCGGGGCCCGCAAAACCCTCCAGCTGTCCAAAAAGGTCGGTGTCTGGTACACGAAACACGCCACCAGGGCCTGGGACAAGAGCGCCGCGGCCGTAAAGCGCAAGATTACCAATGAGTCTTTACGAAACGCTCTCGGCCTGGACCGGGATCCCAAGTTCAAGGACGAGCTCAGGACGTTCCAGCGCAAAGTCGAGACCGCCCAGCAGGAGTCGGTCGAGCTGGGCAAGGAGCTCAGGGAGCTGGCGCCGACCGCTCTGGAGCAGAAACGGCTCAAGCAGATCCTGGAGGGCGGCGTCACGGTTTCAAAGAAGCTCTCCGAGAAAGCCGAGGCGGTCCGGACCAAGTTCGACCAGCTGAGAAAGTCGCTCAAGGCGGCCAAGCTCATGGAATATAGCCGGTTCGACGAGCTCACCCGGCGGCAGCGGGCGGAGCTGAGACGTCGGATTGACATCGAGCTGCCAGGCCATGGCGCCAGCGCAACCAAGTGGCACAAATACGCCGAGGAGATCGGCGCCAGGGACATCCCCGGGGGTCTCAATCGCGACGAAATAAAAGAGCTGGCCCTGGCCCAGCACGGGCTCAACCAGGGCAGGCTCAACGATTATTACCATTACGGCTCCGCGAAAGAGTACCTCCCTATCTATTACGACGAGCACGAGGGCCTCTCCGGCGCCCAGCGGAAAGCGCTCCGGGCTGAAATCGCGGCGCTCAAGAAGTCTATTTTGAAAGCAGACCCGGACGGCAGGGTCGAATTGAAAGAAATGGCCACGCAGCTCCAGGAACTCC
>JACKQG010004708.1_pt1 | contig 15677 bp, 10 predicted proteins | sample 8237621 | NCBI WGS metagenome assembly JACKQG01 (sample SAMN15677084, study PRJNA649215) | marine metagenome | biome: marine; feature: Black Sea; material: saline water; isolation source: suspended particulate matter (SPM) from the Black Sea western gyre | collected 2013-06-09/2013-06-10 | depth... | reverse complement strand
GAAACATTATATTTGATGCCACTGTTGCCGCCTTTGCTCGCCTTCCATTCAATGCTGAACTCGAAATTTTCATACGCTTCGATCGTCATCAGATCACCGCTGGGAACAGGATCCCCGTTTTTGCCTAATGGAATATCTTCTTTAGCAACTTTCTTGATTTGCCTGTCTTCGATTATCCATTGTCCTTCAGGAACACTTTCCATGCCCAGTCCTCTCCAATTTATTAATGATTCCCCGTCAAAAAGAAGTTTCCAACCTGCTGCGACTTCTGCTTTGGTCAGTGTATTTGGAGTAGCTGATCCATCAACTTTGTTCTGCGTTTCATCTTTGACAAAATCACATGAAACAATAAATACAATAAGCATGAATGAGGTAATTAAGTTAATAGCAATTAACGTATATCTTTTATTATTTTTTTTCATAAGAAGATTCTCCAATTATTTATGGGGAGTGGTTTCGTAAGATATAATGATGGAAAAAATCTTTAAATAGATCAATTTATCATCAAATAATATAAGGAATTAAAAGCATAAAAAAAAGAAAAAAAATGTAATATTTCTGGAATCATTTCATTATTTATTTTTAGACTCAAACTCTGCCAGGGGAATATCAAACACAAAAACCGAATCTGCTTCAGGACGGACATCCTGTACAATATTAATGTTTTTATCAACAAATAATGTTTGCCTGGGATGAGTAAAAATTATTGGGATTTCATTTTCCCTGATCCTTGCAGTGAGAAAATCACAATTCCGATCTCCAACCATACCATAAGCTGGATTGATGATGAATAAAGCACCATCACCACATAACCTTCCAACGCACCTTCTGTAGTGACAATAATTTTAGCACCTTTTTGTTTAGCTTCAAAGATTCGTTTTTCCAGTGCAATTTTATTTGTCTCTTTTTCCCACTTCACTGGCTTATACATGATACTGGCAATACGAATTGTATCATTGCTTTTATTATTTGAAATAAAACAGGAGAAAAATAGACTACAAGCAGCAATTAACAAAATGGTTCTGATCATTCAACTTTTCCTTATTTCACAAATGATAGCTTTATTGCTTTTGTTAATCCATCCGCTTGAATTTTACAAAAATATAAACCAGAGGAAACAACATTGCTCAAATTATTAGTACCGTTCCAAAGAACAGAATGTGAGCCAGTAAGTTGATTATTGTTAATCAATGTTTTTACTTCCCTGCCCGACACATCAAAAATTCTCAATGTTACTTTTTTCTCAACTGGTAAAAAATATTGAATAGTTGTTGAAGAATTAAACGGGTTGGGATAATTTTGTGCGATCTCAAAATCAGTGGCGATATTCGGCGATTTTTTAATTGTTACATCTGTCCCGATTTGTTCAACCTGTAATTCCTGCAAATCCCGCCAGCCAATGAGATGAATGCCAAGACTGTCGATCAAATCACGCATTTCATTCGACATGAAAATTTGATAATCAAAATCCCGATTTCTCCAAGAATTGGTAACGGCTTTTATTTCATCCGATTCTTTAGCTGCATGAATGTAAAGCTCTGTAACACCAGGTTTAAGATTAATTAAAAAATCTCGGTAATTTGAAAATGTTTTTTCATAAGTATTTCCATAATTGATTGAATGTAAATAATCAGGCAACGTAAATCCTTCTGTCACCAAACTATCCGCCATTCCCATCAGTTTATCTATCACTACTTGTGACAACTGTTCTGAATAATAATCTGGCAAATTCCTTGGCAGTCGAAAAGGTAAACCATACTCTTTGCTTAATTTAAAAACACTATCCAAAAAATCATGACCTGTGAATAATCCATAGACTGTAGCCATGTGATTGTCTATATGCGTCGGGGCAATTCCAAGTTGTAATGCTTTTTCAATTTGTGCTCGCAGTTCAATTTCAACTTCTTCCGGATTTGCCCACATTTCAACGTACAGCGTACCTTCAGGAAAATAACCTTCATAAGTCAAAAGAGAAGGAACCAAATCAGCGGGCGCGACACTCCCCCATTTATATCGTTTCCATTCTGAAGTCAAAGTTAAATGGATTCCAACATCTGCCAGAGGATTGTTACGACAGAATTCTGCCGCTTCATTGAACCACGGGCATGGCGTCATTATTGTTGCGGAAGAGATGCCACCAAAAAGCAGCAAATCCATGGTTGCCACATTTTCTGAATGGCACATGCCAAAATCATCAGCGTTGATTATTAATACTTTGTCGTCGCTGTTGTAGCCCAATAATTCTGCAGTAGTTTGTGCTTTAGATGGATGAATATTTAGAATTATAATAAATGTCAAAATTAAACAAATTAGCCGATTCTTCATTATCAGATCCTTTATTATTTTTCCGTCGTGTCACAAATTTGCCACAAAATCAAAAAGTAAATAGAGTTTTTCAAATGGAAAATGTTTACCTTAACCTTCAAAAGATTTTGGCTAAAAATACTTAAACAATTCAAGCCTTATTTTTTTTAAACTTTGTGTCTCCGCGTCTCTGTGGCAAAAAAAATTGGGATTAACAATATTACTGAATAGATAATAAATCCAATCCCTATCCACACAAATTGCACACCATTTTCCGAATATATTTTATTGTATCCAATGAGTGGTTTTGCTTTAATTAGAAAATCAATCCCCAGTACCAAGACAAACAAAGCGCTGACGAATCCAATGGCAGCCCACGCGAATAGTGGTCGTTTATTCAACCACTCTTTTGCTTTTTTCTTGAAAAAATAATCTTTAACCAACAGAAAGAGAAGCACCCAAATTATCCACGAGAGAACCTGGTAAAAATTCAAACTTCGGAAATATCTCACAAATTCAAGGACAGGACTTAAGCAAAGATTGCTTCTATCAAATATTTCACGATCCCGATAGGTCAAAACTTTTACCTTTTTCTGATTTTTTTCCCGTAGTAAACTAATAATTGAAGATCGTTTTTCATCATCATTCAAATCATGCCAGCCTGGAATTTTCAATGCATTCCATGTAAAACAAGCGCTGCCATAGCCGTGGTAGTCACAGGCACCAAGCATAATGAGTCCATTGTTTTGACAATTATCAACAATACGATGGAATATCTGTCTATCATAAGTGAGCCCTGTTCCCTGATTAACAATCTCAAATCCATCCACACCGCAATCAATATAATATTGAATTGTTCGATGTTCATCATCAAACCAGTGAGCCACAATCGCAAGACCTTCGTTCGCATGTGCAGAATCCACTGTTGCAGAATCGGGAAGTCCCCTTGTTTTAAAATCCCTTTTTAGCCCAAGCAGAAGGATATGATTACTTCCTGAAAATTCTTCCCCGCAAATCACCATTGGTTGGGCTGGCAAATCTCCATTTTTTTGTGCTTCCACTGTTTCCAGTGTTTTATCATGATTATTATGTTCCGATATAAAAAATACATCGAATCCATTATAACCGTGCCATTTTATCTGCCCTTCAGGAGAAATAATGCCATCATGACTAAAATGAGTATGACAGTGGATATTCACTAAAATCGTATCATCTGCGTTATTAATAATTGTATTACTCGGCAAGGGAGCAAAAATAATCACCAATAAAATAGCCAGCCAGACAATAATTAATATGGGGATTTTTGCCAGCCACAAAAGTAATTGTCTTCCTATTGTTGATAACTTTTTTTTGTGAACGTCTCTGAATCCCTTTAATATTGAAAAAATCAGTAGTCCTGCCATCAACCAAAACATTAAAATAAATATTTCATTGAGCGGCTGGTCAGCGCGTAGGAAAAATAGTAATGGACCAACAATTGGCTCCAATAATATTTTCGCAGTTGAAATATGAATGCCAAATTCATCAACAGTTTCTGATGTTAATGCATCAACTATTTGAATAGGGTAATGGAAAGCAGTGGCGAGAATAATTATTAGTATAAGAAAAATAAGAATTTTAAAAGTGCGAATTTTGTTTTGTAAAAATTTATTCATAATTTATTTTCCAATTTTTTATTTATTTCAATTCATATAGGTTCTTCATAAAATTTCACCGCAAAGCAGCAGAGACGCAAAGTCAAAAATAAGACTATTTTGCTATCTATTAATGAATCTTTTAAAATCAAATGAATGTAAACTAAAGCTATTTTGTAACTATTCAGTAAGGGATGTGATTAACTCAAAACATAGAATTGAAAATTGTGGCAGAATAATTTATAGCAGAATAATAATAAATAGAAAGCATCATTCTGCTATAAATTATTCTGCTATTTTTTTTTATCGTACAATATTGGCAGAATTGGTTTTAGCTGAACAAACTGAATAGTTACGTTATTTTTATTATTTATTTCTTTGCGACTTCGCGTCTTTGCGGTAAAAAAAATCGTACAGGTTACTCAAACTGCTTCAAATAATCCAAAAAAATCTTTGCTGTTTTATCCAAATTTTTTATTGATCCCCCACCCCTTAAAACCTCGCACATTTCATAAACAATGTAACCCTGGTAGCCAATCTTTTTCAATTCACCAATAAATGTTTTATAATCAATAATTCCTTCTCCCACTGGAACTGCACGAATATGAACACCTTCGGGAATGTAATTTGTGTGTTCATGTTCATAGTGAAAAAGCGGCATTTTAACATAATCAGCCACAATCGTATTAACAATGTAAGGCTTCATTTTTTGAATGGAGGCAGCGATTTTGTCCGAGCTCAATCCTTCAAGAGTCGGAGACCAGGCATCCCAACCTGCTTTAACATTAGGCAAATTGACTTCACGCAACAGCCAGTACATTTCATCGTGATGAAGCCCGATATCATGATGATTTTGAACAGCCAGTGTTACGCCGTATTCCGCAGCTTTTTTGCCTGCTAATTTCAAGCCTTCAACGACCATTCCGTATTGTTTGTCATAGGGGACACCTTCGCGAACATATCCTGTAAAAATTCGCACCATATCTGTTCCAAGATCGCGAGCGAGTTTAGCAATTTCACCAACCCAGGTGGCTTGAATTTCGACATGGGGGATTCCTGGTTTATCCACGCCAGCAGTAAAATCCGTATAGCCAGCAAGACACGTTAGTTCCAAACCAAGTTCTTTGATTCTAACTTTGAGTTTTTTTCGAGCAACGTCGTCGTAGTCGAACGGTGACACATGGGGACGTTTGGCGACTAACATGACGCCATCAAAACCCAATTCCTTTGCCTTCACTAAAAATTCATCAACATTTAGTCGGGTGTGTCCCCGCCAGACACCAGCATAGCTGACAGAATGGAGACAGGTTTTTACTTTGAAGTCTTTGGCATTGCCTGTTGGTGTTTTTTGGGCAAACATAATTTGAGAATTCAACAATGCTGCAAACACAAAAAGCAAAGAAAATTTTTTCATCATCTCTTAATTCCTCCGTATTTTAGCCACAGAGTCCCAGAGACACAGAGCAAAAATATTCTCTGTAACTCTGTAACTCCGTGGCTAATTTATTCATGCTAAATCAATAGAATTGTAAATATAACATTTTCCCTGACAAATAAAAATGAAATCAATAAAATTTACATTTTTTTACTATGATCTTTGGAAAGAAGTCATTGCCACCAAGACACCAAGACACGAAGAAGCAATGAAGTAGAAGATAATAAAAAAGTATCATCTCAATACTAAATAGTAATTTGTGAAAATAGCTTGTTGTTATATGTTCGCTATAATATTAGCAGAATAATTTAAAGCAAAATTATTCTGCTATAAATTATTCTGCGATAAAATTAACTTTTCCATGCAACAAAAAAAAATGTTGTATTTACCAAATATTATTGAGCGGATACATAAACAAATATAATCTTATGCTGTGATATTTAGATGATATTCATATTTAATTTTTTTTACTTTGTGACTTTGTGCCTTGGTGGCAAAAAATATTTCAGGTTAATAGTCTAAAATTTTTCAACAATCTTTATCATTAATTCAGTTAAATAATCACCCGTATAAGGCCCCAAAAATGACATTAATCGTGTCTCATATTCATTCATCGAATAATATTTTGATGGTGTTACATAACCAAGATAGCAGCCGTTGAAACTTGTTATCGTAGTTAGCAAATTTTTATTTCGGGAATGTTCTTTGACCATTAGAGCCAATTCGCCACTAAACTCCGCAGGGCTTCCCATTATTAAAAAACGATCCAATTTTATGACTTGAATGTAAGAATCTTCAACATTAAAAAACTTGCCAGCCAGCCATGGCGCCAATCTGATATTCTCACTTACCCGTATCTGCAAATCATGTTTTTCTACAGGAAGTCGAAAATATTTCAGATCACAAGATTGTTTATATTCTTTTTTTAAATGAGTTAATACACTATCTGCCAATGCATATCCAATATTACGGGCTTTTTCAAATCCTTTTCCAGGTCCAGCAGGGCGATGGCTCCCGACTCCAGCCGCCGCAAAAAGAACAACACCGCCGAGTTCTGCTTCAAGTTTGTTTTCAAAATACCCAGGATAATCACCGCTAAACAGCATATTTTTCCCTGACAACACAGTAGCGTGAGCAGAGTAAGTTGCGAATACCGCGACATTTTTATTTTCTCTCGAAAAAGCGATATAGACCAATTCGTCATCAACACTACCTTTTTTGCCTACCAGACGATTGCGGTTGAATGGAGGCGCATTCGTTTTTCCTGATTGAAAACTGGCAGGAGCTTTACTGTCCAATGCCCGTTGTATGGCAATAAGAGTGCTATCAACAAAAATATTTGGAATCAGAGAATCTGGCGCGCCAGCAAATTGTTTTTCAACCCAACCCTGTCCCCATCCACCCGGGCCAGCATGAGTATGCGTTGCCGTAAAAAGAAGCTGGTCTGGATTTAATTCAAACCTGCTTGCAATGCTGTCCTCGATAATACGTGTAATTCGTGCTGGACAAAGCAGTGCATCATAACCAATTAAGCACACCTGCTGCCCTCCGCTTTGCAAAGCGATTACTCGAACGAAAAGGCTATCGTTAACGCCTGTGGAAGGCGCTCCTTTTCGATTGCCGTAACCTGCCAATGGTGTACCAATTGGCGGCGTAATTGCTGCTTTGCCAGCGCCAACGAACAATTCTCCCGAAGTCGTTGGCGGCAAAGAGCTCATCATAACTTCAAGATCGTTAACAGTATTTTTATAGTACTTCGATTCCTGGTAAGGTTTATGATCAACTATTCTGAAACAACTAATTATTAAAATCAAAATTAAAAGTACAAAGATTACAATTGTTTTAATGAATCGACGTAAGAACTTATTTTTCATTTTCTTCCTCACTTTAGTAATTACAAGCTATTTCTATTTTTTTCAACAGTTTTTTTATTTAAAAATTGCAGAAGCAGTTGGTATTAACTATCACTTGTTTCTTCTGCTACTGCCACTTGCAGCCTCGGGAGTTTTTGAACAGTAGAAAAAATATTTTATTTACCTATCTGACTGACTGAAACGAATGCTCCCCTGACCCAACATCAAACACAGCTACACCATCCATAATTTCAACAAACTTCACATCAGCGATTTTATTCACAGATTTTCCATTTTCAGTAATGGACTTCTTTTCCCTCGTCGGAATATAAATTCGTGCGGTTGTGTTAACTGGTATTTCAACTTTTAATTTGAATTCTTTCCCATTAATTTTCCAGTCACAAACGATTAATCCCCGAATTGAAGAATAGCTCGCCTTTGCCCAAGTCAGGTCACCCACAATTTGTGGTTTGATAATAATTCGGTCAAATCCAACAGCTTCAGGATGTGGATTGATTCCAGCGATTGTTTTTATGAACCATTCACTAACCGAGCCAAACATGGGATGGTTGTGTGAAAATGTATTATCGCTGAATTCCCAATGTTCCCATAGCGTTGTAGCGCCTTTCTCCAGCATGTATCCCCAACCAGGAAAAGTTTTCTGATTCACAATAGTATAAGCCACATCTGCCCTGCCATTTCTGGTTAAAACATCGAGCATATATTTTGTGCCAAAAATACCAGTCGCAAGATGCCCCTTATGACGATTGAATATTTCATCAAGCAAAACATTTATTGCCGCCTGCTTTTCTTCCCTTGGAACAAGATCAAAGTAAAGCGCAACAGACTGACTTGCTTGAGTGTGACTTCCAAATTGACCTGTGCCAGGATTTAAGAACTTTGTTATAAACCCTTCCTTGATCTCTTGTGCCAGTTTTGCATATTTTTTGGCATCATCTTTTCGACCAATAATTTCAGCTTGACGCGACAACAACTGCACATGATAATAATAAAACGCCGTACTGGTCAGAGCCGTTGGTTTTGGATCCAGGCTTTCGTGATCACTAATGCCAATTTCGATAATATGGTTTTTCGCTTTTGATTGGAGAAAATCGATCCATTTTCGCGCTGTTTCATAATGTTCTTCGAGAAGGTTTGAAAAGCCGTAATACTGGTACAATTTATCTTGCAGCAGCAGATGAGCCAATCCCCAGCCAATTGGTCCGCTGCCTCCTCCGAATCCTTCATCGTGAATTCCGACAAAAGGAGCAGTTTCTGTCAGTCCATTGTTTGGTCGGGCTGCGTCAGAAAAATCCTGCAAAACTTTTTGATAAAAATTAGTCATATCAAAATTCAACATGAATGCCTCGCACGTGGGCACAATATCACCGCCATAGCCAAATTTTTCGCGTTGGGGACAATCCGATTGCACACTGAACAAATTACTCAAAAATGTCCAGCGGGTCATTTCATTAATCCGATTGAACAGCGGGTTTGAGCAGGAAAACGAAGCAGCAGATTTTACATCGGAATTTAATCTCATACCCTCAATCGTATTTAAGGTTGGCTCACCAGGAAATCCAGTAACTTCAACATATCGAAATCCGTGGAATGTGAATCGCGGAACAAACTCTTCATCTCCTTCCCCTTTCAAAATATAGGTATCTTTTTGCCAGGCTGTATCAGGAGCGCCAGGTCCGCCACGCCCCGTTTTTTTAATTTGACCAGCAACCGCGGTCATTCCATTGAGTGTGCTATCTGGATAAAGCAGTTCCCCGTACCTTAATTTTACGGTTGTCCCAGCTTCACCTTTGACGCGCATTTTCACCCAACCTGCAAAATTTTGTCCCATATCAAAAATGTAAACATTAGGTTTTAGCTGGGTTAATTTTACAGGTTTAATAGTGCGTGTAGCGCGAATCGGAGGTTGCGGCTGTGCCTGTAAAACATCGATAACTTCATTTGCGTTGTTAGCAAAATTCCAAAACGAATCATCAAATCCAGGAAGATTCCATCCAGGCTGTTCTTTTCCTGCATCATAAGTTTCACCCAAATAAATATTGTTTTTAATTATTGGACTTTCGCCGACCTTCCAGCTTTGATCAGAAACAACGGATTGTTTGGTGCCATCTTCATATTCGATATTCAATTGTGCAATGAACCGCGGTTTGCCAATAGTAAGATGTTCACGCAAGTTCACCCAACCCCACATTTTCATTGGCAAAGGATTGTACCAGCCATTACCTAAAATAACGGATGCACAATTTTGTCCATTATGAATATTTTCTGTTACATCATAAGTGCTATAAAAAATGCGTTTAGAGTAAGTGGTCCAGCCTGGATCAAGCAGATGGTCGCCAATGCGTTTCCCGTTCAAAAAGGCTTCATAATATCCCAAACCACTAATGTACAGGCGGGCTTTTTTTACATTCTTTTTTAAATCAAACTCTTTTCGAAAAAGCGGAGCAGGATCGTCTCTATAAAAATCTTCATCCTGTTGCGGCATAGGTTTACCATCATTAATCCAAACGCCCTTCCAATCCTTTGAATCAAGCAGCGCCATTTCCCACCAAGCAATTTGACTCCATCGAGAAAAATTCCCATTTTTATCCCACACGCGTACTTTCCAGAAATAGCGCGCACCCGACTTTAATGAAACACCATTGTAAGTAACTTGTATATTTTGTTGTGAATCCACCTTGCCGCTGTCCCACACATCACCAATATTTTGACTTAAATTTTCTTCGCTGCTTGCCACTAAAATATGGTAAGCTGTTTGCTTTTGATTCCGTTGCTTTGAATTCAAAAGCCAATTTAATTTTGGATTCGTAGCATCAATTCCCAGGGGGTTTATTCTGTTTTCACATTTCAGGTTTATAACTTGTAATCCGTTTTTATATTCCGATAATTTTGTGACTGACTCAACCTTATTATATACACATCCCTGGACAAAAAGTTGAGTAGCGATACACAAGATTACTATGTACAAAATTTCTTTACAGATTTTTAGCATAATTTTTTCTACAATTTATCATGGTTTTAAGAGTTGCATTTTTATGTTTTTTCTATTAACATGTCGTACCTGACGGCACTCAATTATGTGGGTAAAATTTTTTATTATAAACATGTCGCACCTAACGGCGCTTTACTTTTCTTTTAATTTTAAGATTAAAAAATGCCAAGCAGTTACCCACAAAGCTGATGCTTAAAATAAAAGCAAGTCGCGTTAGCGACGACATGTTTATAATAAAAGTGCTACAAAAAAAAATTAAGTGCCGTCAGGTACGACATGTAATATTAAAACAATTTGCCAGATTAACAATGTTTTTTTAACATCCACAATGTCCGCACAGACTTTGATGGATTAACTTTTCGCACCTACGGTGCTTTCCTTATCTTTTAATTTGATAATTAAAAAACTCCTATCAATTTGCCACAGAGCTGATGTTCAAAGCAAAAGCAAGTCGCGTCAGCCTCAAGCGACGACATGTTTATAAAAAAAATGATACCAAAAGAAATTAAGTGCCGTCAGGTACGATATGTAAAACTAAATCACATCTTTAAAAATATATCGTTCATCATACGGCACATCGAACTTCTCTAAAAACTCAATATATTCCTGTCTGAATGTTTTCTTCTTATGATGCTGCTGCTGGTTTTGAATATATTTCACAACTGTATCAATGTGTGAATGTGAATACGAAAACGCCCCAAAACCTGCCTGCCAATTAAATTTACCTGATACAAAATTTCGTTTATTAATCCATTTTGAAGAGCTGTCTTTCATATCTTGCAACAAACTTGATACAGATTGTACAGGTTTCATCCCAATAAAGTTGTGTACGTGATCTGGCATGCTGTTAATGGCAATCAATTTATGTTTTTTGTTTTGGACAATGCCTGTGATGTATTTGTGTAATTCTTCCCGCCAGGAGTCTTTGATTAAACTGATTCGATTTTCAACGACGAAAACAGCTTGAATGTAAATTTGGGTGTATGTGTTTGCCATGGTTTGTTTCCTTTCTAATTTTTTATGAGTTATACATTTCGTACCTACGGCACTTTTAACCAGGGGGCAGAATTTATTGCTATAAACATTTCGCACCTAACGGCGCTTTGCTTATCTCTTAATTTGATAATTTAAAAAAGACCAAACAGTTTTCTACAAAACTATTACTTAAATCAATGGTGAGTCTCGTTAGAGACGACATGTTTATAGCACAATTTAACATCATATATACCAAAGTGCCGTCAGGTACGACATAAAAATTCCAAACATACATTAAAATTTTCACCAATTTAATAATGATATTTAAAAATGCTGCCTTTAACATTCTGTTATTTCAACAACAATCCTTTTTTCACACTGATAAACTCCCCTGCTTCCATACGAAAAAAATACAATCCACTGCTGACTTGTTTTTCATTTTCATCTTTTCCATCCCAGCAAACAGAATGCCAGCCTGCATGTTCAGTTTGATCTATTAATGTTCTTACATTTCTTCCCAACGTATCATAAATAGTGAGTGCTACTTCCGATGGCACAGGTAGAACGTATTTGATTTGTGTACTGGTATTAAAAGGATTGGGGAAATTAGGCAGCAGCTCAAACCTGGTTGCTACTTGAGGATTTTCATTTGGAACAACTGCTCCAGTTCCTTTAACTAATCGAATATAATCAATCGTAAATTCAGCCTGTCCTTGATTCGTTGGATCAAATCGCAACTGGGTAATTGTACCTTTCCAACTGTCTTTTTCAACAAGAGGTAAGGAATAAACATGATCGTTGCCATCTGCAATAATTGCAAAAGGATAACTCTTGCTTTGTGAAAAAAAAGGTTCATTATCAGTTGCCCAAAATAACTGGGCTTGACTTCCTTTGTTTACTTGCATTTTGGCAACAAACGTATCGTAATCAGCAGCGTTAATTTCCAGAGATGGTCCAGTGAACCACGGATCCCCTCCAAGACTATGTGCCTTTAAATATCCATCTGTTATTTCCATTTCAGTAATATCAACATTCGGGTACCAACCATCGCTGTAACCATCATTTTCAAATTCCCACATCGGTTCTTCCAACTGGGGCAGCAAAGCAATCGGTTCAATCTCAATTTCAGACGGGATATCAACAACAAAAATCTTAATGATTACATTTCCATCAATCGTGTAGTCCCAGCCTTTTTGTACTTCATCGACATCACTCACCTGTGGTAATTCTTCTCCCTCATAAAATAGACTTTTCGGTTTTTTTACATTGACGATTAAAAAGAACACGCTATCAGAAAATCTTGGTATTGGATGGAGTAATAAGCTGGCACCATTCAATTCAGCCGAAAATGGAATACCAGAGTTTATATGAATATTTCCATTAATTGTGGGCAATATTTTTGTTTGCACACCAGGGTCGCAACCTTTCAAAGCTAACACATTTTGCATAATTTTATTTGGCGCTAAATCCCAGTGATAAGTTTCATCTCCATTAACAGCGCTGTAAGCATCGGGGTACATTCCCTTATTTTCTGGATGAGCTGTCTCGCTGGTGCGCTGCATTTGCATGCCGCAAATGGTTAATCCTTCTGCAATCTGCTTCCAAGGCATTGATTGGTCGTACTGCCAGAGTTTCAGCAATGCATAGGCATAATCCAATCCATTCCACTGCACAATGTTCCCGAACCAGATGCCTGTGTACCAGGTAGCGCCAAAAACGGGAATTGATCCGTAAGCCATAATTGGACGGTCATTTGCCGACCAGAGATAAACAAAGGGCAGCCCTGCATAAGCCCAGCGCACAGCTTCATCCAGATACTCTGCATTTTTAGTGAGTCGATAGCCTTCAACATAATCGGCTACTGCAATTGCTGCTGCCAATATATCGGGTGCATGCAGCGGTACTTCCCAGGTTTGAGCGCCGCGGGGAACCTGGAATTGTTTCATAAATTCCAATGCTTCTAATCCGCGCTGAAGACAGAATTTATCCCCTGTAATTCGGGCTGCCTGAAGGAGAACATAAGTTTTCATCGTACACGTGCCAAGCGATGTTTCACCCTGGTTTTGCAAAGCAGGATCACCCGAGTACAACCAGCCGCCGTCTTCAGTCTGATTTTTACTGTGCCCGGCAGCCCATATTTTTCTCGCTGCCCAGACCTGGTCCAACTCACCGTAGCGAAAAGCAAAATCCCATCCCAGTCCGCCAGGGTTGCGTTGTTCAACTAAAACTTTATGAGCCAATTCCTTCATCTGGTTTCGCCACTGCACCGCTGTGGCACTATTTTCAGAATAGAGCGCACCCATCCAAACCTGGTTGGCAACGCTGTGGTCAGACATTGGTCCCCATGGATCTGCAAGTGCCATGTGCCAGCCTTTTTCTGAAGGTCTCCAAAGTACATCCATAAAACTTTCGCAATTTAAAATAATGTCTTCTTCATAGCTCCGCGGCTGTTCAGGAAGTAAAGGTATTCCAAAATCTTCCAGCCATAATTTCATTCCTGCTAATTGTTCGTTACTTTGGAATATATTTATTGTAGCTTTAATAATTACGGACGAATCTTCAAAAACTGGAAAAGGCGTTGAAGCTAATGGTTCATTCTCATCTCTACCAGTTCCCACAGGTGGAACCACCAATCCCATTAAATGATTGTTCTGACTGTCCCATGAATTTGGCGAGGCAAAAATAGGAGATGGATAAGCAAAAGTACCGGTCCACTTTTGCAGAGGATCCCAGTACAGACAAATATTTTTTTGATTATTGCTCACACTCATCATGGGAATAGTGACTTTGTAAGGGTGAGGAATATACCGTTTGTTTTTTGGAGGATGGACATCCAATGAAGATGAACTTTTTTCATCGTTTATCAACCACTCCAAACCAGGGAAAAGCGCTTCCCGTTTTTCAGCGCCAAAACTACCTTCACCTGCTCGAATAATTGGTCCAGAAAAATGTAACAACTGTATGTCGTTATTTACTGAAAATCTGTAACTAATATTTACATTGGACGCTTCAATACCTTGAATATTGAAGCCATATTCAAATTTCCAGGTAACACCATCAGAATCTGTAAAATCATTGGATAACGATAGACTTACGCTATCTCCGATGGTTTCAGTACTTACAAATTGCGGATAAACTTCAGTTTGAAAAATTTCAGATGAACTCGATAGATAAGCGAATTCTCCTGGCGGTTGAATAACACCCATTTGCTGCCATTTTTCATCCACTGCAGATAAAATTATTATCGGTCCATAACCTTTTGTTCCTTTAACAAAAACGAATCTGATTCGGTTATTTTCGAGCAGCCAATGGTTGTCAAACGGTGACCAAACCTGGGCAACATTGGGAATGTCAGGCGGAAAAGATGGCAATGCCGAGATAACATTAAAATCACAATTGCCAGACAAAATCGTTTCTCCCTCCTTACTCAATACAACATTGATATTGTACTCACCTGTATCTGCCGCTTGAATTTTCCACGTTATTTCTTCTTCAGAATTAGAATCAACATCGGGTAGTGGAGATGTTAAACTCCCTTCAATCAAAAATAAATTAGCGTCCAATTCCAGATCGGCAACTGCACCACTCAAAATCTCATCACCTGTATTTTTCACTTTCAAAGACACTTCAACAGTATCACCAGGAATAATTATTTCTCTATAAACAGCAAATGATAACAATTCTAATCTGGGACCAAGATGAACGATGCGAATATAATCAATTTCAACTTCAGCCTGCTCTGAAACAGCACGTGCCGAACCATCGCCAGGATCTAAACGAAGACGGGTGATGGTTCCCTGCCATTTATCAGAATTTCCCACTGGGACTTCATATTCATGAAATTTCCATCAGGTTTTAGCTCAAATCCAAATTCAAGACCAGCGATAAAACTTGGATTTGTCGTTGTCGTCCAGAAAAATTCAGCATTGACGTCGTGAGTAACCCGCAGGCGAATAATAATATTTTTATAATAAGACGCATTAATATTTAATCCGCCAGGACCATTCATGTATGGATCAGAGCCAGTTACCGAGGTATTCAGAGTACCATTAAAAACAATAAAAGATGACAGACTGTGGGTGGGTTTCCAGCCTTCTGCGTTGCCGTTCATTTCAAAATCCCAGGAGTAGAGGGTGGTGGGTTGGGCGTAGCTCTTATTTATTAACAACAGGAGAACAACAAAAAGGATTAGGTTTTTAATAAATTTTTTGGATTCTGTCATGAGTATGTCCATTGAAAAAGTTAGCTAAGTTATTAAAGCTCCAAAAAACAAGCACCAAATTCCAATAAAGAAACAAAATTTAACCACCAATATGTTTTGAATTTGAAAATTGATTTTTGAAATTTATCCCGATAAAAAAGAATCGGGACAAGTTTTGTTATTTGAAATTTGTTTTTTGGAATTTTTGTTAATTAGTGTCTGTCCGAGATGTCATTCCCGCATGTTTTTAGCGGGAATCTAT